>Ga0335085_10000089_pt1 | contig 303110 bp, 256 predicted proteins | sample Lox_Sample_45_FD_206712 | JGI IMG/M metagenome (GOLD analysis project Ga0335085, IMG submission 206712) | Soil microbial communities from Loxahatchee National Wildlife Refuge, Florida, United States - Lox_Sample_4.5 | ecosystem: Environmental > Terrestrial > Soil > Wetlands | place: USA... | reverse complement strand
TGAGCGCGACCGGAACCTCGGTATGAATCAGGCGAAGCGCGGGTGGCATTCGTTCATAAACGAGAAATGCGGTTTCACCGAGCTCGTGTAGTTCGAAGCGGTGTAAGGCAACGTTATCGATAATCTCAGCATTGCTCAACAGGGACGCGGATAAATCGTTGCACTTGGTTACAGGCGTAAAGACAGAAGTGCGAGAATAGTCAAAATTAGATGACGAACTATCGAACACAGAGACTAGAGCGATCGAGTTTGAAATTGGGTGCGTTAGTATTTCCGAAACGCACCCACAATTTTTTGGCGATTCCACCTGCTAAATTTCTTCAGTACTGCCAAGTAACACCGGGATAAAGGCTAGGCACCCGATAAGCCCGGTATGCATTGACGGCTGCGATGTCCATCTTCCAAACAACCTGTGGGCTGGACGTCTGCGTGACCTCCTGGACCTCGGACGCAAAAATCGTATTGCCGGGGAAAGGTGCGTTCAGATCAAACTCAACGTTTGAATTTTCGAGTTGATTAATGCTGCCACCCCACAACGAAAACAGTCCCGGCAAGTATTGCCAGACAATATTCGCAACCATTGAATCCTGATTATACTGAAAAAGCACCGCGCGCGAATAACAGTTATTCTGGCACACGTCTCCGTTGGCATCCAAAACTCGGAAGTCGCCGTTATCCCAGACCGCTAACGTGGTTTGAGTGCCGTTCTGGCTGACCATAGACGGGAAGTGTTGGAACGAAAACCACTCGCTAGGATCGTCCGTCGGAATGCCATTTTCTGTTAAGGAGAAGTCCCCTTGGTACCCTAGATGCCAGAGTATGTTTCCCGTTCCTGTACCGTTGGCATAGTTGATCTTGATGACCCACGACTGATGGCGCATCGATAGCAGCAGGTTGCCATCGCTCGGGTCGTACACGACGGCGTTGCTGTGAGTCCAGTCGGGCAGGCCGTAAAGATGGCGGTTAATGTCTAGGCGATCGAAGGTGTTCCAGGACCATACAGGGTTCCAGTTTTGGTCCAGATCGATCAAAGCGTCTCCCACCACCTGGGTTGTGCCGGGGTATCCGGGAAGATCAGTGAAGTTCTTAAAGGTTTGCACCAGAACCACGAGGTGGCCGTTGGGCAAAACGCAAATATCGTGGTGATAGGATGCCGGTCTGAAGTCGTAGCCTGCTGCTTTTGTTTTTCCAGCCAACTCGCCAATTTCCATTTCGCGAACTGTGTTTCCGGCGAGATCGACTTCGCGCAGCATTGAGATAGTGGTCCCGTCAATGGTAAGAATGACGTGTCCGGTGGGCAGAAGCTTCATCGTGAAGGGATAATTGTTGGCTCCCACGTCGTAGTACCAAATCGGATTGGCGTCGCGATCAGTGAAAAAAGCTTGCATCATATCCGTACTCCCCTGCGCCACGATGTCCACCAATTCTATGCCCGAATTCTCGGGAGAAGTCTTGGACGGACTGGGGCGGCTCACGGTGATTTGGGGAAACGGGACTGACGACGGGAGTGCCCCCGTCGTAAATGTCGTGTCAGGAGTTGATATGGGTTGCCCACTGTCCAAACAGGTAACCTGTGCACGCATGTGGTACATGGTCGACGCCCGCATTCCCGCGACTAGGATGTTAATGGCTTTATACCCACCGACCACGGGGACCGAGCTCGTGCTCCTGCCGTAAGACGTATCGGGGCCGAACTCCACCGTCGCTTCTCCGATGCAGCCGCTGGACACCGTGTACTGAGCAACTAAGGGATTCGCTGTCTGAGCGACAGATCCGGTCACTCTTGATTGGTCTATTGCGCCGCCACAAGCCAACATGAGCGCGCCACAGCCCAATGCGATCAGGACTCCAAAGGTCCTGGACAGAAGTGATTTTTCCATTTTGATGACCTTGCCGTTGAGGTTAAGCAAAACATGAGGCCCTAAATAATTAGGAGTGCTGGAAGCCGTTATTTCTGCCAAGTGACCCCAGGATACAGACTGGGTACGCGATATGCGCGGTATGCATTGACCCTCGAGATGTCCATCTTCCAGACTGTCTGAGGACTGGATGTTTGCGTAACCTCCTCAACCTCGGAGGCGAAAGCTGTGTTGGGGAAAGGAGCGTTCAGGTCAAACTCGACATTTTCATTTGCAAGTTGATTAATGCTGCCGCCCCATAGCGAGTATAGGCCGGGCAGGTGTTGCCAGACTATATTGGCAACCTTCGAACTCTCGTCGTATTGGAAGAGCACTGCACGCGAATAACAATCCAGTACGCACACATCTCCGCTTGTATCCATAACTCTGTAATCGCCGTTGTCCCAGACGGCTAACGTGGTCTGAGTGTCTTTCTGGCTGACAATGGATGGGAAGTGTTGGAAGGAGAACCACAGGCTGGGATCATCGGTCGGAATGCCTTTTTGGGTCAGGGCGAAATCCCCTTGGTACCCTAAATGCCAAAGTATGTTCCCTGATCCCGTGCCATTGGCGTAGTCGATCTTGATGATCCACGATTGATGGCGCATCGACAGAAGCAGGTTGCCATCCTTCGAGTCGTAAACGACTGCGTTGCTGTGAGTCCAGTCCGGCAGGCCGTAGAGATGACGGTTGACATCGAGATGATCAAACGTGTTCCATGCCCAGACAGGATTCCAGTTTTCGTCCAATTCGATCAAAGCGTCCCCGCCTACGGAAGTTGTGCCGGGATAACCGGGAAGATCAGTAAAGTCCTTCACATTCTGCACCAAAACGATCAAGTGACCGTTCGGCAAAATGCAAATGTCATGGTGATAGTCTGTGGGGCGAAAACTATAGCCTGCAGCATTGGTCTTGTTTGCCAAATCATCGATCGGCATTTCACGAACGATATTTCCGGTGAGATCCACCTCACGCAGAGTCGAAAAGTCCGGCCCGAAGATGCTCAGGATCATGTGTCCATTTGGAAGAAGCTTCATCGTAAAAGGATATTTGTTGGCCCCCACGTCGTAGTACCAGATCGGATTCGCATCGCGGTCGATGAAATAAGCTTGCATAGAATCGGTGCTGGTTAGTTGAATTATGTTCACCAGTTCTATGCCTGGATTCTCGGGAGAACTCTTCGACGGGTTGGGACGACTCACGGTCATGTGCGGGAACGGAATCGAGGGAAGCGGGCCGGTCGTAAACGTGGTATCAGGAGTTGAGATCGGCTGACCGCTGTCAAGGCACGTAACATCTGCTCGCATATGGTAGGTGGTCGATGCTCGCATTCCGGCCACCAGGATGTTAGAGGTTTTGTAGCCGCCGACGACGGGGACCGAACTAGTACTTCTGCCATAGGAGGTATCTGGGCCGAACTCCACCACGGCCTCTCCTATGCAGCCGCTGGAAACGGCATACTGAGCGACCAGTGGGTTCGCCGTCTTCGTGGCAGATCCGGTTGCTTTAGGCTGGTTTATCGCGCCTCCACACGCCAATGAAAGCGTGCCAGCGGTTAACGCAGTGACCAGACCTAAAGCTGTTGGCAGGAACGACGATTTCATTTTTCCCATTTGGCTTAAGGTTTCCGCACCCTGACTTTCAGGACCAACCTGCGAACTCACTTCCGTCAAGCGCCTACGAAGAGTCCGCAACATTTAAAACGAATTCCGAGCACCAGGGACTGCCTTGGCTACCCCATCCATCCAAGTGTTGGCATCGAAAGAAACAGGAGTATAAGCGCAAAATACGGCAACTGGCAACCGGCATTTGCGCGTTCTTGCCTCAGGAAGACATGGTTGAGATTGCTAATTTGGATTGACTCGAATCGTTAAGCCATGACAGCGAAAAAGACCGCTGGAAGTGGTCAAGGCAGAACGTAGCCTAGCAACTTCTCGTCGGTCGCTTGACCTTCACATTTTGCATCGTTGCTAGCGAAGTGACCTGTTCCCGTCGCGCAGCGGTAGAGTGGTACGCCGCCGACCCCAGGTACCGGACCTTGGTAGCCGTATCCGTTCTTGCCGAGGACTCGTTCGCCTTCACAATTGACATCGAGAGAAATGAAGTAATCGGAGTCGCCAGACTTGCAGCCATAGAAGGCCAAGGTCGCTCCATTCTCAGGATGAGGATAGAGATGGCCTAATTGCTGCTGCAGTTGAAATCCAGCACTGTCGTCGATCCAACCTGTGGTGACTTCATGCACGTTGCCATTGAAGTAGCTATTCAGACTGAGTTGGTCATTCGTATTGGGAACCCATTGCATCGGCCAAAGGATCCAATATCCAACGCCGGCGGCGGTTCCAGCCTCAGCGGGCGAGGCTTGCCACGAGGGCTGCGGAAAGGCAACCGACGTGTACATCTTAATGGCAGGGTAAAACGGAAGGTTCAGAGTGCCATAACTGTCACGAACGAACCCGGCTATGAAGTTGGACTCGAAACCACTTGTGTTGGTGTCGATTGTGGCGAGTTGTCTCCAGGGGGAACTGCCTGTGATCAGTGAATCCTGGCGGATTTTGTAGAGCTCAACACCGTATTGCCCCCGTTCGATAACGCCTCCGGTGGTCGAGGGTGGCCTGGCAGGCCTATTAAAAACGCCGTACCACTCACCGGTGTTCGCGTCGAGGGCCAAATCACCCCAGTTGGGATAGGGGCTATCCGGATCGAGGCCGTTGGTCGTTACGGTTCCCTGGACGGTGAAGTGTACGCCATCATTGGACACTGCTACGACATGACGAGTGATTGGGTTGGTGTCTTCGTACACCATTGTAATGGCAGATTTGTGGTCTGCGTTGTATAGCGCGGGCTGGCCAACACCATACCCAACAGGAGAACTGGATTGGATGAGCGGTTGTGGGTATTTGTTCCAGTGAATGCCATCATTGGAAAAGGCCACACCAATACGGTTATTCCATCCGTCGGCGGCTAATGCGACATAATACATCGCAAGTGTATAGGTCTGCCCGTCGCCGAGAGGGTTTGTGAAAACGCCGCCAATCACTTTGGGATTGCAGGTGAAGACAGAATCCCACGTACCTGGATTCTCTGCGAGGACTAGCATCGGTTGAGAAAAATCGAGCGTAGTTGGGTCGACTGAAGAGTAATAGATGACGTCAGTATCCTGCGACGGATTCAGCGGGTTGACGCCTTGACCGCACCACCAGACCTGTATTGTGTTCCCCGTCTGAATAGCTGTGGGCGAATAGTTGTAGCTGCCGAGCTTACCAACCGCGCCCTTGGGAAGCGACCGTGAACATCCAGCTGCGAATAGGACAATTGTTGCGACAGTGAAAGTCAGTACAGACCTGAAAATGCAGTTCCCGAGAGCGCTCATGCAGACAATTGCTCCACACTACAGGCATCCGGCGGCAACCCAGGCGTTTATAGCCCGAAGTTGATCCCCATTTTAAAAAGCGAAGCCCTAACCCGATCGGGCTCGATACAAAGGCATGCACCGGGTGCGTGGGACCCGGGTCCAACTCGACGCCATACTTTTTAACATAGGCGCTATCGGATCGTCACCCAAATTTCTGCCGACCGAAATCCAAGGACCTTCAAGTCTCTAAAGGAGCGTTGTTGGGTTTGAAAAAGGTTCGTTCCGGCGGAAAGATGCTAATAAGCGTTCTTGCTGCTGAAGATTCGCAGGAGAGTCATCGTGATAATCTGCAGATCAAAGGTGATGCTCCAGTTGCGGAGGTAATAGAGGTCATACTCGATGCGCTTCGCGATTGAGGTATCCCCGCGCCAGCCATTCACCTGGGCCCAGCCCGTGATGCCAGCCTTGAAGGTATGCCGGAAGCCATAACGTTCGAATTCGTCCAGGAACTTTTCGACAAAGTGCGGACGTTCTGGCCGCGGTCCAACAATGCTCATGTCTCCCTTCAGCACGTTTACAAATTGAGGGAGTTCATCCAGGTTCGTTCTTCGCAAGAATTTCCCAAGTAAGGTGCGTCGCGGGTCTTCGGGACAGGTCCAACGCGTATCGCCTTCGACTTGGCTGCCAACCTGCATTGTCCGGAACTTATACATGCGGAAGAGACGTCCGTTAAGGCCAACTCGATCCTGCACGAACAAAACCGGACCGTGGCTTGTCAGCTTGATTGCAGCTGCGATCGCCAAACTCACTGGCAATGTCAGGAGCACCACGATCACCGAAAACACGACGTCGAAAATTCGTTTCTCAAATAGATAGGGACCGCTTTCAGCGAGCGTTGGGCGGAGATCCAGCATATGTATTCCACCCAAATCGATCAGCCGATCGCGAATACCTATGCCTTCTCCGAGGTCGACGACAACACGAGTTGGAACACATAATTTGTCCAGGGATGCCGCAACCTTCTGCACCTCGCTCAAGCGCTCCGCGGGCAGTGCGATAATGACATCGTCAATGGAATGCCCATTTGAGAAATTTGGAATCTGACCCACTTCATAAACTGCACCGTCTACGGCAATTTCCTGGTCAGGCAGACGTACAAATCCGACAACACGGCAAGGCAATACTTCACCGGTAGAAAGGGAAGTTGCAACGCGACGTGCAAAATGATCTGTACCAACCATCAAGATTTTGACTTCGTTTCTTCCGCTACGGCGCAAAAGCTCTAGCAGCACGCGAAACGCGATGCGAGCAATGGTCGCCAAAACGAATAGGGCGCCAGCACTGATCACAATCACCATTCGCGAATAGCTGGCTTGCCGATACATGAACCCGAGTGCCATCACAATGGCGTACGTAAACGCCAGGGCTTCCAGCAATCGCCGGCTCTTTTTCCCGGGCGCGTATAGTTGTTCAACGTTCCAAAGTCCCGATTCCTCCGCCGTAATTGCCCATACGATCGTTGTCAAAAGCACGATGCCCCAGTATGAAGGCAGCCCAGAATGCGTGCTTCGAACCGAGAAAAGGTTGAAACCGTACCGGATCTTTACTGCAATGTAGTAAGAGCAGGCGGGCAGCAATAAGGTCAGAATACGAAGGTAGTACCGGACGTAGCTGAGACGGCTGCGAATCATACGGAACGCCACTTTCTACCACAAACCATCAAGGCCAGCCTAGCCATGGCCTCACTACTCAAAAATGCGATACGCGCTAAGGCGACGCTTTACTGCAAGCGGCAACAATTGTTGGTTCAATCCTAGAAATAACCCGGCGGACTTGGCAATGTCTTGCCCGATACGCCCGCTGCCCCGAACCATGCTGGCTTTTCCTGTCCCTTGCATTTTTTTCTGAACCAGCCTGTACATATCCCGAAAGAGTGTCCTTTTTGTTCCTGGGGCGTCCCAAATCTCAAGAAGTTTCAATGTGTAACCGATATCGAAGTATCGCTTAAACAGGTCTCTGACCGTGTGATTGTGGGAGTGAAAGACAGCTGCCATCGGCTCGTAGACAATTTTCCAGCCCCGATCCAAAATCCGCTTTGCAATTCCAAGATCCTCGAACACCTTCATGTCCTCTGGAAACCGAACCTGCTCCCAAACGCTTTTGCGGATGGCTGCATTCGCATCCGAAAAGTGATAGAAACGGTAGCCCATGCCATTGCGATGGTCAGGATCCTTAATTAGTTTCTTGTCTCCGTATACAGTATCGAGTGCTTCTTGCCTTTCCAGGGTGCAACCGGGTCTGGGATACTGGCGACCGTACACAGCTCCGACACGGGGATCGTCAAAACTCGAAAGCATCGATGACAGCCAAAACTCTGAAGCAGGTAAAGCATCTTGCGACAAGAAAACCAGAATTTCGCCGGTTGCGAGGCTGGCAGCCAGATTTCTCGTTTGAGCGTGGTGAAACGATGTTGGCGGAATCTCCTTTAACTGCACCGGGAATCGGCTCAACACTTCGAGCGTGCCGTCCGTTGATCCGGAATCCACAACGATGACCTCGAATTCCTCAACGTTCTTCTGGCTGTAAATTGCCTTTAGCCCGGCCTCGATGTTCACCGCATCGTTTTTGCTTAAGACGAGTATCGATAATTTCAGCATGTTCGCCGTAAATCGATCATTCCCGCAAACCTAACGATCATGTGTTCTACGCCCGCGCATTCGCAGCGGTAAGTAATTGGCCCTCGGTCAAGTATTGCCGCAAACCATCCTGCCAGGGGCCGAATAAATTCAATCCAAATTTTTTCAACTGCTCGTTCTCCAAGACTGAGTAACGGGGCCGCGGAGTTTTCATCGGAAAATCACTGGCCCCAGCCATGTCTAGTTGCACTTTGACTCCAGCAACATCAAAAATCTCGCGAGCAAACTCGTACCAGGAACAACTGCCTTCAGAGGTGGCGTGATAAAGGCCGAAGTGATCACAATGGCCGAGTTGAACGATCTGATGGGACAGAATCCTGGTTGGGGTTGGGCTAACAAATTCGTCATTTACGACTCGGACCTGTCCCTTGGTTCGCGCCAGTTCCAGCATCAGTTCGACGAAATTGCGCCCACCCTTAGCTCTGCACTGATGCGCTCCGTAGAGAGCAGAGGTGCGAACCACAAAATGCTGGGCATTTATTGTCCTAACGTAGCACTCGCCCGCCAATTTTGAATTGCCGTAGACGTTTAATGGAAGCGCCGAATCTTCTTCGATGTAAGGCGCCGTTTTTTTACCATCGAATACGTAATCAGTGCTGATGTGAATCAGACAGGCACCAAGGTCTCGAGTCACCAGAGCGAGGTTCCGTGCACCGATTGCATTCACGGAATACGCTGCCGCCGGATCCCGCTCACAGTTCTCAACGTGATGCATTGCTGCTGTGTTTACCACGGCCGAGACATTCTCATTTTCCAGAGCGGTTCTTACCGATTCGCAGCTGCTGATGTCGACATCGGCATGTGTCAGAGCACAAACCATATCCCCATGGTCGGCAAAAGCTTGCACGAGATCACTTCCGAGTTGACCATTGGAACCCACGATCGCAACTTTCATTGCGCAACCGCCATGGAGGGAATCTCGACCTTATTGTCCAACTCACGAAAAGTCAGAATGTTGGAATACAACGGATTGTCCCAGTCTCGGAACTTGTCAGCGTTCTCAATGAGATTGTCGACAATCGATTTTACATTTCCTGTAGGGTGGAAGCTCAACACGTTCGCTGCTTTTTCGGTGCTGACCTTGTAGTTTCGAAAATCCTGAATGTGTTTGATATTGAGCTCGATCCGCAAACCCAACTGCTCGTCCAGGCGGTTTCTGACAATGTCGGCAACCTCGCCCACCGTGTAATTTCCAGACGCGAGATTGAATATTCCTGAGATTGTTCCATTTGCCTCGACGGCTCGGACGTACGCTGTCGCCGCATCGTCAATGCTCAGGATCGGCCGCCAGATTGAGGGATTGTTAACGGTAATGAGTCCGTCGCGCACAGCCGTCTTGAACATTGTGTTCACGATCAGATCGAGCCTCATCCGGGGGCTGTACCCGGAGATCGTACCTTTGCGCAAAGAGATTACCGAAAAATTGTCGCTCATCAGCTGAAGAGCGGCCTGTTCACCCTGCAGTTTGGAGATGCCGTACGGGTAGCTGGAACTGACATGTCGTGTCTCGTCGTACAGTTCATTTTCGGTATAGCCGTAGACCGAGCAGGACGAAGCGTAAATGTATCGCTTTACCCCAGCATTCTTTGCGATATAGCCCAAATAGGCCGGTGCCGCGGCGTTCAATACGAAATTTTTGCTGGGCGAATACTCCGCCATCGGGTCGTTCGACAAGCCCGCGAGGAAGATGACCTGGTCATAGCGGCGCAAATCCTCAACAGTCAAACTGAAAATATCCTTGCTCAGGATTCCGACCTGATTTGGGAGGCGATTGCCAAACCAGAACAACTCAACGACGTCGACTTCGTACCCGCGATCCAGCAACCTGGGAATTAGTACTGAACCGAGGTATCCGGCGCCGCCTGCAACCAGTAATTTCATCGTTGAGTCCTACCTTTATCCGTCCGCGGAGCTTACGGGATCCAGCGGACATGAGTACAACGCCACCGCGAGCCAAGTCTTTTCATTCTCGATCTTGGCGGCCACGGTATCCAAGAAATGCGGTACTTATTCTGCCCACTTGAGCTCCATCAAAACAATGACTGGCGATGGTTGACCGTGTGTCGCAGGGAGCTAAACCAACGCCAAGGACATGCGGAAGAGCCATTCGGAGGGAAGCAGCACACTGAAGAGAATGGCGCAACGGAACAGTCTGTTTGTGCCTCTTTCTCGCTCGCAATGAATTTTTCCCGTAATCTATTCGGTAAATAGCAAACTGTCAACTCAAATCGAATATTGTAATTCTAATCACAGATACTCGTGTGTTTTGTCACATTTAGGTCACTTTGGCTGTTTGTCAAGGAGTAAACCCTATCGTGGTTCCTCCGGTCGCCCCGCTCCATGCTGCGCGAAGTTTTCGCCATTTAATTCCAAATATGGAATTGTGTAACTTCTCTTGCATCTCCGCATTCCTTGCGACACGTCTACCCTGAATTTCTTTCCTCTTTCGCAACAAGGACGAAAAATTGCGTAGCACTGCCCATTTGCTTTTCAAGAAGGCCGAACCGGTACCAACTCTTATGAAATAGATTGCAGCACCCAGTTCATACAGCAATCGCCAAGGTGCCGACCGGACGATGAGTGCGAATGGCATATTCTTTACCCAAACGTACTCAATATTCCGTTGCGAGTAAAAAACCTGGCGATCCGGCAACTTGCTGTTCGTAGCTCTGTACCGGTGGTACACAATTGCTCCAGGCACGTAAACACAGCTATAACCACGAAGTTGCGCCCGAAAACTTAGGTCAACGTCTTCGTAGGTCATGAAGAAATCGTCATCAAGGAAGCCTACGTCCTCCAGCATTGTGCGGCGATATGCGGCGGCGCCGGCGCATGCGCCAAAAACCTCTCTGGGCTTGCTCCATTGAGGGCCGTCGTATTGGTCGCGGCCCAAGTCGAGGGTCGCGCCTTCGATGCCTACATCAAAACCGCAGTTCTCCACCCGGTTGCGTTCATCGAAGTACATCATTTTTGACGCGAAGCTGCCGGCTTGTGGATAGGTCAAGCTGGCATCTCGAATCTCCTCAAGCCATTTCGGGTGAGCCTCGGTGTCATTATTCAGCAGCAGAATCAGGTTGCCCGTTGACTGCTCGTAGCCAGCAATGTTGCCGCCCGCAAATCCCCGATTGTCCGGTAGCGCCAATACCCGTACCTCGGGGAAGTTGCTGCGCACGTACTCGACAGATCCGTCCGATGATCCGTTGTCCACCAGAATTGTCTCGAAATCGCGGAAACTCTGGCGGCGGAGACCCTCCAAACATGCTTCCAGGAAGCGTTTCCCATTCCAATTCAGCACGATGACGCTGATTTCAGGCGTGTGCTGATCGCTCGGCTCATAACTCGGCGACGATAGCAATCTTCCACGCTCCTCTTTGCAAGCCCGGGATTCTGAGCAGCAATAAATCCAACGGGTACACAAACTTGAAAGCTGACTTCGTCAAAGCGTGCACGACTCGATTGGAGTTGTCGAAAATTCGATCCATGCCAAACAACCCAACCGACAACAGAAACATTCCTTGCCATCGGACTTGGCGAAAATAACGGCGCAAAACATTAACATCTGACACATGGAGAGGCGTTTCCTCCGATGTGGCTTCTCTCGCGAAGAGCCGACCCATGCGCCGATACAGCCAGGCAGGGGGATTAGTAGCCAGCGGTTCGATCATCACCACACGGCCACCGGGGCGTAATACGCGGACAAATTCCCGAGTAGCCCGCTCAAGATCCATGTGATGGTATACGGACATACAAAGAATCGCGTCGAAAGTTTTGTCCGGAAAACGCAGATCTTCACCCGGCATCCGAATAAACTCGGCTTGAACGCCACAGCGTTTTACCAATTCAGTAGCGCGCGTCAGCGCCTCACCTGAAACATCAATTCCGGTTACATGGGCCCCCGCGCGGGCCAACAAGACTGACGATTGGCCTTCCCCTACACCGATATCCAGCACCTTCGCACCGCTGAGATTAGGAAACTGGCGTAAGGCCCAATCGAGCATTCGCTCATGCCCGTAGTGGATTTTTGAGAGATCGAGATCCTTGAGAGATCGGCGTCGATAAATCGCATCGTTTTCCTCTTCTTCCTTTGCAATGCGGCGCGATAATTCGACTGGAAGTTGAGAGCGTGCCGTCTCGCTGGCATCATTTGCTGTCGCATTGGCACTTGCGCGATTCATCGACAAACCTCCTATGGTGCGTCTGCTTCTGCGATCAGACAGGGATGTACCTTTAGCGCCGAACGTGTCCGGCAGCGATGTTTCAAGTAAGACATTATCGAGTATACGGCATTCTATATCGTCGAACTCAGCGTACCCGATGCAGCCGACGACTGCCCTGCGCGACTTACAAATAGGGCCGACTTCACGATCGTTGCTATAATTTTGAAGCGGACAGGCATCGCACACGTGGCTCCCAATACCAGAGAACAACGATTTTCAGCAGCACTGTTTCCGGCGTTGCTTTCAATGGAGACGTTGTTTCGATATGCCCAAAAAGCGTCTGGGGTCCTGAAAGAACCGGTGCTTTGGCCGGTGATTTTACTGTTTCTGCCAAAGATCAACTTCATCGGCTTTCGAAATGAAACTGCTGGCGTCAGACTCGATGATGCCGTTCTGTTGGTGGTCGCCGGATGTTGGGTGATCGACTGGATCGGCAGATTGGAACTCACCCTTGAACCCGTTCCGCTCGCCGGGTTCATCGTGATCTGTCTCTTTTGCTTATCCAACCTGGTCAACATCGGCATGGGACATTCGAGTTTTCTTTATTCTCTTCGCATCGCCGAGTACATGGCGTTTTTTTGGTCAGGAAAGTATCTGATTCGCCGCGGCTACGATTTCACGTCGCTGATAAAAGCGATGATACTTTTGAATTTCGCAGTAACTATTCTGCAATATGCTGGACTCATAGGCGGATTTGCCACTCTTGGATATGAGTCAGAGGTTGGGCGTCCCTACGGCCTGTCAGCTAACCACCCGGCTGAGATGGGTGCGTTGCTCAATCTCCTTTTCGCGGCCTTGGTATTCGGGGACAAGGGCATCAAATTTTGGCGGTGGTCTCTGATCGTCGGAGTCTTCGCATTTCTCACTGGTTCTCGAAGTTCGCTGTTGGCGCATTTCCTGTTGATGTTGATCTACATCTACCGGCACTCAAAAAATAAGGCCAATTTTGTGATTACGACAGCGGTCGTGGCTGCGATACCTGTCGGGGTCCTTATCGCGGTTCCCAATACCATCACAAGCCGCTCAGCAGATCTCTTTTCTTTTCAGAATGTGAATACTTTTCGCGAGGTCTATGACAGTATCCCTGTCAATCGACAGTTTGCTGACGTGTCGGAAGGCGGAGCGCCGGAGGATTCGCCTGAGGGAGTGGACATCAGTTGGTACATGCGGGGCTACAAGTGGGCTGAAGTCGTGAAAACAATGTTTGCACAGCCATGGACAATTTGGATTCTTGGCGTTGGCCCTGGCGGGATTGGCATTGCTCTGGACGGCGGCTGGCTTCGAGTCATCGTCGAGACTGGGGTTGTCGGACTCTGTGCCTTTCTGTATCTCTTACGTACGATTTCTCGGTTGGGTGCTGCGTGCTCAATGGCAGTGTTAGGTCTGGCTGTCAACATGCTAATGATCGATTCTCATTTGGCCTACAAGGTCATGGCTTTTCTATTCTTTCTCGCCGGGACTCAAGTACAGAAAAAAATGGAACAAGTCACTACCGGAAATCTGAACACGATTTCGGGATCGGCCATGGCTTGAACCGAGGAGTCGCTGATGCGACTCGACAAAAGTGGAAGGAATCAGACTCTCGCAAGAAACCCCAAATTGTTCAGCAAACCTGTCCGGCGCAGTCCGTTCTTGTACAAAGTCCAATGCCGCAGGACTGGTGGCATATCATCCGATTTAGACCAAGTTCGCAGGATGTCCATCTGGTGCTCTGACAAGCGATCGCCATATACTTCGGCGAACTTGGACGCCTGTCGTCTTGACTTGGCAAGACCTTGAGCGAAGGCAGGATCGCTAAACAAGCGTTTTATGGCCTCCAAAAGTTGCGGTTGATTCCCAGCCCCCATCGCATTGAGCTCATGCTGCCGGTATCCGACGGTTATCTTGTCCATTGGCACGAGCACGCCGAAAGCTGCGGCCACCAGGCCGAGCCAGAAGTCGTGCATAAAGGCCTCTTCAGGGATCGGAAGCCCGTGGCGCAGTAGGCTATGGTTTCCCAACACTGTGCAACCAGTTACCAGGTTTTGAACCAGCATAGTGCCTAGGGTTGCTCGACGGGGATTCATGTGCTTCATCTTCCACATGGATCCTGCTAGTCGCTCATTGTCCGGCCCAATGAGTTCCATGTCAGAGAAGACCATCACAGGCGCGTGACCGCCGTACTCAGATTCAATTCGCTTCGCTGAATGGAGTTCGAGCTCTAGCTTATCGGGACGCCATACATCATCCTGGTCACAAAACGCAAAATAAGGTGCATCGGATTCTTCGGCCAGCAGTGAAAAGGTTCGGCAGGCGCCTTGTCTCGTCGAGTTCTGCCTGACGAGTACCCTATCCGGCTGGTCGGATCGACATCGTTCAATCCGCTGCAATGTCGAATCGGAGGAGGCGTCGTCCCTGATGATCAACCGAAAGTTTTGAAAGGTCTGCTGGAACAGCGACTCCAACTGCTGCTCGATGAAACGGGAGCCGTTCCATGTCGCCATCAATACGTCTATCTCTGGTCTCATCGGATAGGTCGCCATCTATGAATGTGGCGATTGTGATCAGGAGTTAGCTGGATGAAATCGGATACCTAGCTTTCCTGATCTTCCATCGAGAAAGCCACGGCACATCATCTGAAGACAAGAAAGCTTTCGCTTCCCAAATAAGAACAAGCAGGCGACTAGCCGTGCCCAGCGACAAAGAAATAAGGTCTTATTCCTCAATGTCGGATACTCTCGCCAAATCGTAAAGACCTCATTACGCACAATGTAATAACAGCGCCACGGGGCGTGATCCGTCCATCGCGTCACGCGCCCGAGAATCTTGAAGGTCGTCGGTTCCCCTAACACGTGATCGAGATGACTGTCTCGCACAATGGCGATTCTAAAACCCTGATGCCGCAAACGAAGGCAGTGTTCGAAGTCCACGAAGTCAATGAAGAAGTCTGCTCTCGGCAAACCCACAGCTTCGACCGCTTCTCTTCGCAGCAAACTGCCTGACGAGATCACAAGATCAACCGGCGTTAAGCGATCATCGGGTTTTGCTTGAACCCTTACGATGCGTCCGTCTCGCCACAGCATTCCCGGGCACGGCATCTTGGTTTTCTTATCCTCAGAAACGGGCGCGAGGATCGCGATATCGCCTGGATCGCCGCCAGCGCAATTGAGACCAGCGAGCAGCATCTCGAGAGCATTGTCGGCAGGCACGCTGTCTTGATCGAAAAGCCAAATCCAATCGTATTTCTTCTGCAGAGCCGCGTATTCAATTCCAACGGCAAAACCGCCTCCGACACCGCCGTTGGTAGATTGCTTGATCACCGTGACATGAGGAAACTTCGAAGCGAGCAACGCGAGCGTATCGTCGCTGGAGGCATTGTCTACCACAATGACTTCTTGGATCTTGTGACTCTGACGTTGAAGAGCTGCCAAATGGCATTCCAAATGGTGGGCACCGTTGTAAGCAACTGTCACCGTTGCGACCGAAAAGACCCCGGTTTCATTCAAAGGTGTGCGCTCATCTTGCGATAACGTATGAGTCGCCATGAAACCGTAAAACCCCCAGAATCAGAAGATTCAAGAAAATAGTATATAAGACCGAAATACGATCATCTCGCGTCTCGCCGGAGCTAATCACCTTTGGCTCAGTTTTCGAGACCGCGAAATTGGCTCGCAGTCGAGATTGAATGAGATCACCAGGACTTCACCGAAAAATACATCCTTAAACTGCATGACGCTGTCGCGTCATTAGAAATTTTCTGCACTCTTCTGTGGAAGGCATCCCTACACCCATTGATTCGATCTAATTTATTAGGATTGTCGCGCGAAACTCCGCACAGAATCGCTGATGGTGAAGATCAAGAAAAAAGGCATACTGTGGTACTTATTTCGTGCTCCCGTCTACTTCTACGATTGGGGGCTCGGTTGGTTGTTCGGTAAGCGTTTATTGTTGTTGACGCACACTGGCCGACGTACGGGTTTGCGGCGTCAAACTCTCCTGGAAGTTGTGGAATACCGTGAGAATGGCCCTGAAGCGATTGTCGCCAATGGTTTCGGCCCGCAGTGCGATTGGGTTCGCAACATCGAGGCGAAGCCAGGAGAAGAGATCACCGTTGGTTCACAGCATTTCGTGGCGGTTCATCGCCGTCTCGGCGAACAAGAAGCAATGAAAGTAATCCAGAATTACGAGCGCAGAAACCGGTTCATCGCGCCGATCGTTCGCGCGGGCTTCAGCTGGCTGCTTGGCTGGAAATATCATGGCGATCGGAACGACCGCCAGCGCTTGGTCCAGCAGATTCCGCTACTTGCATTCAGGCCCTCGTCCAATTAACTACTGCAGATCCACTAAACGTCATAGCGACACCCCAAGTGTCGAGCCGAAGATTACTGCTTGAGACCTTGAAAATCTTCATTGCCCTCTTCAATGCGCGTCATCATGCTTCATCGACTGTGATGTAATGACTCGGTGAATTGGCTCACGGTCCTGAACAACGAAGTTATCGCCTGCACGCGATGCCCGCGCTTGGTCCAGTACCGCGAGACCGTCGCTCGCGAGAAGCGCCGTGCCTACCGCGAGTGGGAGTACTGGGGCAAGCCGGTGCCGGGGTTCGGCGATCCTGGAGCCCGCGTTCTGGTCATGGGACTCGCGCCGGGAGCCCACGGATCAAATCGCACTGGTCGTCCGTTTACCGGCGACGCATCCGGAAAATTCATGTATCCGGTGCTCTATGAAACGGGATTCGCAAACCAACCCACGGCCACCGATCGCAACGATGGCCTCAAACTGAAGGATCTCTACATCACTGCAGCAGTCCGATGCGCTCCTCCTGACAACAAGCCGCTTCCGGTGGAACTGGCGGAGTGTTCTATATTTCTGGACCGTGAACTTGCCGGACTGAAGAGTGTCAAGGTGGTCGTTGCGTTGGGAAAAATTGGATTTGACGCGTACTTGAACTATCTAAAGAGGTCAGGGAACTTGCCGAGCCGCCAGCCCTACATTTTCAAACACGGCGCGCACTACGAGATGGCAGATGGTAAGAGGTTACTTGCGTCGTACCATCCGTCGAACCAGAACACGGCGACCGGAAAGCTGACTCGAGAGATGTTCGTGAAGATATTCAAGCAGGCAGCGAGACTTGCCGATGGATGAAGCAAGCGCCGCTTGAGCCGGATCGGGGAACTTTCCTCTCGATGAGGTCACAGCCAATGCTGGGTTGCGATCCGGGGCGGCGCTTTTTCCTCATTATTGATTCTTGATTGTTGAATGGAAAACCGTACATCCGGGGTTCAATCACCAATCACCAATCAACAATCATCAATCAACAATCAGTGCGAGCCGCAAGCATCTACTTCAGCCTTGTCACCGTCACTTCGAGCTGAAACTGCCGCTTGGAATTGGGATCATCCATGCTGCCAATGAGGATCGGCTTGCCGATAACTAACAACGTACTGCCGGAGATTTTGATCTGCCGGACGATGGGCAACGGCAATGCTGCGCCCGCATGGTCGGACTCGTTGCTGGTGTCGAGGTTGCTGACGTCACTGCGCACTACCAGCACCCAATCATCCCCGTGCTCCCGCAGTTGAGCGCTAATGTTGGTGCCTACATCAAGGTATTGGTATTGAACGCTGGCAGAGACATTCGGGCTTGAGGCGGCCGCTACTGGAACCCGCGTGCCAATCTTGATCTCGTTGCCATCATTGGTGGTCAGATCCATCGAGTAGTGCCGCGTATTTACGATCTTTCCGTCCGCCAACTCATTGAAGGAGAAATCCAGCTGATAAGCCTGTACGGGCTTGGATTTTGACGTGGGCGCCGGCGTTTCTTTGGAATCGTCCTGGGCTCGAGCCGTGCTGTGCCCGCTCCAGAGTCCAATCGCCATCACAGCAACATACAGTGCAATTGTCTTTCGCATATTCGCTCACCTTTCTTGTTGAATGGAATTCGAAGTCACTGCTTCCGAGCCGGGGTCGTTCATAATCCTCCGCGTCTCAAGTTCAAATTCTTCTTGCGCCTGGGCGACGAGCCGAGCCTCTTTCGGAAAATTCTCCACGTACTTGGCCAAGGCGATCTCTTCTGCGCTCAACGGCTGCGGGGAAGGGAACTGCTCGAGCCTCGGATGTACTACCGCCCTTGACGTTTGGGTCCGGCGTGCGTCAGGTTTTCGCTTCGAAGCGGCTTTCGCCAGGACAGCACCGCCTGTTGAGTGAGGCGCGGGTTTTGCTTCTTGAATCGACGGCCCCTGGATCATTGGCGAATGGTTTGCGATTGCGGGATGTGGAACTCGGCTTGACGTCCAAACCAAAATTGCGACCAGTGCGATCACCGCGAATGTAACGACCAAACCCCATTGCAGCCACACGCGCCGGGACGACCGCAGGGGCTCAGCACGCAAATGAGCCAGAACTCGCCCTTCCAACCCGTCGCGCGGTTCATCGACCGCGTACTTCGCAAGGGCCGCATCCAGGATGCGGTCGAGTTCATCGGCGGGTTGAGTCAGTTTTCTCTGACCGTCATAGTTGAATTTCATGATGACTTCCCCTGCTTGCCCAATTGCTGCGTCAGCTTTTCCTTAAGAATCTGCCGGGCGCGGAAAACTCGCGAGCGGACGGCGGCTTCGTTGATGGCCAGCGTTGCGGCCACTTCACGCGGAGACATCTCCTGAATCGTCGACAGAATTAGTGGTTCACGCAGTTTGACCGGGAGGGCTGCGATCAACTTCTCCAGCATCAAGCTAACTTGACTGCCAAGAGCGGTTTCGTCCGCTGCGATCGCGTTCGATGCAATCTCGGGGACCGGGCTCTCTGGATCATCGAGCGGAACTTCGCGCTGCGCTCCACGCCGCTTGCTGCGATCCACGGCCACGCGCCAGGCAATCCGCGCGAGCCAAGTCTTGGGATCTTCAACTTGAGCGAGTTTCGAACTGTAGCGCAGTACCCGCATGAATGTTTCCTGAGTCGCGTCTTCCGCATCGTGGTGACTGCGAAGGAGCGCGAACGCGATCCGGTAAACGAGCCGCGAATATTCACGTACGAGCGATTCGAGACTGTCCACAGTGGCATCGGATTCATCGCGGTCGCTTGTCGTCACCCCGTTCAGGATCGCTTCTCCTGCCACCAATCGTTTGCCCTCAATCATAAAGACCGCCTGCGGGAGCAATTTGTTCAGGAATTTCTGACTGGAGAACGTGTGCCCGCGGGACAACTTGCGGTCATTCCATGGGAGTGACTTAAAGATCTGTGCTGATGGCGGGGCTGAAACCAGACTCCTCCGCTTCAGTTCGTGAAGCCATCCGAATGACAAAGGACAACAATTAAGTTCCTACAATAACCGGTTCCGGTTCGAGGCGGATACCCCAGACTTCTTCAACACGCTGCTGAATCTGATCCTTGAGCGCGACGATTTCCCTCGCAGAACCTCCACCGCGATTAACGATCGCGAGGGTGTGTTTGCCTGAAATGCCGACATGTCCGAACGAGTAACCGCGGGTGAAGCCGGAGTGTTCAACCAGCCATGCCGCCGAGACTTTGTGGCTTTGAGCCAGGGCCGGATAAGTGGGGATCAGGAGATTGCTGGCTTCCGCCCGCTTTTTTAAATCCTGCATTTGTTCTTCAGAAAGCACGGGATTTTTGAAGAATGATCCGGCGCTCCGAGAATCTGGATCGCCTTCAACCAGCAGCATCCCTTTGCGCGCGCGAATCTCTCGGACCGCTTTGCGGACCTCCGAAAGCGTGGGGTGCGATGCCTGTCCTTCGAAGTAGCGCCGTAGATCGGCATATTCGATGTGAGGCTCGCCACCAAATGACAGCGCGTAAGTGACTCGAAGGATGATGAAGCGTCCGCGCTCGGTGGTGTTGAAGATGCTTGATCGGTACGAGAATCCGCAGGCCTCATTACACAGTTCGCGAACGTGCGAATCCCTTCTGTCGAAGACTTCAACTGAGTCGATGGAATTCGAGACTTCCTGCCCATAGGCGCCGACATTTTGCACGGGCGTGCCGCCAACGCTTCCCGGAATTCCACTAAGACACTCGATGCCGGCACAGTTGGCGGTGACCGCGCGCGCGACAAAGTCATCCCAGGATTCGCCTGCTCCCACAGTGAAAAGCGTTCGGTCTCCTTCTTCACGATGATCTGTCCCCGTGATTCCTAGTTTGAGAACCAAACCGGGCCAGCCTTCATCGGCGATCACGAGATTGCTGCCGCCTCCCAGGACGAACAACGGAATGCTCTGTGACATAGCAAGGACGACTGCTTCTGCCACTTCCGGTGGAGTGTGAGCTTCGACGAAATACCGTGCTGGCCCGCCCACGCCAAGAGTAGTGAGAGGAGCGAGCGGGACATTTTCTTGCAGGACCATTGGACGGATTCAATATACACAGCGCGATTCGCATCGGGAAATTGCTTGTGGATGGGACAGACGTAAGCAGTGATTTCGGCAGGTCCACGCTACAACACGCTACAATAAGACAAGACCAACCAAAAGGGGTTTTCATAAACATGTCGATGTATCCGGAGATTATGGTAATTCCCATGCGCGAGGAATTGACGCGTCTAGGCATTGAAGAGCTGCGAGCGTCTGAGCAAGTCGATGAGGCACTGAAGAATCGTCCAGGGACGACGATGGTGGTCGTCAATTCGATCTGCGGATGCGCGGCGGGACGTATGCGTCCAGCGGTGCGGATTGCGATGCAGAATTCGATTCGTCCCGATCGGGCATATTCAGTGTTTGCCGGGCAAGACAAAGAGGCGACCGAGCGTGCCCGGAGTTACTTTTCCGGACAGATGCCATCGTCACCTTCCATCGCAATTCTCCGCGATGGACAACTTGTGTACATGATGCCGCGACGCGATATCGAATCGCGGGAGGCCCCGGCAATCGCCACGGATCTGAAGGCGGCTTTCGATCGATTCTGCGCCAAGTCTGCCGCCATCTAAGCGAAGTTTGTCATCGCGAAGCGCGAGCGTGCGAGGAATCTGTCTTGCGGTCTCGGCGGCCCGCCGCAGATTCCTTGCCCCTTAAGAGGAACGATAAATTGTGGGCTACTTTTCAGTAGCCAGGAATGTTTTGACCACAATCGCGTTGGGATGCACTCCTACCGGAATCAGGGTCATCAAGGAATACTCTGAAGTCTCGAGGGTACGGTGGGGCGTGCGCTTCTGAATAACCGTCACATCGCCTGACTCTGTCCCGAGCACGAGCAAGTAGCTTTGATCTGGTGTCAGTGCCAGTCCATCCGGACGGCTGCCCACGTTCAGCGGTCCGCCGATGCGGCGTCCCATGTCTATGTCATAGACCGCGACGCTGTTCGATCCGTAGTTCGACACGTAGAGCCGGGAGTTGTCGAGTGTCACTACCGCGCGCGACGGATGCTGCCCGATTTCCTGACTGTTTCCGACCTCATCGGTGCCGGTTTCAATCACAGAAATGCTGTCAGAATCGAAGTTGCAGACGATCATCTCTCCGCCATCGGGTTTGAGCGTGAGGCTTACCGGAGTGCGCCCGACGTCGATCAGCGCGAGTACGTGGTCCTCTTTCGGTGGTGGCCCAGCATTTTCTAATTGGATCGAAGCAACCTGATCCGAGCCGGAGCAGGAGACAAACGCCTTGCTGGAATCGGGAAGAATCGCGACATCTTCTGGATGCTGGCAAACAGGGAGCGTAGCGCGGACTCTCAGCAATTTCGTATCGATGAGTGAGACGCTGTTGTCGTTGCGGTTGGAAACAACAACAGTCCCGCCGTCGGGAGAGACGCGTGCTAGACCAGGGCCAGATCCGACACGAATGTTTGCTATCACGGTGCGCTTGTCGAGATCGATGACGCTGACGTTCGATGATCCGGAGTTGGCGACGTAAGCACGCTTGCCATCGCTTGACACATCGATGAAGTACGGTTTCCCCTGAACACCGATCGTCGCTACGACGGTATTTGTCTCGGCGTTGATGACGTTGACGGTGCTGGACGCGGAGTTGACAACGTATATTTCATTCTTTTTGCTATTCGCAGCCACTCCTGTCGGCTCTGAGCCGACACGGAGCGTTTTTGCAAGCGCGAATGTGCGTAAATCGATCACGCTAACCGTGTTGCTCTTACCGTTCGTGACGTAGGCATACTCGCGGAATGCGGGGCTATAGTTGGTAATGAACTGCTCACGAAAATACCACCATCCAAAGCCACCGAGGATGGGTAAAAGGACGGCGATGAAAAGGAGCTTTCGCACGAACAAAGGAATTATAAGTTACTGCTTGAATTCAGAGGTCCAGAGTTCGATAGAACCATATCTACACTGTTAGGGTAGGTAAAAGCGCGAGCAGAAAGGCACAATGCAAGGTCGAAACAGGATAAGAGATGCGACCCGGCAATAGTAGAGAGCGATTTCAAGAGCTCAGCCCTGAATTTCCGAGATGTCAAACTACTTACTAACAGCTTCCGTCTCCCTCACCCCGATCTCCGGCACCGTCCGCCCCACCACCGGGGCGATCTGCCTCACCTGCTTCATCAGTTCGTCGAACTGATCGGGGAAGAGCGACTGCGGACCGTCGGATAAAGCCTCGTCCGGGCGATCGTGAACTTCGACGAGCAGCCCATCGGCTCCGACTGCGACTGCCGCACGCGAAAGCGGCGTAACTTTGTTGCGCTTTCCGGTACCGTGGCTGGGGTCGACAAGGATCGGCAGATGGCTCAGCCGTTGCACCGCGGGAACAACGCTTAGATCAAGTGTATTGCGCGTGTGGTCCGCAAACGTGCGGACACCTCGTTCACAGAGCGCGACGTTGTAGTTGCCTTCACTCAGGATATACTCGGCGGCCATCAGGAATTCTTCGAGTGTCGCTGACATACCGCGTTTCAAAAGCACGGGCTTGCGAGCCCGTCCAGCGCGCTTGAGCAGCGAGAAATTCTGCATGTTGCGGGCGCCAATCTGGATAACGTCCGCGTATTCATCGACCAGATCCAATGACTCGTGATCGATGGCTTCGGTGATGATCTTCATGCCGAACTGCTGGCGGATCTCGGCCATGATGCGCAGGGCTTCTTCGCCGAGTCCCTGGAAAGTGTATGGCGAGGTGCGGGGCTTGTAGGCGCCTCCACGGAAGAATTGGGCTCCGGCTTTGTGAACGCGCTCAGCCACGGCGAATGCCTGCTCGCGGCTCTCGATGGCGCACGGTCCGGCGACAATCGCCAGATTCTTTCCGCCGATCGTGGCCGCGGTCCCCGGGAAGCGGATGACTGTGTTTTCTTCCTTCACGTCGCGGCTGACGAGTTTATACGGCTTCGAGACCTGGATAACTTCCTGCACACCCGCCATTTCTTCGAGCGTGCCCTGTTCAACCTCACCCTTGTTGCCAGTGATGCCGATGGCAGTGCGAGTTGCGCCCGGCATGGGATGGGCGCGGTATCCAAGCTTCTCGATTCTTTGGCAAACGGCGCGCACCTGATCTTCGGTGGCCTGCGCCTTCATGACGACCAGCATAGATTCACCCTGAGAATGGAAGGTCTGGGAACAGCGGCGGCCGCAGGAGAAGCCGCACGGATAAGTCTAGCGTTCCGGCCATGTGCACCGCAAACAGGGCGACCGGTCGGTTGGTTGGTAGTGGGCGATATATATTCATGGGATGGGTCTTTCGATGGCGCGGGAGCAAGACATTCTGAAGCAGTCCGCGCCGAAACAGCCTCCGAAGCTGACATCCCGGCGCATTGGAATTCATACTTCTTCCGCAGGTGGGGTGCAGAATGCTGCCGAGCGAGCTTATCGGCTGGGCTGCAATACTCTCCAGATTTTCTCTTCGAGCCCGCGCCAGTGGGCTCCCCACGAACTCGGGCAGCCGCAGTGCGATGAGATGAATCGGCTGCGCGCTCGATACGATCTCAAGCCTCTGGTCATCCACACGAACTACCTGGTGAATCTCGCGAGTTCCAACGAGCTGTTTTTGCAGAAGTCAATGCAGGCATTTCGTGGCGAGGTGGAGCGGGCGCTGGCACTGTGTGCAGACTATCTGGTCTTACACCCGGGTTCGTTTCGAGGCGCGGATCGTGAGCAGGGATTGCTCCGCACCGCGGCGGCGATTGCGGCCTCCACGCAGGGCCTCGATCTGCCAAAGGCCGGACTCACCATCCTGATCGAGAACACTGCGGGGGCAGAGTTCTCGCTTGGCGGGAGTTTCGAGCAGGTTGCCGAGGTGATTGAAAGGCTTGACGGAATCATTCCGGTCGGCACATGTATCGACACCTGTCACACCCACGTTGCGGGATACGACATCGTCAGCGAAGAGGGCTTTTGTCAAACGTTGCTGCACCTGGATTCGACCATTGGATTGAGCCGCGTGAAAGTCTGGCATTGCAATGATGCGAAAGCTGCGCGAGGATCGAAGCTCGATCGCCATCAGCACGTCGGGAAGGGAACCATCGGCAAGGAGACTTTCCGGCGTTTGCTGAATGATCTGCGGTTGACGCATGCGGCGTTCATTGCAGAAACGCCCATTGATCAGCCCGGGGATGATCGCAGAAATGTAGAGGCATTGAAGAAGCTGGTCGCGCCCTAGGGCTCAGGTCCGTGCCCGCGAGTTTGCCATCCGATAGCTGCGCAGAAGATACTTTCCACCATGAAACTTTACCGTTTGCGCAATAGGGCTGTGGTCGAAGAATCAGGCACATTTCACGAGATACCTGCTGCGTCGTGGGATGAGTTGGTTGCGCGCGAAGATCTCGCGAGCCATATCCAGCAATTGATTCGAGGCGCGAGGCCTTCTCATCGTCCCGAGATGCAGGATCTGATGGCTCCCATCGGGAACCAGGAAGTTTGGGCTGCGGGCGTCACTTACTATCGCAGCCGCAACGCGCGTATGGAGGAGTCGAAGAGCGCCGGCGGTGGAGATTTCTACGATCGCGTTTATCACGCGGAACGCCCCGAACTCTTCTTCAAGGCGACAGCGCACCGAGTTGTCGGACACGGCGGGAAGGTTGCGATTCGAGACGATGCGCGCTGGTCCGTTCCCGAGCCAGAGTTGGTGTTGTTGATCAGTCCTGGTGGGAGAATCACAGGCTACGCGGTTGGCAATGACATGAGCTCTCGCGACATTGAAGGGGAGAATCCGTTGTACCTGCCGCAGGCGAAAGTTTACGACCGGAGTTGTGCGTTAGGCCCGTGCATTCTGGTTGCTGACGAACCACTGCCTTCGTCGACAGAAATCAAAATCGAGATTCGACGGGACGGAACGGTCGCCTTTTCTGGAGCGACAACTCTCAAAGAAATGAAACGCAAGCCGGAGGAACTGGTTGAGTACTTGTACCGCGCCAACTCTTTCCCACGCGGATGCTTTCTGCTAACTGGAACCGGAATCGTGCCGCCGGATTCGTTCACGTTGCACAACGGCGATGAAATCAGCATCACGATCCCGCCTGTTGGAACTTTGACGAACGTCGTAGGGTAAGAGCAGGAAGGGTTTCCTTCGTGTACCTTCGTGACCTTTGTGGTGAATGGTTTGCCGGAAGCATCGCGGTATCAGGCGCCAACTCCGGTGTTAGCGCCCCGGTGTGTAAAATAAAAGATTATCCCTTAGGCTCTGATTCTCTCTATGGCGATCGAAGAAAAATCCGCCAACACTATGGCTAACTCTGAAATCGCTCGTCCGAATGACGAACGCTATGACGCGCGGCGCACCGAAACCAAGTGGTTTGAGCGCTGGCAGCAGGACGCATCTCTTTACGCCGCCGAGTCGGATTCGGCGAAGAAGAAATATTACGTGCTCGAAATGCTGCCCTATCCCTCAGGCGATCTCCACATGGGGCACGTCCGCAACTATTCGATCGGCGATGCTCTCGCGCGCTACATGTGGATGAACGGCTACAACGTTCTTCATCCCATGGGTTGGGATTCGTTCGGATTGCCCGCGGAAAACGCGGCGATCTCCAACAACACTCCGCCCCGCGAGTGGACGCTTCGCAACATCGCCAATATGAAGGCGCAGATGAAGCGCCTCGGCTTCGCCTACGACTGGTCCCGCGAAGTTACGACTTGTTTGCCCGACTACTATCGCTGGAACCAGTGGTTCTTCCTGAAGCTCTACGAGCGCGGATTGGTGTACCGCAAGAACAGCAAGGTGAACTGGTGTCCGAAGTGCGCGACGGTATTGGCCAACGAGCAGGTTCTCAGCAATGGATCTTGCTGGCGCCACGAAGACACGCTCGTCGAGCAGCGCGAGCTGGAGCAATGGTTCGTCCGCACCACCAAGTACGCGGAGGAATTGCTTCACGATCTCGACAAACTCGAGGGCTGGCCCGAGAAAGTCCGCATCATGCAGCGCAATTGGATTGGGCGGAGCGAAGGCACGCTCGTCGACTTCAAGCTCGAGGGTAATGCCGGCTCGGCTGGATCGAACATCAGCGTTTTTACGACCCGTGTGGACACAATTTTCGGCGCGACTTCCATTCAGCTCGCGCCCGAGCATCCGCTGGTCGCTGACTTTACTCGTTATAACCAACCGCTGGGAGATGCCGTGCAGCAGTTGATTGCCGAGCAGCGCAAGGCGAAAGAAAAGGGCGACATCGGCGAGATCGAAAAACACGGCGTGAACACCCACCGCTTCGCCATCAATCCATTTAGCGGCGAACGAGTTCCCATTTGGATTGCCAACTACATCCTGATGGATTATGGCACCGGCGCGATCATGAGTGTCCCGGCGCACGACGATCGCGACTATGACTTCGCCAAGAAGTACAAAATTGAAATTCGTCTTGTCATTCTTCCAGTCTCGAACGATCCGGAAGAGACTATGACCGAGCCGCAGTTGCCGTTTACCGCTCATGATGGAATGTTGGTGAATTCCGGGCCGTACAGCGGATTGAGTTGCTCCGACGCGATCCGTAAGATGGCGGCTCTAGCCGAGGAGAAAGGATTCGGCAAGGCGACTGTTACCTATCGTTTGAAAGATTGGGGCATCTCGCGCCAGCGCTATTGGGGCACGCCGATCCCCATGCTTTACTGCGAGAAAGACGGCCTCGTTCCGGTTCCGGAGAGGGATCTTCCGGTTATCTTGCCCGACAAGGTTGAGATCACGCTCACTGGCGGTTCTCCGTTGGCGCGTGTGCCGGAGTTCGCGAACGTGACGTGTCCGAAATGCGCCGGCCCCGCGCGGCGCGAGACCGACACGATGGACACGTTCGTCGATTCGTCGTGGTACTTCTATCGCTATACCGACGCGCATAACGATCATGCGCCATTCGATAGCAAAGTTGCGCAGTACTGGTTCGGTGATCGTGGCATCGATCAGTACATCGGCGGCGTCGAGCACGCGATCCTGCATTTGATCTACTCGCGTTTCTGGACGAAGTTCATGCGCGACCTGGGCATGATTACCAACGATGAGCCTGTGGAACGTTTGTTCACACAGGGGATGGTGATCAAAGACGGCGCGAAGATGTCGAAAAGTTTGGGCAACGTCGTCTCGCCGGATGAGATGGTGGCCCGTTACGGTGCCGACGCGGCCCGTTTGTACAGTCTGTTCGCAGCGCCCCCCGATCGCGATCTCGATTGGCAGGATACGGGTATCGAGGGGATTCAGCGGTTCCTCGGACGGGTCTATCGCTTCTACGTGCGCAACGCAAAGCCGGATCATTCGGATTGGCGAAAGAAAGTTCCGTCGGAGTTGCCATCAGAAGCACGTGCGATCCAGCGCAAGTTGCACCAAACGATTAAGCGCGTCAGCGATGATTTCCAGGGTCGCTGGCACTTCAACACGTGCATCTCGGCGGTGATGGAGTTGGTCAACAAGCTATACGGCGCCGAGGAGGCCATCGGACAGGGCGTGGTTCCTGTGGCATTCCTTGCCGATGTGCAGCGGAATTTGATTTTATTACTCGCTCCATTCGCTCCATATCTTGCTCATGAGCTCTGGGAGATGGTCGGCGAGAAGGGAAGTCTGCTCAAGGCATCATGGCCAAAGTACGACGCGTTGTTGGCTAAGGAAGAGGAGATCGAAATTCCCGTGCAGATCAATGGCAAGTTGCGGAGCAAGATTGTCGTTCCGGCAGATGCTTCTGAGAATGATGTAATTGAACGCGCTCTCGCAGACGAGAAGATTAAGGCCGCCCTTTCGGGTAAGCACATCGTGAAGAAGATTTACGTTCCCGGCAAGTTAGTGAATCTTGTCGTGAAGTAATTTATATATTGGCGTTGAAGAAGCGGGCCTTTTGCAGGCCCGCTTTGCTTTCTGTTCTACGATTGAGAACCTGAAAGGACCAACGCCTGCGTCCGATTGGCGAAATCGATCTCGTCGAGTTTTTTGCTCTGGTCGCTGCGGATCTCTACTGCTGTGTCCGCCGACTTCGACGGCAGCTGCTTTAATTTGCCCTGAGTCGTTGCGATAGTCTTTCCATGTTGAACGATCGAAATCTGCAAAGCATCGTTCGGCCCAGTCCACTCTGCCTTGTAGTGCCCAGGCTGTAGAACGGTAGAGCCGATTCTTGCCGTTTGGTCAAGGTCGAAGCTGCCTGAATGAGAATCCTTCGCGAACGCTCCCATCGAGAAAACGAGAGTGGCGGTCGCCATCAGCGCCAAGTATTTCAAAGATCGCATATGTACTTCCTCCATTGATGAAAACTTCTGTTCTCCTCGTGCAGAACAAGGCTGCAGGAGGCCGATCTATTAGCTTTTAATTTAGTGCCTAGTTAACTGGATGCGTCGGGATACTCAATGCGTTGCAAAAATGCATCGTGGAACGATGCGAACTAAAAATACTAAGCATTTCCCCTATGCGGTCGTGTTTTAGACGGTACGTAACGGGACCTGCTTGAGCTATGCTTACGGAATGGCACAGCTTTCTCCGACGGCAGAGGGATTTCGGGCCGCATTTCGGTGCCCGCTATTCACCATTGCCGAAATCACTTGGCGCTGGGTCGTCGGCGCGACTGCAACCGTACTCCTTCTCTTTGGATTCTTCGAGTTTCTAAACACTCTTCCGGTCAATAACATCGAACTCCTGTTCCTAAAAAGCCGGCAGCCGTTTCTCATCTCGCAGGCAATCGCCCACATTCTTCAGGGCGGCCTGTACCGGGGATTCTTGTCGTTGCTGCTCGCCGTCTTGGCCCTTTGTCTGCTCTGGATGATCGCGGCTTCGTTGGGCAGGATTACTGTTGCGAGAGCAGCGTTGGATTACGTATGCGAGCAGATTGCACAAAAAGCAACAAGAATGGGCCTCGCACCTGGTGAATCCGTGCCTCTATCCGAGCAAAGTCCATGGCCCGCTTTGCTGCGTCTGAATTTCCTCAGGGTTTCCGTAGTTCTCGCCGCAGTGATTGCGATTTGCGGCGCATCGATCCTTGCGGGTTTTGCCTCCTCGAATACGGATCCTCAACCGGGTCTGGTGTTTCTGATCTTTATTCCGATGGCGACAGCCATTGCATTGATTTCCTATTGCCTGAATTGGCTGCTTTCGTTGGCGGCGGTTTTTGCTGTGCGCGATGGCGTTGATGCAATCAACGCCATCGAAGCCGCAATAGGCCTTTGCCGGGAGCGGACGGGAGCGCTCTTTGCCGTAAGCTTCTGGACGGCGCTGGCGCATGTCGTTGCATTCGTGGTAGCCACTACCCTTGTGTCGATGCCGTTAAGCCTTGCCGCTGTTCTGCCCTGGCGTCTGGTCATTCTGGCGATGGTTCTGTTGACGCTCATCTATTTTGCAGTCGCCGATTGGACCTATACAGCGCGTCTGGCTGGATACGCATTCATCATGCAGATGCCAAGTTCGTTCTGGGCACCCCCGCTACCGCCTCCTTTGCCGCCACCCCCAGTCCTCAGCAGGGAAATTGATAAGAACGAGTTGATTTTGAGCGATTTGCCCAATCTCGTAACCGAGTCATAGTATCCACACTCGTCCCATTCATCGGTGCATCGGGGGACATTGGACTGACGTGTCAAGATTCTTACGTTTCCTGTCTTTACACTGTCTCCTCGAATTTGAGAAACTCATTCGTGGAGACACAATCCCTGAAAAACTTATCTTCTTCGGGCCAGGTGGCAATGGGCCAATCCATCGTCATCCTTGATTTTGGTGCGCAATATACGCAACTCATCGCGCGCCGTATTCGTGAACAGAATGTCTTCTCGGTGGTGCTCCCGTGCAACGCAACGCTCAAGGAGATCAAAAGTTATTCTCCGGTCGGCATTGTGCTTTCGGGTGCGCCCTGGTCGGTTTACGACAAGGATGCGCCGCCCGCCGACACCCATGTCTTCGATCTAGGCGTGCCTGTGCTCGGCATTTGCTATGGGCTGCAGTTCATGGTGCACACGCTCGGCGGAAGGGTTCGTCCGGCCGCCAAGCGTGAGTATGGGCATGCGGAAGTGGATGTAGTTTCGGAGTCCGAGCTGTTCAAGGGTCTGGCCAAGAAGTTAGCGGTCTGGATGTCGCACGGCGATGAGGCGCTGGAACTGCCTCCGGGTTTTGAGCTGATGGCGAAGACGCACTATGCCGTCGCGGGAATTCAGAACGTCGCAAAGAAGTGGTATGCAGTGCAGTTCCATCCTGAGGTTCATCACACGCCCCAAGGCACGCAAATCTTGAGGAATTTTGTATTCCAGATCTGTGGCGCCCAGCCGACGTGGACGGCACAGCACTTCATCGATTCGACGATTGCCCAGATCAAAGAGCAGGTTGGAAGCGGACGTGCAATTTGCGCACTTTCAGGCGGCGTTGACTCGTCGGTAGCAGCGGTGCTGGTGGATCGCGCTTTGCGCGACGCTAAGGGTAAGTCGCGACTGACCTGCGTGTTCGTGAACAATGGAGTTCTGCGGAAAAATGAGTTCGAGAAGGTCCAGACTAGCTTGCGTGACAAGCTAGGTTTACACCTTGAGGCGGTCGATGCCACCGATCGATTCCTCAAAAAGCTGGCGAGGGTAACCGATCCTGAGAAGAAGCGCAAGATCATTGGCAACGAGTTCATCAAAGTATTCGAAAAGGAAGCACTGCGCATCGAGAAGGCTGAGGGGAAAGTGAAGTGGCTGGTGCAGGGAACCTTGTATCCCGACGTGATTGAGTCCCGCTCGGTTCGAGGTCCTTCGCAGGTCATCAAGTCACATCACAATGTCGGCGGACTGCCCGCCAAGATGAAGCTAAAACTCATCGAACCGCTGAAAGATCTTTTTAAAGATGAGGTTCGGCGGATCGGGCGCGATCTGGGGATTCCCGCCGAGATCCTGCAGCGACAACCGTTCCCTGGACCTGGGCTTGCGGTGCGTGTGCTGGGAGAGGTCACACCCGAGCGACTGCGACTGCTTCGTGAATGTGATGACATTGTCGTCAGCGAAATCAAAGAAGCTGGGCTTTACACCAAGATATGGCAGTCCTTCGCTGTTCTGCTACCCGTGATGTCAGTCGGCGTAATGGGTGACATGCGCACTTATGCCTACACTTGTGCCATTCGCGCCGTCAGTTCAGAAGACGGCATGACGGCGGACTGGGTCGCGCTTCCGAACGACGTTCTCAAAACAATCTCAACTCGAATCGTGAACGAGGTTAAAGGCGTGAACCGCGTGGTTTACGACGTCACGTCCAAGCCACCCGGAACGATTGAGTGGGAATAGGAAAAAGGCCCTGAGGCTCCTTGAAGCTCAAGAAAACGCTTTTATTTTTCCCCGCAAGCGATTCTCTGCAAGAACCTGCCTGGACTAGAAACTGACGTCTGATGACTCGCTTTTGCTCTCCCTCCCATTTGCCCTCTGCATGATCTTGCCTTGTCCGTCTACCAGATTCGTCCTACAACGACTTCCAAAACAACGGCGACCAAATAGCCGTTCTTGCTGTTCGATTGAAAGTTTGGACGGTGCTCGTGATGTTTCGCTCGGTTCGATCGACCTGCCTCGCTCTTTTCCTCTTCTTTTTCACCTTTCTTGCAGTAAGTATTTCCCAAACCTCGATTGACGATGTTCACGTGGCTCCTCGTGGGGTCGAGGTGGCATCGGCTGTTCCCGGGGGCCGAGCGATGATCCATTCTCGCGCCGACCTTGTCCTGGTGCCGGTTACGATCACTGACGACTTTGACCGGCCAGTCATGGGCTTGGATCAAGACAATTTCCAACTTTATGAAAACAAGAAGCCTCAGGAGATCAAGAATTTCTCGAGTGAAGATACGCCAGTCTCTATCGGCTTGATCGTCGACATGAGTGGGAGTATGGCGAACAAGATGGAGCGCACGAGAGAAGCAATTCACGAATTCTGCGAAGCGTCGAATCCCCAGGACGAGTTCTTCATGATTACCTTCTCCGACGCTCCAAGGTTAACAACCGACTTCACCAATGACAGCCAGCAGCTCGAGAATGACCTCCTCACCTCCGTTTCCAAAGGAAGAACTGCTTTGCTCGACGCCATTTACATGGGCCTCCGCAAGATGAAAGACGCCCGCTATCCTCGTCGGGCCTTGCTCATCCTCTCCGACGGCGGGGACAATCACAGTCGCTATAGCGAGCATGATGTCCGAGGAGCGGTAAAAGAAGCTGATGTCTTACTGTACGCGGTTGGTACCTACGACCAATATGTGAACACTCAGGAAGAACTACTTGGGCCGGAACTTCTGCGGTCGATTACAGAGGTGACGGGAGGTAGGGCCTATACGGTGACGGATGTGAAAGTACTCCCCGCCGTGACGAAAACGATTGGCGAACAGTTGCGGCATCAATATGTTTTGGCCTATCAGCCGGGATCGAAACCGGACACCGAAAAGTGGTACAAGATCAACGTCAAACTTCGCTTGCCGAAGAGCTTGCACGAGCTCTTGCACGTAACGGCACGTCCTGGGTACTACGGACACTCGGAATAGCCAAGACTCACTGATCGCGGTGTACCGTCTCCATCGAGAACGCAGGCAGGCAAACCGCTATGTACTCTGCTCCACTTTCTTCCGGAGTTGAATAGCGGATCCATTCCCCCGCGTGCGCAATGACCGCCTGGCCAGCCCGCACTTCGATGGCGCCATTTTGGTGCTCCACACGCAGCATTCCTTTCAACACAATCGTGAACTCGTCGAACTCGGGAGTTTGCCCAGGTTCGACCCAGCCCACCGGGCTGCGCATATGCGCTACGCTTGCCGCGGATGTTTTCGAATTCACCCGTCCGACGTATTCGTCTATGAGCTTGGGCTTGTTGCCGGCGGCCTGAATGCGTGTGGGTTGTGCGATTAGAGTGGGCATGTCTGCACAGACTACAACATGAACTCGATTCTTGCGCGTAGGCCGAAGCTAGGAGTCGCCAGATTCCGATACCCAGCGCGAGATCGCTGTAACCAGTCTCCGTGGTGCAAAGCGGGTCGATTGCGCGACCAGCCAGTTCTGTGCTCCGCTGATTGCTAACGTGCGGCCCTCCATTACGGCGCGATAGCCATCAAGTGCGACTTTTTCTGCGGGCATAACGCCGGCACGTTTGAAGATGCGTGTTTTGTCATTCCCTGCACGCGTGGCAAATCCGGTATGGGTCGCTCCGGGGCAAAGGCAAGTCACAGTAACTCCTGTGTTTTGAACTTCGTTCGCAACTGCCTCAGAAAACGAAATCACATATGCCTTGGTTGCGTAATAGACAGCCATCAGAGGACCGGGCTGAAATCCGGCGGTGGACGCCACATTCATAATTCGGCCCAACCGGCGCTCGATCATCCCTGGCAGGAAACGGCGTGTGAGTTCGGTGAGGGCTGTGATGTTCAGATTAATCTGGCCGTGGATGTGCGCTTCCGACATCGTCGCAAACTCGCCATATGCACCAAAGCCGGCATTGTTGATGAGGATGTCGACCGGCACGCTTTCGCGCTTCAGTTGGTCGAAAAGAAACTTGGGAGCAGGAGAATCGGTCAAATCCAGAGGCACGGTCTTGACGCGGACTCCGGTAGCTTCCAGCTCTTTCGCCACCTGAGCAAGCTTTTCAGCGCTCCGTGCGACGAGGATCAGATTGTGACCGTCGTGCGCGAAAAGTTTCGCAAGTTCATATCCGATGCCGCCACTGGCGCCCGTGATTAGCGCGGTTCTTGAGACGTTCATAGGAAGCTTATACACCCGGACCGCTCATGGGGTTAAGATTGTGGTCAGTCAGGAGGCGACATGAGCAAGGAAATCTCGCGCAGGGAGTTTCTGGAGAATATTGGAATTGGAACAGCGGCAGGAACCAGCCTTCTGCTATTGAAAGATGTTGCCGGGGCCTCGACCGGCGCAAACATGCTGCCGTCGCGAACCCTCGGCCGCACCGGTGCCAAAGTTTCCATTCTCGCTTTCGGGTGCGGCAGCCGTTTCCTTATGTACAAAGACGAAGACAGCGCCAGCGCGATTCTCAATAAAGCGATTGACTCCGGCATTACGTATCTTGACACCGCTTATTCGTACGGTGACGGCGAGAGCGAGACTCGCGTCGGCAAGGTCATGGCTTCGCGCCGGAAAGACGTCTGGCTGGCAACGAAAATTCCCGACCGTACGCGCGACGAATTCATGCGTCGACTGGAAGCAAGTTTAAAGCGCCTGCAGACCGACCATGTCGATCTCGTTCACATCCACAGCCTCGGACAAGAAGACGATCTCGCAAAAATCGAAGCCCCGAACGGCGCACTGAAGGGATTGATGGAAGCCCGTGAGCAGAAAATGGCACGCTTCGCAGGTATGACCAGCCACACGAACGGGGAAGTCATGGCCAAAGCGATCGAGCGGCATGATCTCGACTGCGTGCAGATGGCACTGAATGCCTCACGCAACGGTCGTTTTGAAGAACTGGCTCTTCCAGCGGCCAACAAAAAGAACCTTGGCATCATAGCCATGAAAGTGACCGGTCAGGAGTTCCTCGTCGGCCAAGGAACAGACAAAGCCGAAATGAACTCACTACTGCGTTATTCGATGAGTCTGCCTGTGACTACAGCAGTAGTTGGAATGCCCAAGCCCGAGATGCTGGCCCACAACGTGGAAATCGCTCGGAGCTTCTCGCCCCTCAGTGATCAGGAGAAAGAACACTTACGCCAGCAGCTTGGCACCGCTCGCGAAGGATTGGAAAAGCGACTGGTCGGACATCTCGATGGGCCGACGCAGAATCCTGAAATCTTTGCGGTGTAGTCTGCGGTGACGAGAGCCGCGGAGCTGATTACTTTTGAAAAAGCCGCCGCCTGTCAATCGCAGCGCAAGGCTTCCAGGGGATTGACTCTGGCTGCCCGGCGCGCCGGAACGTAACAAGCGAAAAATGCCGCCGCGAACAGCGTAGCTGCGACCGCGCACAAAGCAACCGCGTCTAGTGTTCCTACTCCGTAGAGCAAGCCCTTCAGGATGCGGCCGACGAAAAACGCTCCAATCAATCCAATCCCGAGCCCGCTCGCGGCCAATGCCATACCCTCTTTCAAGACGAGGCCGAGAACCCGTTCCTGGCTGGCTCCGAAGGCAATTCGCAATCCGATCTCGTGTCGCCTCTGCGCCACCACGAAAGCCATGACGCCATAAATTCCGATGGCAGCAAGCACCAGCGCGACACCAGCGAAACTCGCATAGAGAGCTGTCATGAAGCGGTCTCCCACCAGGGACTGGTCGACAATTTCATCCATGGTTCGAATCTGATCGAGCGGCACATCCGGGCTGAAGGAGTGAATCGCGCCGGCTACGGCTTTGCTCATCTCCGCAGGATCTCCAGCAGTTCTCACTACGACTCCGGCGCCAGGCCATGGACTCTGCTGGAAAGGAACATCGATCACGGGGAAGTCCTCTCCGCGCATGCCACCATTGCGAATGTTGCGAGAGACTCCGACGATCTGCCATTCCACGGGAGGCCCCAGTTTCGTCTGCCCGGGAACAAGTTCCTCGATCACGACACGTTGGCGGAGTGGGTCGACGTTCTGCAGAAAATGCCGGACGAATGCCTCATTCACGACAGCCACGCGAGGAGCATTTGCCGAGTCCTGTTCCGTGAAAGGACGGCCTTTCAAAATTTCGATTCCAAACGTTTCGTAGTATTCGGGCGTGACCATTTCAAAACCTGTGCCGGGACGGCTCGAAGGATCGCTTACCGGTTGACCGGCGATACTGAAGGGCATGCCAAAATGCACCCCCTGAAGCGGCATTCCGGTCGCCGCTTCGGCATTGACCACTCCCGGCAGCGCTTTGATCCTGTCGAGGGCTTCCCGATAGAAAGTGTTGATGAGCACCGGCTGATACGGTTCCTCTTTGGGTGGTTGCAATCCGAATGTCAGAAGACGGCTGGCTCTGAATCCCAGATCGACGTGCGATAAGTTCCAGAGACTGTGTAAGGCGAGTCCGGCTCCAGTCAAGAGTGTTAATGCGAGTGCAAACTCGCACACGATAAGCGTCTTTCGCAACCGATGACGCGCCAGGCTCGTGCCCGAGCGCCCACCGTCTTTCAACGTTTCATTCGGATCGACACGCGAAGCATTCCACGCTGGAATGCAACCAAACAGAGCACCGGCAATCGTTGTAGCGGCCAAGCTAAAGAGCAACACGGGAATATTCAACGTGACGTCAGCCTCGGATGGAAGCTGCCCCGCAGGGAGCCGATCGACAAGTACCCGCAGAAGAAGGGCTCCTAGAGCGATGCCGAATCCACCACCGGTCGCCGCCAGCACCAGGTTTTCCGTAAGAAATTGTCCGAAGAGCTGTCGTCTTGTAGCGCCTAGCGAAGTACGAACAGCGGCTTCCCTAAGACGGGTCGTACCCTTCGCGAGGACAAGGTTGGCGACGTTCGCGCACGCAATGAGCAAGACCAGCCCGACCGCTCCCATGAGCAGCCACAAAATTCTCTGGTTCTCCTTAGGGAAAAAGTCGTTATGCAGGGCCTCGACACTCGAACTCCAGCCTTTGTTGGATAGGGGATGCTCCTGCGCAATACGAGCGGTGACCACGTTCATGTCGGCTTGCGCTTGCGCAAGCGATACTCCTGACTTGAGGCGGCCGATCACCAGGAGCCAGTGAAAGTCGTGGTTAACTTGATCGGGCTTGAATGACAACGGCACCACAAACTGCGATTCCAGTCGGTCAATTTGGCCTGCCTGGTTCACGCCAACGACGGTGTATGGCTCGCCGTCCATCTTGATTTGTTTGCCAATGATGTTGCGATCCGCTCCAAGGTGAAGCCAGAGGCGGTGCGTGAGGATCACAACATGGTCTCTGCCGACCTCGCCTTCCTCCGGCAAGAAATCACGGCCTAGGAAAAGAGTGTCGCCCATCAGCCGGTATGCGCCGGGTGTGATCGCGCGTCCAACGATACGTTCAGGCTGATCCGGCGTCGCAAAGTTGTATGAATCCCCCGTCCATGCAACCAAATCCTGAAATGTCTTGTTCTGTCGTTTCCAGTCGAGAAAGTCACCGGCGGACACCGAGTTATTGCCGTCGCGGACCCTTGACCACACCATCACCAACTGTTCGGGATGCGGATATGGTAAGGGCGCGAGCAGCACGGCGTAGATCACGCTAAAGATGGCGGTATTCGCCCCAATGCCGATCGCTAATGTCGCCACCGCGACTGTGGTGAAGCCCAAATTTCTTCGGAGAAGGCGCAAGGCAAAGACAAAATTCTGCTGAAGGCGATGAATGGTCTGCCATGCTCTGGCTCGCGCCAATAGGCCGCCACCGAAGAGGCGTAACCCAAAACGAAAACCCTCGATTTGTCCAGTCACATTTCCCCGTTTTCTACTCGTATCGCGAGGTTAGACCTAACGGTGCTGTCAATGGAAACCTGTTCAGCGTTAGACGCGCAACAATGGACTTGGTCTCCTCGGAGGCAAGATTCTAGCCAATCCCGGAAGGAAGGTAATCGGTTGATCCGAAAGGACGAGAGCAGGCGGTATGCTAGCGTCGGGCTTGGCGGGCTGTCCATCCCCGAGTTCCGTTGTCCAGAAGCGAACAGGGAGCCTGGAGACAAAAGACGAAATCTAACTTCACCACGGAGACCCAGATACACGGAGCAGACTCTTTTCTGGACTTACTCGGTATCTCCGCGCCTCCGTGGTGAAACATCCCGCGCTTCCAGCGGAATTGCATCTGCGAAAACAAAGCCGTCCCGCGTGACGCATTCTCCAGATTTGATCGGAATCGGTTCGCGGAAAATCGGTCCGGCGTGCACAAACGTGTGAAACTCGCCATTCTCTCCGCAGGGATCGACAGCCTCAGGCAGCTGTCGTAACAATTCATGATCCAGATCCCGTCCCGCGAATTCAGACGGCATCTTTGCCGGGTCCAGACAAACAATGCGCGCCCGCAGGCCGTCGTCAATCATCTCGCAAACCAGTTTTCGAGTCTTCCGGCCCCACAGAGGAAACATGGGATCGAGCCCCGTCCCACGCAGCCGGTCCTCCCTATATTTGCGGACGTCCTCTAGAAATAAATCTCCGAACGCAATCGCCGAGACTCCAGCACCTAAGGCCTGCTTGCACGCGCCCGCCATGGCCTGCTCGTAGTTCTCATTACTGCAGGGCCAGGGAAGTGGAATTTCCCAGAGCGGAAGTCCCGCAGCCACCGCTTGACGCTTCAACAGTTCGTGACGCGTCCCATGCATGGCCACGCGCTGGAAGTGTGTGTTGATCGTGGTCAGCAGGCCGACTACCTCGATCTCTCGTTGTTGGCGCAACACATGCAGCGTCCATGCGCTATCTTTTCCGCTGCTCCATGAGAGAAGAACCTTCTGCAATCGCGCAACTCCTTGAGAATGAAAAAGGCGCGGACAAAACGCCCGCGCCGGTGAACCAGAAGAGGAATTATGCGTGAACCAATTCCACTCCGTAGATCGGGTGCCAACTGGTGGCCGCCTTTAATTTGTCGTTGACGTTGTGAATGTTCTTCACGCCTTCGGTCTCGAGCCATTTGCGAAACGCGGCTGCGCCTTGTTTCGCATAAACCGGAATTCCATCTTTCCAGGTAGCGCGACCACAGAGAACGCCGTTGAACTTTACGCCCGACTCTCCTGCGAGTTCCAGCGTCTCGCTGAATTCCGCGTTGCTGACGCCCGCCGACAGATAAATGAAAGGCTTGGTCGCGGCCGCTGCGGCCTTGTGGAACAGGTCGATAGCTTCTTTCTTCGTGTAGGCTTTCTGTCCGCCGAATGACTTGCAGCCTTCCACATACTTCATGTTGACCGGGACTTCGACCTTCAGCACGTCCACGCCATAGCGCTCTTTCGAGAACTCCCGCATGCTCTCGGTGACAATGTGCGGTTTCTTCTTGGCGTATTCGAGGCCCTTTTCGTCTGCACCCTCTTCGTACCCGACAAACTCCAGGAAAAACGGGATGTCATTGGCGCGGCATTCATCGCCGATGCGTTCAACCCAAGCATGCTTGGTCTCATTTACCGGCTTCGGATCATATGGGGTGTAATACAGCAGGATCTTCACGCAATCGGCGCCGGCTTCCTTCAAGCGGCGCGCAGACCAGTGATCGAGCAGGTCGGGCAGACGGCCGGGACCCGTCTTGTCGTATCCAGTCTTTTCGTATGCGAGCAGCAGGCCAGCATTCTTGGCACGGCGCTTCGAAGCAGGTAGTCCCCACTCCGGATCGAGCAGGATCGCCGTCGCATGCGGTGTGAGAACTTCGGTCACCAGCGACTTGAACTCCTCCATCATCTGGTCGGTAACTTCGCCGCCTTTTTCCTTCGCCAGCGACTTCTGCAGAGAGCCGCGCTGATCCATCGCGGCAGCAGCGATCACACCGCGTTCATTGGACACTTTTTTCAGTCCGGCAAGTTTGCCAGGGGTAAGCTTCATGAGAAATCCTCCTCGAGCGGAATATGGAGATGAGTGCTTGGAAGTACCGACTATTGTAAACCAATGGCCCAACAAAATCGTTATGGGCGGTTGCACTCAACAGCAGACTTCCGCATGCTGAAAATCTGCAGCCGAGACGTCAATAATCGATACGTGCTGAGTGAGTTGGATCACTGACGAAATTTCATTGCTGAGCCTAAACTTTGAAGCTGCGAAGGTTGCGTCATGTTGGCAGTGATGATCGTTTGCGCGGTTGGCGCGATCGTACTCTTTGCTTCAGAAGTCGTTGATGACCTGCTTGATGCCTGGACCCATCCACAGCACCACCCCATCGACGACGATTTGCGCCATCGCCAGAAATAAACCGCCGACGATAAGGCGTGCGAAATCAATACGCTCTTTAGCGCTATAGTGGTTTTGTGTCCTTACCATTCTGTACGTGTTTCAACTAAGTGATCAAAAACGGAATTGGCTGCGGTAGCCACCTGCCAGCCTGAGGAGAGGAATTGCCATTATGGGCATTGCTAGTGTGAACCCCGCCACCGGAGAAGTTATCAAGACATTCCAGCCGCTATCCGAAGCGGAGATCCAGAAAAAACTCGAGCTCGCCGTTAAGGTTTTCCGAGCAGAACGCAAGACTCCATTTGCTGTGCGTGCTCAACGCATGTTGAAAGCCGCGGAAATCCTGGAGCGCGACCAAGAGAAACTTGGCCATCTGATGACGCTCGAAATGGGCAAGACTTACAAGTCTGCGGTCGCCGAAGCCGTGAAGTGTGCGACCGGATGCCGATTTTACGCCGAAAATGCGGAACGCTTTCTCGCCGACGAGGTTGTCGAGACGGGAGCCAAGAAGAGCTTCGTTCGATACTTGCCCATCGGACCGATTCTCGCCGTCATGCCTTGGAATTTCCCCTTCTGGCAGGTCATACGATTTGCTGCACCTGCGCTGATGGCGGGCAACGTCGGCTTGCTTAAGCACTCATCGAACGTACCGCAATGCGCGCTCGCGATCGAGAGCATCTTTCGGGAAGCGGGCTTCCCTGAAGGAGTGTTCCAGACACTGTTGATTGGCTCGGGCCAGGTGGATGCAATCCTCAATGATCCTCGCGTGGTCGCTGCGACGCTGACTGGTAGCGAACAGGCTGGCATTCAGGTTGGGATCGGCGCCGCCAAGCGCATCAAGAAAGTCGTCCTCGAGTTGGGCGGAAGCGATCCGTTCATCGTGATGCCGAGCGCAAACCTCGACGCGGCCGTGAGCACTGCCGTTCAGGCGCGCATCCAAAACAATGGCCAGTCTTGCATTGCCGCCAAGCGTTTCATCGTGGCCGAGCCTATCGCCACCGAATTCGAAAAGAAATTTGTGGCGAAGATGCAGAGTCTGAAGATTGGTGATCCATTCGACGAGAAAACCGACCTGGGACCTTTGTCGACTCCCGATGGGGTGAAGGATCTCGAACGTGATCTGAAGAAGTCGATCGATGCCGGAGCGCATGTGCTGACTGGGGGCCACGCGATCAAGGGCCCCGGGAATTTCTTTGAACCCACAGTCTTGACGAATGTTCCGAAGAACTCGCCGGCGTACAGCGAAGAGTTCTTCGGCCCTGTTGCGTCGATTTTTCGCGTGAAAGACATTGACGAGGCGATCCATATCGCCAATGACGTGCGCTTCGGGCTCGGCTCTAGTATCTGGACCAACGATGAAAATGAGCGCGAGCGCTTCATCAACGAAATCGAAGCAGGCTTAGTCTTCTTCAACAAAATGGTCGCGTCTGATCCGCGTGTGCCGTTCGGCGGCGTTAAGGCTTCGGGACACGGGCGCGAGCTGAGTACGGTCGGGATCCGGGAGTTCGTAAACGCGAAGACGGTCTGGATCGAGTAGCTAAGCTCCCGCTTGTAAGGCTCCGGGTACGTGTCCTCCTAAGCGAGTGCGTCCGCCTTTCGGGCCCTGAGGCAACCAAAAAAGCCCTTACGGCGAAGGCGCATTAACGCCGTCCGGCCGATTCAGATCCGTGTCTACCGACAGCAATTCCACCCAGGGGCATTCATCCGCCTCGATACGGTGTACTGCGACCTGCATTTTTTCGCCGTCGCCGTCATAGCGAACCCAGATTACCCGGAATCGCGCCTTCCTTTTTCCGCAGAGAATGCCGATTACATCGCCTGATCGCAGATCAGCGTCGAGACCCGACAATAAGGCGCCGCTCAGGCTGATGTCACGCGCATGAGCTTCCTGCAAAAAGCGCTCTCCCTGGACATCGACGCCCCAGACCAAGAGTGGCAGGTCGATAGGCCTGCGGGATTCACAACGGCGATCGAAGGGGCGAAGGATTTCCATAACGGTTTCTTCACCGTAGTCCCACCCGATGTCAGCGTAAATAGTGTCTCGCCCTCGTGGAGAATCTTAGGTGAGGGGCCGAGTCCCAATCCGGGAGGTGTTCCGAAAAGGTCTGTACCGACTTCCGACTCCGAGGCGCTATCGGTCCCAGCCATCCCGCAACCGATCACTTGCGGCAAACAGTCTGTCCCCCGACGCAGGCTGATTTCCGCCCAGCACGTCTAACATGCGAGGCTTCTCCTGAGGAGGATCTAATGAACAGATGTTCGCTGGCGTTTGCGATTTGCTTGTTAGCCCTAAGCGCGGTTTCGATGGCGGCTCCGAGGCGGGATGGCGATGACGCTGACCATACTGCGCCAAGTTACGACATGAAGGCGCAGGCTTTGCTGGATCTCGAGACCATGCAGAAAAAGTTCGTCGATCTCGCCAACGCAGTTCCCGCCGACAAGTTGACTTGGCGACCCACGGCCGACTCGCGCTCCTTTGCTGAAGTGTTCCTGCATGTGGCCGCGGAGCGATACGGCATTTTGGGCATGATGGGCGCCGAGACGCCAGCAGGAGTCGACCGCAAAGGACTGGAAAAGTCTACGACCGACCGCGCCCGCATCGTCGAAGAGTTGAACAAGTCGTGGGACTTTACCGAGAAGGCAATCAAGGGCATGAGCAACGCAGAATTCGCCAAGCTGCTACCGAAACTCGGCCCGCAAGCGAACGCCGGTGATGTTGTCTACATCCTGGTTACCGACAACCACGAGCACTTGGGCCAATCAATCGCCTACGCGCGCGAGAACGGAATCACTCCACCCTGGACGATCGCCGCGCAGAAGGCAGCGGCAGAGAAGAAGGCACAGCAGAAATAGTGGCATTGATCAATGCGCATGTGGGCAGCCCATCCGCTGCCCCATGCGCTACCTGCCCGGAACGCGCTGTTGCAGATTCAGGCTCAGGATCTCTTCCTGTTTGGCGTTCAACTCTTGCACGCCCTGATTTGCCAGCGCCAGCATCTTGCTCAACTGAGCATCGTCGAATACCCGGTGCTCTGCGGTAGCCTGCACCTCAACCATCTTTCCCGCGCCGGTCATGACAAAATTCATGTCTACATCCGCCCGCGAATCTTCCTCGTAACAAAGATCGAGCAGAATCTCGCCGTCCACAATTCCGACACTCACCGCGGCGACGGAGTCCTTCAAGGGAATCGCAGGTAGCGTCCCAGCTTCCACTAGCTTCTGCAGGGCCAGGCTCAGGGCCACAAACGCTCCCGTAATCGAAGCAGTTCGTGTTCCTCCGTCGGCCTGGATCACGTCGCAGTCGATCCAGATCGTGCGCTCGCCGAGTTTCCCGAGATCCGCCACCGCGCGCAGCGAACGCCCAATCAACCTCTGGATCTCGTGCGTCCGTCCACTTTGCCGGCCTTTGGACACCTCTCGTGGAGTGCGCGTCAGCGTCGAGCGGGGAAGCATGCTGTACTCGCTCGAAATCCATCCCTTGCCGGTATTGCGCATGAATTGAGGTACCGCCTCCTCAATTGAAGCGGTGCAGATCACGCGCGTATTTCCTACCTCGATCAAGACTGAGCCTTCCGCCGTAGTGATGAATTCCGGTGTGATCTTTACATGCCTTAACTGTTCAGGAGAGCGATTATCCGAGCGGTAGAACATGCCTCGCGATTGTAAATCAGTCAGGCGAAGGGAATTTCAAAGTTGACAGTAGTTATATCTAAAGATATATTAAACGTTATAGTATAAGTACAGGAAAGAGGAGTTTCGATCATGTACGGAAGATGTGGAACGTGGTGGCGAGGATCTATGGCGACGCCTTTCATCGGCGGAGCTTTTCCTTGGGGACGCGGTGGGCGTTGGGGTCGTTTTTTTGGGCCAGGCGAAATACGACTGGCTCTGCTCTCAATGCTAGAGGCTGGTTCGAAGCACGGTTATGAACTCATGAAAGAATTGGAGACCAAGTCTGGAGGCATATATAAAGCCAGTGCCGGCGCGATCTACCCGGCATTGCAGCAGCTTGAAGATGAAGGGATGATCACATCCGAAGCGGTGGGCGGCAAACGAACCTATTCGCTGACTGCGGCCGGGAACGCCGAATTGCAGAAAGAATCCGAAGCGGTGAAGCAGATTTGGCGCCGTGCGGAGCAGGCTGGCGAATGGGCACCGTGGATGGGCATAGAGGGCGCCGAGGTCATGCGTCCGGCGGCCGCGGTCATGAAGACGGCCCTGAAAGTGGCAACGCGCGGATCGCACGATGCGGCCAGAATTGCGAAAATCCGTGAGATCCTGGAGCGCTCAAAACAAGAACTTGAAGCGCTCGACAAATAGCTAAAATCGTTCGTTTCAAATTAGCCCGCGCCGGACAAAGCGTGGGCTTTTTGTTTCTAGAAAAATGCTCGACAATCGTCGATCCTGATTACTGAGGCTGTAGTTCGCTCGCGAGTTGGTTCACCGCAGCCACATCGTAGTACGACGAGAGATCGGCATGGCCTGCCAGAGTGTCGCGTTCTTTGCCATCGACAAGAATTTTGACTTTTAGAAGGCCCTGCGTGTTCGCCGAGACGGTATGGATCAGCGATGCAACCGTCAGTTCTTCAACGAGCGCGCCCGACCGGTGTTTGTCGGCAAACGCCGAGTTCAAGTCGATCACCGCCGCACCCGGATCAACCAGAAAAACGCTGCGTACCTCCGCCCCCGGGGCCAGGACATGCGGCGAAGACTTGTCGAGATAAATCGACAGCAATGCTTGCAACAATTCCTCGGCGCGCTGCTGGCGTCCCGAGGGCATTGGGACCTGCGCGGCTTCTGGACGAAGCGTGCCGTCCTCGTCGTGAGCGACGAACAGAACTACTCTTTCTACAGGCCCGGTCACAGGCGGTCCCAGCGGCCGCGTGTCCACGGCAGCTGCCGGAACCGTGACCACAGACCTGCGCATATGCCAGGCGTAAACGCTCAGCCCGAGCGCTGCCGCTACCAGGACCACCATCGCTATTGCAAGATGCCGGGGGATCATAGGTTCCACCTCACGGTGCGCCTCCGAGTTGGTCGCGGTTCGCGGCGATCGCTGTTGCAATGGCGCTGGTCACCAGTTCCTGATAGTCGGGAGCCATCAGTTGCGCAACATCTGCTGCCTGCGGCGCCACTTCAATCGCAATAGCCGGGCCGATCACATTGTTCAGCGGACGGAGCGGCGCAGTGAGTGTTCGCACAGGGACCTGTCTCTTCTGCAGTTCACCGCTCACCGCTGCGGCGGTGCTCTGACTAAGCGGGAGTGCCGAGCGTTGCGCAGTCGTCCAGGAGCGGAACGGTCCATGATCGTCTTCTCCGTACGGAAGAAGCGCAGTATAAACGCGAACTCCATGTCCAGCGGAAGACGCATGCACGGCAATGTAAATCGCTGCGTGATCGGCATTCGCGAAGACTGCTCGCTGATCGACCGGAAGGTTGGCATCCGAATCTCGCAACACGAGAGTGCTGATTCCGCGGCTCTCGAGTTGCTTTCTCAGGCTCCTAGCGATAGCAACTGTCACATCCTTTTCCAGGAGCGTGTTGCTGAGGGTTTCACCATCATCGTCGCCGCCGTGGCTGGCATCGACAATGGCGAAGTAACGCCTGGGAGCAGCCTGTCCTGGAATCGGCGGCTGAGGCAATGGCGGCAGGGCTGGGGTGGGGAGTGGCGGAGTCGCTGGCGTGGAAGCTGGTGTCGTGCTCGAGGGAGCAACTTGAGTTGCTGACGTTGCGGACTGCGTCGGAGTGATCGTTATGGTCCGCCCATCTCCGCTGAAACTGGCGATCACGGGCGCGGTTGCGCTGACGGTCACTAGCGCTGATCCATTACTTTCACTGTAAGTCGCAGAAGGGATTATCTTATTGCCAAACGTAAGTGTTGGAGCTGCAGGTCCAACGATCGGGTCTCGCGAAAACGTCATCCGCAGGAATCCTTGTTCCGTCGCAATGCTGGGGTTGACCGGGGCAGAAAAACGAAATACCAGGCGCGGAGGATTGTCTCCAGCTAGTGATGCCGTGAAGTGCGTAGCTACGCTGCCGATAAAGAGGCGGTGGGCAACTTCATGTAGGCTAACGGGACCTCCAAGGATCCGCGGCAGCAGCGACGTAAGGGATCCGAGAGGAACTAGTCCCCGTGAATTCTCGATCGCGAAATTCCCTCCCAGATCGACATCATGATTCTGGACGCGGGCCCTGGTCTTGCCCGCCTGGAATTCAGCCTGCGTATTGTTGTATTTCAGACGCCACTTCGAACCATCCGCCTTCGCGCTGACTTTACCCAGCGGCTCGAGCACTTCAAGGAGCCCGACGTAGTCGTGGCCTTCTTGTTGAATGAGAGGAAGAGAATAGTTCGCTGCGACGGAATAAACGGAAAGATGCTTTTCCGCCGGAGCGCCCCGAAGCAGGAGTGCGCAGCCGAGCGATACCAAAGCTAGCAAGACGAGTTGCGGTGTCAACGTAGCGCCGGCGACTCGCCGGCTGTCTTGGAGGCGTCTCGCCGCCACACCGTCCCTTACTCGGAACCTGATGCTTTTCTCCACGCCCTAGTCCAGCGCATACGCGGTTAACCCGCTCAGCAACTTAGGATAGAAATCGGTCGACTTTTGTGGCATCACCTCGCCAGCAAAAGCAATATCGCGCACCTTCTGTACCGGGCAAGGATTCATCAGAAACACAATATCGGCTTTTTTGCCTTGGCTCTGTCCGCGCGTTGCAGCCAGCGCTTCCGACGCCTCTCGCACGTAAGAAAGGTTCTGCTGATTCCGGATCGATTCTTCTGAGAGTCGAAGCACTCCCTCCAGCAGGCATTTGTGTAACACCACTACATCCAACGATTGCTGCCGAGGAGAAAGTCCTCTCATGTAACTCGTAATTGCCGGCTTTGGCGAGTGCAGCACGACGGCGCGGCTTCCAGACACGGCCAGTAGGGCCGTCCCCAAGCGCCCGTTTTCGCGTAAGAGTTCGGTCGCCTGATCGGCACTGATCGAGGGGTCGACATCTGTCACTTCGAACAGTTCCCGAGCTGCCTTCAGGAATGTTTCTACTGAAAATGAACTTAGTGAGTGCACGACGCGGTGAGTGGGCAGGACCAGCAACCCGGGATCGTTCATGTTGACGAAGGTCATCATGACGAACTCGTAATACGCGTCATGATTGTTTTGTTTCGCAGCCTCGCGGCATTCGTTGCGAAAGTTAAGGGCGGTTTCGTAGCGGTGATGGCCGTCGGCGATCACCAATTTTTTATCGCTCATAGCCTTTTGCACCGACGCAACTACCGCGGGATCGGAAATCTGCCAGACGCGATGGGAAACACCGTATTCGTCGACGACATCGATCGTCGGTTTCTCGGAGGTGGTAAGCAAGGAATCAATCTCGCCGGAATCCTCATAGAGCAAGAACAACTGCTCGTAGTGCACCCGCGTGGCTCGAAGCAGTTCAAGTCGGTCGGCTTTCGGCTTGGCTAGCGTCTGCTCGTGTCGGTAGACGACCTTTGCCGAATAATCCTCAACGCGTCCGAGAGCGATAAACCCTTTGCGCTCGAAAGTGCCTCCAAAAGGAGACGCAAATGTCTGGGAGTACGAGTAAATCGAGGGCGCCGCCTCTTGCTGCAAAACGCCTTCGTCACGCCACTGGCGGCTGAAGTCGGCAGCGCGCGTGTATACGTTTTTCAGCGTATTGTCGCCGGGTTCGCTGCGGCCCAAGATGATCCTGACCAGATTGTAAGGACTCGCGGCGTAGTAGCGTTCCTGCATGGCAAGGCTGATCTTGTCGTAGGGCTGGGTAACGACCTGCGACGCGGTTACTCGCTGCAGGTTATAGCGGAGAGCGTGAAAAGGATGTATGTCAGCCATAGGAAACCTTTGATTGTAACAAGTTAGCGACAGCGGCTGGACAGGCCGTCCAGCGGGCGTTTTCCAGTGGCTGAAGTTCATGATCCGATTCCGGGAATTTGTCTCCGGAATTTGACAAAAACCCCGCGCCGTTTTGCGGAAGCTGTGCTAACATCCGCGGCATAGAGGATTTTATGGCCCGCCTTGAGGATGGGCGTCGGTCATCTCGCCCTAAGGCCCTAGTTCGATGTGCCTGTGAGGTTCTCCCTTGGGATCCTACCGCTAGCCTGCGCCGAGAAGACCTATCGACTCCTAGAACCATGCGCCCCTGGAAATGGTTCCTATTCCTTCTCGCTCTTGCCTGTGTTCCTGGATTTGCCCAGACCGATGTAAACGACGTCCACATTCAGTCTCGTGAAGTCGAGAAGCCCAAAGAGGCTCCCAAAGAAGACCTTTTGGCGTCCACCACGGGAATGAAAACGCACATTCGCCCCCTCAAGGTGGATGTAGACCTTGTACTCGTCCCCGTCACGATTACTGACCCCATGAACCGGTTGGTCACCGGCCTGGAAAAAGAAAATTTCCAGTTATTCGAGGGCAACGCTTCTCAGGAGATCCGCAGTTTTTCCAGTGAGGATGCTCCCGTTTCCCTCGGAGTGATTTTCGATTCCAGCGGTAGCATGAGCAGCAAAATGGACCGGGCCAAAGAAGCTGTCGTTGAGTTCTTCAAGACCGCCAATCCTCAGGACGAGTTCTTCATGATCACCTTCTCCGACGAACCGGAGGCGGTGAGTGATTTCACGAACTCCATCGATGAGATTCAGAACAAGCTGGTCTTTGCCGTGCCTCGGCACAGAACCGCATTGCTCGATGCCATCTATATGGGCATCAGCAAAATGCGACAGGCCAAGTACGCGAAGAAAGCGTTGCTTATCATCTCTGACGGTGGAGACAACCACAGCCGGTACACTGAGAATGAGATCAAGTCACTGGTGAAGGAAGCCGACGTGATGATCTATGCCATCGGCATTTACGACCGCTACGCTTCTGCTCTCGAAGAGCGCCTGGGCCCGCAGTTGCTCACTGAAATTACAGAGTTGACTGGAGGACGTGCCTTCACCATCGACAACCCGAACGACTTGGCCGACGTCGCGACCAAGATTGGTGTCGAACTCCGTAACCAGTATGTTCTTGGGTACCGTCCAACGAAGGTCGTGCGCGACGGCAAATGGCGTAAGATTAAAGTGAAGCTGCTGCCACCGAAAGGATTGCCGCCTCTACGGGTGTATGCCAGGACGGGATATTACGCGCCTGCGGAGTAAGACCACCAGGATTTCGCTTCTTGTCGTTTCTCTGATTCTCACAGGGTTGTGCCTATTTCTGCCCGCATGGTCCCAGCAGGCAAGTCCGTCGAATCAGCCGAATCCCACAGAACCGAAAGCCCCTGCATCACAGCAGGACAGTCAAAACAAGAAGGTGCTCGACGACCAGGGGGTCTACGTCCTCCGCAAAGATGTCGACGAAGTCATGCTTCACGCCACCGTTGTCGACGACAAGCAGCGCATCGTCACGAATCTTGATCGCAACGCCTTTACCGTCTTCGAAGATGGAAAGCCGCAGAGCATCATTTCCTTCCATCATGTCGACATTCCTGTCGACATGGGCATCGTCATCGACAACTCCGGCTCTATGCGCGAAAAGCGCAACAAGGTGAATCAGGCGGCACTCAACCTGGTGCGCTCCAGCAATCCGCAGGACGAAGTCTTCGTCGTTAACTTCAACGACGAGCAATACCTGGATCAGGATTTCACGAACGATCTGCGCAAACTGAAGGAAGCCCTCGAAAAGATCGACGCTCGAGGCGGGACCGCACTTTATGACGCCGTCGTCGCCTCAGCCGATCACCTCAAGAAGAATGGCCGGTTGGAAAAAAAGGTTATTTTTGTCGTGACCGATGGCGAGGATAACGCCAGCGCGGAAACCTTGGAGCAAGCCGTAAAGCAGTTGCAGGAGGAGAACAGCCCGTCCATCTATGCCATCGGAATCCTTGGAGATGAGGAGCATCCCAAGCGTGCCAAGAAGGCTTTGCAGATTCTCGCTGATCGAACGGGTGGAATTGCTTTCTTTCCCAAAACGCTCGATGAAGTTGACGCGATCAGCAAGACGATTGCAAACGACATCCGCAACCAGTACGCCATCGGGTATAAGCCCACAAACCCGAAAATGGTCGGAGGGTTCCGCCAGATCCGCGTGGAGGCGAAAGCCAAAGGCCACAGTAAACTGGTTGTGCGTACAAAGAGCGGCTACTACGCGAAGACGCAAACGGCTTCTTCAGCAAAGCCCTAGAGCGAATGGCGATGCCCCAGGTCGCCGATTTTTGCGAGACCTGAAACCACAGTCATTGCTTCTCCAGAATCTCAGCCGCAGAATCAATTAACGCCGCTTCCTGCTCCAAAGCCTTCGCCACTCGAACAATTTCCTGCTCCGCTTCCGCATATCGCTTTTGTTCGATCCCCTCGCGTACTCCAGGCATGGTTTTGACTCCGTATCCGGAATAAATCCCCGGAGCGTACAGCAAGTGCTTGTACCAGGGCCTGCGCGGCAGACCGTCTTCATTCGTCAGCATGCGCTCACTCTGGATCAGCTTGGCATTGAGCATCGCGAGCATTGACGGCGGTTCGTCCCCAAGATTCAATTGTTTTTGAGCCAGCGCCTTTCGATAGCGTTCGGCGCTGCGAGATAGCATTTCCCGCGCATTCTCGAGGGGCGCGAAATTGATGTGCGGTGGAACCTCCTCATGCTGTGGAGCAACAGTGGGCCTCCGCGGATCGAGCGTCGCCTTGAATACGCCCTCGTCCAACTCCTTGTTCCGCTCGCGAATTTCGTCCTGCTTATCGCTCAAAAGCTTCTTCAACTCCTTCGTGTATTCATGCACCGTGTCGGCGAAATCGACGAAGTCATATGGCAGGACTTCGGCATCCGCCAGACGCATCACGGCGGTGCCAATGCTTTGCGACAAGGCTCGACCGTAAACGAAATCAATATCCGAAAAATGCGTGTACCAGTAGAAATCGTCATAGATCGAGTGATAGATGCCTTGCTCATCTTCGCCGCCATACCCGAGATTCAAACTGGCGATGCCGAGATGGTCGAGAAAGCCCGTGAAGTCGGTTCCGGAACCAAGTGCTTCAATGCGAAGATCGGCTCGATCGCGCAATTCCTTCCGGTCTTCGGCAGACTTGGCATGCGCGATCGCGGAAAGATGTGCACGCTCCCATACGCTCATCTTGGTTTCCGGATCTTCAATATCCCGCGCCACGCCGTTGATGAATTGCTCTAGCGAATGTGAGCCTCCCATCTCAAACAGCCCGCGATCATTCCCATCAGTATTGATGTAAACTGCGGCATGCTGGCGAAGTTCGTCGGCATGGGCCTCGACCCACTCGGTTGATCCGAGGAGCATCGGTTCCTCACCGTCCCACGCCGCGTAGATGATTGTTCGCCGGGGCTTCCAACCCTGCTTCAGCAGCAGCCCGAGTCCGCGGGCTTCTTCGAGCAAATCAGCCTGGGCTGAGACGGGATCTTCCGCTCCATTCACCCAAGCATCATGATGATTCCCGCGAATGATCCATTCATCCGGCGCGACGCTGCCCGGAATCTTCGCGATCACGTCGTATACGGGCTTTACATCCCAGTTGAACGCCAGTTTGAGATGAACCTTCGCCGGTCCCGGGCCTACATGGTAGGGAATCGGCAGGCTGCCCCGCCACTCGTCCGGCGCCATGGGACCTTTGAGCGCCGCAAGCAGTGGCTGCGCATCGCCGTAAGAGATCGGTAGAACTGGAATTTTTGCAATGCTCTTGGCTTCGTTCAACGATAGCCGCTTGACGTTTTTCGTTGCACCCACGCCCGGAGTCAACGGATCACCCGGACTCACCGAAGCAAAATCCATGACGCTTCCTCTTTGCACGCCGTCCGGATTGCGCATCGGACCGTCAGGGAAGACAACATCGCGTGTATACCCATCATCCTGAGGTTCGGAGTAAATGAGGCATCCAATCGCGCCATGCTCGGCGGCCACTTTCGGCTTCACGCCGCGCCACGAGTGATAGTACTTCGCAATAACAATTGCGCCCTTGACCGAAATGCCCAACCGGTCCAGCTTCTCGTAGTCCTCGGGCAGGCCGTAATTCACGAACACGAGGGGCGCAGTGACATCGCCGTCGGGAGAATATGCGTTATAAGTCGGAAGCTGCTCGGACTTTTGATTTGAAGTCGGATCGGCTGCGATCGCCGGTTCCTCCAGCTTCGCCGTGAATTTCGTTGGCTCAACCATCTCAAGCACGCGCAACTTCGGCGTAGGAAACAGTACATCAAACGTCTCGAGGTGCGCGTCCAGTCCCCACTCTTTGAAATGGGCAAGAATCCACTCCGCATTGTCCTTGTCATAAGGCGACCCGACATGATGAGGCCGCGCGCTCATGCGTTGCATGTACTGACGTAGGTTGGCCGGATCAGGAATACTCCGGAACTTTGTCTCCCAGTCGCGCTCAGTTTGGCTGGAACCCGCTGAGTACCCAGCCAACGTCGGCTCATCACCGGCAAGAAGTGAGGACGGCAAAATCAGGCACAGGATTAACAGCAAAGCGGCGAATCGTCGCATGCAAATCCTCTCGGTAAGAAGTAGGGCGCTAATTATAGACGCACACCCATGCATCGACTGAAAGGTGAAGTACAAGAAATGGGGTCGAAACTTCGACACGACTGAAATAGAGGAGTTGGGCCTTGCACGTGGCGCCCAATCCTTTGCCTCCAGCCTCTGATCCCACGCATTGACGATTGCTCCCTCCCCCCGTAGTCTGGAATGTGAGTCACAAAACCTCCGAAATGTCCCGCCTGCGCGTAGCCGACGACATCACCCAACTGGTCGGTGAAACTCCAATGCTTCAACTCAAGCGCCTGGTTCCACCGGGGTCAGCCGATGTATTCGCCAAGCTTGAGTACCTGAATCCCGGGGGCAGCGTCAAAGACCGCGCCGCCATCGGCATCATCAAACGTGCCGAACAAGAAGGAAAACTCAAGCCCGGTGGCACCATCGTCGAAGCCACCGCAGGCAACACCGGCATAGGTCTCGCCCTCATCGGCGTCAACAAGGGATACAAAGTCAGTCTTTTCGTCCCCGAAAATTTCTCGCAGGAGAAAGTCATCATCATGCAAGCGCTCGGTGCCGAAGTCGTCCGCACCCCCGACGCCGACGGCATGCAGGGCGCCATCAATCGCGCCAAAGATCTCGTCGCCAAAGATCCCAACGCCTTCATGGCCGGACAATTCGAAAACCTGGCCAACCCCGACTATCACTACGAGACGACAGCGCATGAAATTTTCGAGCAGATGGACGAACGAATTGATGCAGTCGTTCTCGGATCAGGCACTGCGGGCACGTTTACGGGCGTCGCGCGTTTTCTGAAAGAGAAGTGCGCCAAAGTCCTTACCGTTCTCGTCGAGACTCAAGGATCCATCTACGGCGGCGGCAAACCAGGGCCCCATAAAGTCGAAGGCATCGGCGCGAGTTTCATCCCGAAAACTTTCGACCGTTCCGTCTGCGACGAAATCATTATGGTTCACGATGACGACGCCTTCGCCATGGTGAAGGATCTAGCAGCCAAAGAAGGCGTCCTCGCCGGATCAAGCGGCGGCGCTGCGGTCTTCGCCTCTCTCGAAGTCGCTCAGAAGTTGGGAGTAGGGAAGCGCGTCGTGACCATCATCCCCGATTCAGCCGAGCGCTATCTCTCCAAGAAGATCTTTGAAGGCGGAATCTGAGGTTCAGCGCATCGCCCAACTCAGCAGCGTCGGAGTGCCATACCGATAGTGATAGTAGTCCGCGAGATCCTGAACGTATCCCCGAATCTGGCGTTGCCCCTCAGCGCGGATCTTGCTGTCGATCAGGTTGACGGTCCCCTCCGGATCCCGGATCAAGTCGAAGTACTGGTACTCTCCGTTCACTTCGTTGGCGATGAATAGTGTCTTTCCATCTCCGCCGAGTATGCCGTAGATCGGGTTGTAGCACACCGTAACCAGGTACGATTTCCGCTGATAGGCCTCGTGCTCTTCGGGCGTTTCCGTGAATAACGGCCGTCCGAATCTTTCGTCGTTCGCGATTGGCCGGTATCCCAGCAGGTAATACAACGATGGCGTCACATCAATATTGAAGGCAACCGCTTGCGGGTCGTAATAATAGCGATCGCGCATCGCTTGCGGTAAGTGGATGATAAGAGGTATCCGCAACGTAGAGGGATAGAGGCCGTACGCATGGCTGATATGTCCGAATTCGCCGTAAGCCTCGCCATGATCCGCAGTAAGGACGACGATACTGTTGTCATAGAGTTTGCGCGACTTCAGATAGGCGATGAAGCTTCCGAAGCACTCATCGAAGCGGCGCAGTTCGGTCGCCGCCGAGGCCTGAAATCCGGGATACTTGCCAGGCTCGGGCGGTCGTGCGGAGCTCGCGTGCCACAACGCGACTAAATGCACGTTCTGGGGCTGGGTATAAACAAAAACAGGCTTGTTCTTGTCCGGGCGTTCGTCAATGTCCTGTTCCGCTTCGACTGCGGTGCGGCAGAAGTCCTGGTCCGCCCAGAAGTTGACGCTACTGTCGAGCCGGTGCAGATCGGGAGGCTGCTCGATTAAAGGCCGAAGAATGGTATCGACGCTCACGTAGCGCTCATAGCGATTCACTTCCACCAGTTTTTCCAGATTATTCATCGGGTGAAAGGGCTGGACAAATTGCTTATGCAGCATGACAGAGCCCGACCAGATCGCGGCCTCCGAGAGGGAAGTACCTCCGTAGCGGGTAAAAGCATTCTGCATTACCACGCTCTCAGCGGCGAACTCTCCAATACGGGGAGTGAACTGGACCGCCGGATTGTAGGGCGATAAATAATCCTTGCGCAGGCTGTCGACTACGATGACAAAGATATTGGGTTTTGGCCCAGGGGCCGGGGCGAGACGATCCACCAGTTTGATGTCGACAGGATGCACCGAAATGTAAGCTGGGATAGCCGTCTGCTCATGCAGGAACTCGCAAAATTCATCGCAAGTTCTGTGACTGGATTCTGCCCACAGGTCGCTGACCGCTGCAAACGATGCATCATTGGATATGCGGCGGTCGATGGCGTCGACCCACACGGAATGCTGTTCCTTCAACTTGCGCATCCATGATGAGACTGGTTGTGTGAAGCGAAAAGCCACAAAGGTCGTAGCACAGAAAATCAGCAGGAGCAGGACGGGATAGCGGGTTGCTCTCGCAGATGAAAATCGCACCAGCAAAGTCGTAATGGCCAACCATACGACCGCGGCCCACAGCTTTATCAGAATATAGTTCCAGTCCATGATTCCGATGAAGCTCGGCACGACATACATTGCAGCCATCAGCACGAAAGTGAGGGCCGTATTCTCGAATCGTAAGTTTCGCGGAGTATTGCTGTCGCGGCCTGCTTGCGGTTCTCTGTAGAACGTTTGAATCCGGCGCCAAAAACTCGAAGAAAAGCACACGATGGTGACCGAGAGCGCTACAGAATAGAGGTCCGCGTCATGTCCGGTAAATGGAATGCAGGGAAGAAGCACTCGCTTGAAGAGCCAGGCAAGGGCGACAGAGGCGAATGCGGAAAAGTAAAGTGTCCGCCAACTCCCGGCGCGCACCCGCGAACTCATCGACCGTGCTAGGTTCAATAACGAAACTGCAAACACCGCAAACAAGATCTGGATCCCGACCGTCCAGACCCATGCCAGCAGATCAGAGCCGCTCAGCGTGGGGCGCCGTCCGGCCAACGTGTAGGAAAGCCACAGCATCCCCGGGAACAGAATCCCGAATGCCAAGCCAGCTTCCACCCCAATCAGCAAAGAAAAATGATGGTGCCGGTTGCCTTCTTCCGCCCGTGGCGATTCGCGTTCTGCATCGTGATCGAGAATGCCTAGCCAGAACACTGGGAAAAGTGTGGCAATGCTCCATAGAAGACTTAGGGAGTTGTTTTCGAGGTGGGAGAACGGCCTCTTCCACAAAAAGAAAACAGCCGTTGCAACTTGCAATCCCACGAACTCCAGCACCATGCGGCCTTCCCGCCCCGCTCGTCGCTCCGCGAAAATGCTGAGGCTGAGGATTAGCGCCACAGCGGCAAAAATGTAAGCGTGCAGCCGCACGAGTACTGTCAGCCAGGGATACAAAGGTGCCTGAATAAAAGACACATAAGTGACCGGCAAATACGCCAGCATGCAGTAAATGGAGGTGATTAGACCCAGGAGTGCGAACATCAGCCGGGCCGCGATACCGATCGAATTTAGACTGGAATATCTCACTGCAGGGCGAAGGCGCAACCGCGTCCCCACGCTTCAAACATTAGCAGTCGACCCGGGCGCGGCGGTGCGCTTGGCGCGATGATTAAGGCACCAAGGTAACTTCTCGCAGCTCGACCACTTCCGTATGAGCACCTGTCCATGTTGGCTCCGAAATCAGATGGCACGTTCGGGGATTCATGGCCCTCCAGAGCCGTCAGTTTTCCACAGACTTTTCGGCGGCAATGTTCACATAACCTTGACTTCACCGCCGTCCTTCTACGATCCTGAAAAGTTCGCCAAATCTTATGGAAGCTCATAGCGTTCTTCTGTGAAACCCTGTGTCCTGTGTCACGAGAAGAGATTCCTAAGTGGGACGCAGAATCAGAGTGGAATAGAGGTAACTCTCTGCCGCTCAAGATTTTGCAGTCTGATCTTTAAAGTGCAGATCTGATTTGAAAGGGCTTACGACATAGAACGAAGCGTAAGTCTTTGCGGCTCAGGATTTTGCCCGTATATTGCTGATTCCAGAGATCTATTTCGTGATTTGCCGCTAAGGGCAATAAATACCTTGACACACATGTGTTTTTAGGTTAAAGTTCGGTACATGAAGCTACCGGACACACTCCAAGAAGCCATCGCGTACTTCGCCGATCCTGATCGCGCCTTCGAATATGCCGTCCATTTCCGCTGGCCGGATGGCGTCATTGTGTGCCCACGTTGCAGCACGTCCAAAAACTCGTTTATCAAAACCCGCCGTCTCTGGTTCTGCTACACCTGTAAAAAGCAGTTCACCGTCAAAGTCAAAACCATCTTCGAGGATTCCGCTCTCGGTCTCGACAAATGGATGACCGCAGTCTGGATGCTCACGAATTGCAAGAACGGAATCAGTTCTCATGAACTGGCAAGAGCGCTTGGTATTTCTCAGAAGGCCGCATGGTTCATGCTTCACCGCATCCGCGAAGCATTGAAGGAACCAAAGTTCGGCAGCGGGAAAATCGGCGGATCGGGCAGCGAAGTAGAAACCGACGAAACCTTCGTCGGCGGCAAGATTCAGAACATGCATAAGGGCCGCAAGTTGCGCTATAACGCCATGGGCGGAGTCTACGGCGGGAAAACAATTGTGCATGGTGCTCTTGACAGGAATCTCCGCAAGGTTCGCGCTACGGTTGTGCCGAACGTGAGGCGCGAGACGTTGCAGGATGCGATTCTCAAGAACGTGAAATTCGGCTCCAAGGTCTATACCGACGATGCGGTCGCCTACATGGACGGATTGCAACAGAATTTCGTGCATGATGTCGTGAATAAGACTCAAGCCTACGTTCGCGGCCAAGTGCATGTGAACGGCATGGAGAATTTTTGGTCGCTGCTGAAGCGCGGACTGAAAGGCACCTATGTTTGCGTCGAACCCTTCCATCTCTCGCGCTATGTGGATGAGCAAGTATTTCGCTTCAATCACCGCAAGCATGAAGATAATTCGAAGATGACAGATGCGGAGAGATTCGCGCAAGCGATGCGGCAAATTGTAGGGCGGCGTTTGACGTACAGCGATCTGACTGGAAAGAGCGACTCGCCACATCACGCGGCGACAGAGACGCGGACGGTGGAACCGTTCTAGTCTTTGTCGGCCTTCTTGGATTTGCGCGTTGTAGTGGTTTCGCGCTTTTGCTTTCTCGGATTCGCTTTGGGAGCACGAAAGAGAGCGGACATAGTTTGCTCGAAATTCTTTCGTGCTTCTGGGCCTTCGATGTATTGAGGTTCCGGTTTCATTTTCAAGCTTCTGGGGAGAACAGAATTTCCGTCTGATCTCCCCGGTTAAAAACGTGGATTGGACGGCTCTACTGTAGCACTTAGAGTGCGTCCGGTGGAAGGACGCAATGCTGATCGATTTTCTTCGATTCCTCCTTGCTATTTGGGGAGAGTGGCAGACTTTGTTGACGGGTGGCAGCGTGATTGCGATCGCATGGATGATAGAGATTGTTCGAGATAAACCCAACCCTCGAAATGTCAATTGGTTGATAGTGGCGGTCACATTCATATTTGCGGCTTTTCTGGCTTGGCGCAGAGAGCGAAAATTATCCGAGGCCTTAAAGGGTGCTCGCCTTGAAGTTCTAAAACTCATAACCACAAATCATCACCAAAAAGTCGCCGATCTCTGTCAACAAACAGGGGCAAACTTTGATCTCCTGGTGCAGATGCAAGCAGCAGGAGAACTTTACATTCAAAACGATTGGGTATTTCGAGAAAACCCCGCAAGCAACCGACGCTAATGGCCGGATGATTCAATGAACGAGAAAATGCGAAATAAATCTAGACATGAAGCCGCTCTAAAATCATGGCGCACGCGCCGGACAATGAGTGCGTTTGCGAAAGCGCGTGCCGCTGAAGCAGCCAGCAAAGAAGCTCTCCGCTTGTACTGTGCGAAGCATGGCTGGAAACTGGCGTTATTTGAAGGCGCGACAGGCTCACCGCGCACGGGAATCATTGATGCAATCGCCTTCCGCCTCACTCGTAAGAATGCCGATCTAGTTGAAGTGCGCCTCATTCAACTGAAAGGCGGAAAAGCCGGAGTGAGCGGAACGGAAATCGCAAGACTCAAGAAGGCTGCGAAGAATGCGACCGTCAGTTGGCAGATCGCCGCGTTTGATGGCGAATCACTACATCTCCTGCCGGAGTAGACACAATCTCGATAACCCTTCCACGGCTTCTCCATTTGGCGCTAAATGTGAACGCTTGGGCTTTTGTTATCTTGCTTGACTCTGCGGTCAAATCATCCATACACTTATCGCCGCTAAGGGGCTCCTCTCATGACGCCCGAAGAACGAGAAGAAATGAAGCGCCTCGCCACCCTGATTCAAAATGAAAAGAATCACGCAAAATTCATGGAGTACATTCAAGCCCTGAACCGATTGCTAGAGCGCAAAGAGCGAAGGATTGATCCGACCTCTCCTGAGCACGAAAACCCCAGGAAGGACTAGGATTGTGTGGGCGGCGGTGCGATTTCAAGTTTTAGGGAAAACTTTCTTCCCTTGAGGATACTGCTGGCCGTTCTAACGAGTTTCACCAATTGCTTAAGGCTCTGATATTCCTCCGTTGTATCCTCCATCCAATCCCTGTTGCACAATGGGCATGTAGCGATCATCCCCTTTTCGCTTTCCTGTGTAAGGATTATCTTGCTTTTGCAGTGATGGCAAACGATCTGCACGCCCAAAATATCGCCCAAGTCGATGAGATATTTTGATTCATAAGTCATGGACCGACTTTAACATGTGTGTCAAGGTATTTATTGCCCCGCTAAGTCTCTGATTCCAATAGACCGGTAAAGGGGAGGGGTACTTACCAAGCAGCCCAGAATTCCCAAAACGAAACTCCAAAGGGATCATGAAAGACACCAAAACTCTCGGATTTGCCACCCGCGCTATCCACTCCGGACAAGAGCCCGACCCGCTCACCGGCGCAGTCACGGTTCCGATCTATCCGACATCGACCTACGTGCAGCAGGGAATCGGCGAACATAAGGGGTACGAATACTCCCGCGTCTCCAATCCCACACGCACACGCCTCGAGGAAAATCTCGCTGCCCTCGAAGGCGGCATTGCGGCTCGAGTCTTCGCCAGCGGCATGGCCGCGATCAACGCGATTGTCAGCATGTTGAAAGCGGGAGACCACGTCGTCTGCGGCAATGATCTTTACGGCGGCACTCCGCGCCTGTTCAACCAGGTGATGACGAACTTCGGCCTGGAATTTTCTTATGTTGACACCTCTGACGCCGGAAATGTCGAGACAGCAATCCGCAAGAATACTCGCGTGGTCTATGTGGAGACGCCGACGAATCCGCTGATGCGAATCAGCGACCTCGCTGCGATCAGCGCGATCTGCCGGCGCAAGAAAGTGATCCTCGCCGTCGACAACACATTCATGTCGCCGTATTTCCAGCAACCGCTGGCGCTCGGAGCAGACATGGTCGTCCATTCGACAACGAAATTTCTGAACGGTCACAGCGACGGCCTCGGTGGAGTCGTTGTCTGCAAGCATCGGGAACACGCAGACAAGCTGGCGTTTCTGCAGAAGGCCGCTGGAGCCATTCTTTCCCCGTTCGAATGCTGGCTGATCTTGCGTGGCGTCAAAACGCTTGCCGCCCGAATGGAGATTCACGACCGCAGCGGACGCATAGTGGCCGACTTCCTTTCGAAGCATAAGAAGGTTGGAGCCGTGTTTTACCCGGGACTTAAAGATCATCCGCAGCACGATCTGGCCCGCCGTCAGATGAGCGGCTTTGGATCGATGATCACCTTCGAAACTGGATCGCTAAAGAACGCGAATAGGATGCTGAAGAAAGTCCGCGTCTGCTCGCTAGGCGAATCTTTGGGAGGAGTCGAGACGCTCATCTCGCATCCCGCGACCATGACGCACGCCGCGCTCGGTGAGAAGGGACGCAAGGCGATTGGCATTACTGATGGCTTGGTACGGATTTCGGTGGGAATCGAAGACGTAGACGACATTCTTGCCGATCTGGATCAAGCCCTGAATGCGATCTAGCCCTGTGTCACTTCACTGAGTCGTTAATCCACTGCAGGTACGTGATGCTGCCGTCGTCGATCGTCAAAGAGATGCACTCCGGAACTTCATAAGAGTGAAGTCCCCGGATTGCGTCTCGAACCTGCTCAAAATTCTTGACCGTTGTCTTTACCAGAAGCAACCATTCCGCTGCAGATTCCACCTTATTTTCCCACCGATAAATTGACTTGATTCGAGGCATGATATTGACGCACGCGGCGAGCATATTCTCAACAAGATATTGTCCGATTCTCTCTGCTTCTTCTTCGGATCCGCAGTTGGTGAGGACGAGTCGCTTGTCAGTCATTTAAAATCACCCGTCGACATTTATATAAAACTTTGTTGTGTTCGGAGCAGGAAAGATGCCTACGCAGATCAAGTTTGGGACGTCAGGATGGCGCGCCGTCATGGCCGAGGAGTTTACTTTCAGTAACGTGCAACGAGCCGTGCGAGGAATTGCGCGTTACGTGGCCTCGCAGAAGCCGCAAGGAGCTCGCGTAATCGTGGGCCGTGATCCTCGATTTCTGGGCGAGACCTTCTGCTCCATGGCCGCCGATATCCTGGCCGCGCATGGGATCACGCCTCTCGTAGTCGCCGAGCCTGCTCCCACTCCAGCATTTGCTTATGCTGTGATTTCCAACAAGGCCGATGGCGTGATCAATTTCACCGCCTCACACAATCCCCCGGAATACAACGGAATTAAGTTTTCTACTCCAGACGGTTGTCCCGCACTGCCTGAAGTAACCAAAAAGATCGAAGCGGAAATCGCCGCAGCCGACAGCGAGTCTCCGGCGAAAGCTCAAGCCTCGGCTTCGAAGGGAAGCCTCGACCCGAAACCGGACTATCTCAAGCGTCTTGGAGAGATCGTCGATCTCAAAGCGATCAAGAAGGCCGGACTCAAAGTCGCTGTTGATCCAATGTGGGGCGCGGCTCGCGGATATTCCGACCAACTCCTTCGCAGCGCAGGAGTGGAAGTCGCAACCGTTCACGACTACCGCGACGTTTTGTTCGGCGGACATGCTCCCGAGCCCGACGATCACCTTCTCGAAGACCTTCGCAAGAAAATGCGCGAGACCGGAGCACATATCGGAATTGCTACTGACGGCGATGCCGACCGTTTCGGCATTGTCGATTCGGATGGAACCTTTCTCCAGCCCAATTACGTCATCGCACTTTTGTTCGACTACCTGGTTCAAAGCCGCGGATGGAAGAACGGTGTTGCGAAGTCTGTTGCCACGACGAACATGATCAATGCACTCGCCGAGCACTATGGAGTGGAGTTGCATGAAACTCCCGTAGGATTCAAGTACATCGGAGAACTCATCATGCAGGACAAGATCGCGATCGGCGGTGAAGAGAGTGCAGGACTCTCGATTCGCCACCACGTCCCTGAGAAAGATGGACTCCTCGTCGGGTTGCTCTGTTGTGAAGCTGTCGCTTGCCGGGGAAAGTCGCTCGGCGAACAATTGAAGGCGATCAGTAACCAGGTTGGTTCCTTCTTTCCGCAGCGGGAGAACTTCCGATTGACCCCGGAGGTCAAAACGAAGTTCACTGAAAAGCTGAAGTCCGATCCGCGCGATTTTTGCGGTCATGCGGTGAGCAAAGTGGTGCGCACCGACGGATTGAAACTTTTGTTCGATGACGGGTCTTGGGTCTGCTACCGCTTGTCAGGGACGGAGCCTGTCGTTCGTGTGTACAGCGAGGCACGAAGCGAGAAGGGTCTTGAAAAACTGAGTATTGCTGCCAGGAGTTGGATTTTTGACTAAAGGAATTCTGTGAAGCGTTTTTCTTCGATTCCCCGATTCCCGAGCGCCGAGGAAAGCCTTCGCGCAGTAGTGGACCGTGCCCCGCAGGCTGAGGCCTTTGCCGCTTCGTGGATCGAGCGTGCCCGCCCTCTTCTGATGCAGGTTTACATTTTGCGCCGCCGCATCGCGACCATAACCGTTGCATTGCTCGCCGCATCTTTGTTTGTGCATGTTATGTTTGGCGCCAACGGAATGGTTGTGTATCGGCAGAAGCGGACCGAATACCAGCAATTGCAGAAGCGGATTGTGGGCGTTCAGCAGGAGAACGATCGCTATACGCAGCAGATTCAGGGTCTCAAGAGCGATCAGACCGCCATCGAGAAAGAAGCCCGCGAACAGCTCGGCTACGCCAAGCCTGGGGAATATGTCTATGTTGCCCCAGCAAGAGCCACTTCTCCGCAGACTAGTTCGGCCAAAAAGTAGGTCCTATTCTCTTAAGCGCACCTTCTGATTTCCTTTTGTGAGTCACTGCTGACAAACGCCCATCCGCCCTGTGGTATATTTCGCCTGCTCGATTCATGAAAGGCGGAGTCGCCATCCTCGGGGATGACGATTCCCGACTCTTCTGCGGTGTGGGGCCGCGAACCGGAATTTCAAAAGGAGAATACCGAGCCATGAGAAAAGTGCTGCTGATCTGTCTTGCGCTTAGTTTTGTTTTCGCTCTGTCGGCAATGGCTTTTGACGACATGGGGAAGAGCACGACTGTAAAGGGATGGGTCGTTGACGACAAATGTGGCGCCAAAGGCGCGAATGCAGGCGCGGAAGCTTGCACCAAGAAATGCCTGGCTGCTGGAGCCAAGATGGTGGTCGTTACCGACGGCGATCAGAAAATTCTGATGGTCGACAATCCAGACGCTCTGAAAGGGCATGAGGGACACCACATGTCCATCACCGGCACAACGAAGGGTGACTCGATCCACGTCGACAGCATGAAGATGCTTTGAGTTCTTTTAAGCCGAAACCAGGGCAGCCTCGCGCTGCCCTTTTTTATTGGAGACAAGCAGCCTCCTTTTGTGATGTTGAGCGGAGTCGAAACATCCCTACCCTCACAACGACTGCCAGAGGCAGGGATTTCCCGCTTCGCTCGGAATGAGAGTGGAGATCTTCGATTTCAGATCCCGCCTCACACCCATCCAGCATCAATGACAAAACTCTGATTGGTAATCGTGAGGCTTTCATCGGAAGCGAGGAAGAGAATAAGTTTGGCCACTTCGTCAGGCTGAATCTCGCGCTTGATCGCCTGTCGGGTTTGGATCTGCTGCTTGTATTCTTCCGTGTACCAGAGCTTCCGTTGCTTCTCCGTGATAATCGCTCCCGGCATGACGCAGTTGACACGTACACCGTCCGACCCGACCTCGTGAGCCAGTGTTCGGGTCATTCCAACGACTGCGGCCTTCGCCGTGACATAAACAGGGATTCCAACCGACGGTATCACCCAGCCGATCGAACTCATGTTGATGATCGACCCGCGTTTCGCCTTCCGCATGCCAGGAAGAACTGCCTGCGCCATGAAGAACTGTTGCTTCAGGTTGATCTGCATGCACCAGTCCCAGAATTCCGGTGTGACTTCCTCGATCTTGTGCCGCTTGTCGTTTCCAGCGTTGTTGATGAGGACGTCAATCGCGGGAAAGCGGCTGAGTATCTTTTCCACCACTGACTGAAGTTCGACGATATTGGCAAGGTCACAGTGAAAGTATTCCGGCGCAATGCAGTCCGGACGGGCCAGTCGCTGAGTCAGCGAAGTTGCGGCGTCGTCCTGAATATCGAGAAACAGTACGCGAGATCCCTGCTGCACGAAGGCTTCAACGATCGCCTCGCCGATGCCGCTGGCACCGCCGGTGACAAGGACAACTTTCCCTTTGAGGCTGGTGTAGACAGCGGAGGGCTGTGCTGGTTCCATTCGCGGTTATCGTACGACGCCTTCCAGTGGTGAGCTTGCGGTAGCGTAGAGCTTCTTCGGCATACGGCCGGAGAGATACGCCTGTCTTCCGGCGATGACTGCATTCTTCATCGCCTCGGCCATTAGCACGGGTTCTTGCGCGGCAGCGATACCGGTGTTCATCAAGACCGCGTCTGCGCCGAGTTCCATCGCAATCGTTGCGTCGGAAGCCGTGCCGACGCCAGCGTCGACAATCAGCGGCACGCCGCTGATCATCTCGCGAAGAATGCGAATGTGAGCGACGTTCTGGATTCCCATGCCGCTGCCGATGGGCGCACCTAAAGGCATGATCGTCGCAGCGCCGGCGTCGATCAAACGCTTCGCGAAAACGATGTCGTCGGAAGTGTAGGGAAGAACCGTGAAGCCCTCTTTCACCAGCACACGCGTAGCCTCGAGCGTAGCCTGCACATCGGGATAGAGGGTCGCCTGATCACCGATTACTTCGAGCTTGACCCAATCCGACAACCCAACTTCACGTCCCAGTCTGGCCGCTCGTATCGCCTCGTCGGCGGTATAGCACCCGGCGGTGTTGGGAAGAAGGAAGTATTTCTTCGGATCGATGTAATCCAGCAGCGATTCCTTGCTGCGATCGAGATTCACGCGGCGCACCGCAACCGTGACCATCTCTGCCCCGCTGGCGTCAAGCGAGCGCGCTGTTTCCTGAAATGATTTGTATTTTCCCGTGCCAACAATCAGCCGGGAGCGGAAAGAACGTCCGGCAATAATCAATGAGTCCGACATGGGGATATTGTAATGAAAAGGAGGGAGTACGTACTACGGATCGATGGAGACCTCTACCCGCTCTTGCGTTTCAAGTCCACCAGTTCATCCGCCTGTTTGCCATTGCTCACGAAGTGAAACTGGAGCGTAATGTGGTCAGGCGCCAGAAATCTGAGGTCAAGACCTTGCACGTGTCCGCCGCTTGGTGAACTGAGATTTGTAATGTCCACGAACGTAAAAGTGATGCTGCTATTGTCCGGGCCAAATGCTGTTGCTTTCAGTCTCGGCTGGTTTCTGGCCGCGCAAAAATGCGTCATTCGTAGATCGTCGCCGTCAAGATGATAGACGCTCGTCATCCCATTCGAGAGATCTTCAACAATGGCTGAGTCAGTCCCGGTTGCATGATAGTGGGCGCTGATCTTGCTCGCTGGTTTGCCCGTCCATGCAACGGTTCCTTCCCAATCGCCGGTAAGCGAAAGGAGCTTGTCGAACGCTGGGTGCCCCTTGCCTTGGGCGGAAGCTAATGGCACGACTCGGATGACGAACATCAAAGCCAACAACAGATGTATTTTCATGTTTACTTCTCGCTGCCAGAAGGCTGTTGAACGGATGCGAGACTGCTTCTGGAGCTCAGACGATCGCGATGGAAGAAGGGAAGCCACGCTGGGACGGACAGCGGTGGCTAAGGTTTCAATGCCGGGTAGAGTCAGTGCGTCTGAAGTGTTTCTGCCTGTTCGTATAGCTCATCAATCTGCTTCTTATATCTCTCCTCAATCACCCGCCGCCGCAGCTTCAATGTAGGTGTCATAACACCGTTCTCAATTGAGAACTCCTCCGCAACCACGATCACGCGCTTTAATTTCTCAAAGCGGGCGAGATTCCGATTAATCTCTTCCACCACGCCCTCGTACAAGCTCTGTACCTTTGTATTCGCGACCAGATCAGCCCGCGACTTGAACGCGACACCATTCGCACGCGCCCAACCCTCCAGCACCGTGAAATTTGGCGAGATCATCACAGCTGGAAACTTCCGTCGATCCCCGAGAATTGCCGGAACCCCAACATAAGGATTCAGCTTCAAGGCATTTTCGATTGGCTGTGGGGCGATGAACTTTCCTCCCGACGTCTTGATCAGATCTTTCTTGCGATCCGTGACCGAGAGATATCCATCGGCATCGATATTGCCTATATCTCCAGTCTTGAACCACTCTCCTTCGAATGCGGCTCTCGATTCGTCGGGTCGGTTCCAATAGCCTTCAAACACAGACGGTCCGCGCACAAGAATCTCTCCATCCTCAGCGAGGCGCACCTCAAGGTTGGGCATGGTCTTGCCAACCGTACCGATACGATGATTCGTCGGTGTGTTCAGCGCGATCACCGGCGAAGTCTCGGTAAGTCCATATCCTTCATGAATTCGAATGCCGACCGTTGCATACCATTCCGCCAGCTCCCTCCCCAGAGGCGCGCCGCCTGAAATAAAAGTATCGACGCCCCCGCCCATGCCGGCACGAATTTTCGAAAACACAAGTTTGTTGGCCAACCGCCAGGTTCCCGATGTTGGAGTTCTCCCAGCGAGAATCATCGCTTTATACTTCTCTCCGACGGAGAGCGCCCACTTGAAAATTGCGCTCTTGGGGAAGGCTTTCGCCTTCTGGATCGCCTGTCCATAAATCTTTTCGTAGACGCGCGGGACAGCTACAAACAAAGAGGGCCTTACTTCCAGCAACGTCTCGGGCAACCGCTCAATGAATGGGCAATACGCCAGGGTCACGCCGTGATACAGCATTGCGAAATCAACGTGCCGCGCGGTGATGTGACAGAGCGGTAGAAATGAAACACTCAACAAGCCCGGATGGACGTCGAAGCCCAGCAGCGAGCACTGAATGTTCGAAGCGATGTTGCCATGCGTCAGCATCGCACCCTTGGAATTTCCGGTCGTTCCTGAGGTGTAAACGATCGTCGCCAGATCATCAGGCCCGATCGATCGCGCCCTCTGCTCGAGTTCTGGGCCCAGTTCATCGGGACCCTCTGTCAGTAGCTGGCGCATATTCACGCACATCGCTTTATGCGGCGCCAGATCGCCGGAGAATTCCAGCCTGTCCATGACAATGATCTTCTCGATCTTCGTCCGATCCAGCACCGACAGAACTTTGTGCAGATGCTGATCTGAGGACATAAAGATCACATGGCATCCAGCGTCATTGAGCGCAAATGCCGTTTGCTCAGGCGTCAGCGTGGTATACAGCGGAACGGTCACGGCTCCCAATAGCAGGCAGGCAAAATCAGCGGTCGACCATTCCGGACGGTTCTCGCTCAGAATGGCGACGCGATCTCCCCGCTGAATGCCCATCGCATGCAGTGCGTGAGCGCTGCGCGCAACGTTTTTTCCAAATTGGCGGGAAGAGACCGGGAGCCACTTTCCGGCTTCGCGGTAGAGTTGAACGCGGTCGAGATTGCGCTCGACCGCAGTGAAGAAAATGTCGTTCAGGGTGGTGAGGCTCATCGCGAAGTTCGGGGCCCGTCGGCGAAGACGAATCTCTGTGAAATGTACTGGTTTCTGGCCGTGCTCGGCAATGTCAAACGCGCTTCGCGTAGGTACTCTGGTGCGTCCGGTTTACTCTTGGCCACGAGGCAAGGTATTCTGGCAACAACTCCCGTGGGGGGAGTTCAAAAATGTATAGAAAGATTTCAGGCCTGGCCATGGCTGGAATGCTGCTTGCCGGAATGATGATGACCCCTGCTCCGGCCTCCGCACAGACCAAGAACAAGGAGGGTTCCAGCATGCCCAAAGTGGGCGATGTGGCTCCCGATTTCACACTCAAGTATTTCGACGGAAATAATCTGAAAGATGTAAAGCTGAGCGACTACCGCGGCAAGAAAAATGTCGTTTTAGCCTTTTACATCTTCGCTTTCACCGGTGGTTGAACCCAGCAAATGAAAAACTTCCAGGCGAATCTGAAAACCCTGGAAGCTGCCGACACCCAGGTCTTGGGTGTGAGCATGGATAGCGCCTTCGCCAACAAAGCCTTCGCCGACCAAATTGGAGTCACCTTTCCCCTGCTGAGCGATTGGGGCGGCAAAACCACCCGCGAGTACGGAATCTACAAAGACGAATATCAGGCCCCGCGCCGCGTGAACTTCCTCATCGGAAAAGACGGGAAGATCATCGAGGAGCAGGTGGACAAGGACGCGATCGATCCTAAAAAGATCGTCGATACTTGCGCGCGCCCGAAGATGAAAGGATAGAGCGACACCTTGCGCTATGAATTGTCATCCTGAGTGACTTCTCTTTCGCTCAGGATGACAATCGCTTTCACCTGTTACCGATGTCGATTCCTGGAATCGGTGGAATTCAGCCACCGTGGCTGATAATCACCATTCTTCCGAAACGTCGCGAAATTCCGATCCCCCAACCAGTTGCACGCAGGAAACTAAAGCGTCTCTATGGTGTTTACACGTCCGTGGGTAATATCAGCAGGTACGGATTTCAGTTCCGTCGAGGCGAATCTATGAAAGCACGCAAGCTGTGGGCTTGGATGGTGCTACTGGCGAGCATTTTCTTTGTTCTGCAGTTTTCACTTCCTGCCAGAGCGCAAGACCAGGATCAACAAGATCAAGCTCAGCCAAATCAAGCTCAACAAGATCAAGATGACAACAGTGCGCAGGATCCTCCGGGACGCGTCGGACGTCTGAACTATTCGCAGGGATCAGTTTCGTTTCGTCCGGCCGGCGAGGATGACTGGGTCACCGCTGTCCCAAATCGTCCGATCGTAAGCGGCGACGATCTGTGGGCTGACCAGAATTCGCGAGCTGAAGTACACGTCGGCTCGGCGGCGATTCGTCTCGATTCCCAGACTGGAATTACCTTCCTGGCGCTGGACGACAACACGACTCAGATTCGTCTGGCGCAGGGATCTCTGATCGTGCGCGTTCGTCACGTCGATGACGATGATACCTACGAGATCGACACGCCCAATGTGGCCTTTACGCTCGTGCAACCGGGCGAGTATCGCGTCGACGTAAGTCAGGACGGAAGCCGCAGCGAAGTGACTACCTGGCATGGTCGCGGTCAGGTGACTGGCGGTGGTTTGTCTTACACCGTAGTGGCGGGCCAGTCTGCCAACTTTACCGGCAATCAGGATCATTTGGATTACGATTTGAATCAGGTTGCCGCTCGCGACCCTTTTGACGATTGGGCATTCGAGCGCGACGATCGGGAAGATCGTGCCGACTCGGCCAACTACGTCTCCCGCGAGATGACCGGGTATGAAGACCTCGACGATTCCGGCGACTGGAGCTATGTCGCCGGTTACGGAACGTGCTGGCGGCCTCGCGCCGTAGTCGTGGGATGGGCTCCATATCGATACGGCCACTGGGCCTATGTTGGCCCGTGGGGCTGGACATGGGTTGAAGATGAACCTTGGGGATTTGCTCCGTTCCATTACGGACGCTGGGCATTTGTGAGCGGTGGATGGTTCTGGGTGCCTGGACCGGTCGTTGTGCGTCCGGTGTATGCTCCCGCGCTCGTGGCATTCGTGGGCGGTGGCCCGAGATTCACTGCCGGTGTGGGATGGTTCCCCCTGGCGCCTGGAGAAGTCTACGTTCCGGGATATCGAGTGAGCCGCACCTATGTAAACAACGTGAACATCACCAACACGACGGTGAACGTTACGAGGGTGACGAACGTTTACAACACAACGATCATCAACAGGAACACTACGGTCAACAACATCACATACGTGAATCAGCACGTGACCAACGGTGTAACCGTGGTTTCGCATGATGCGTTCGTAAACGCGCGACCCGCGGCGCAGAACATGATGCGAGTCGATCAGCGCGATCTTGAGTCTGCCCGGGTTACTCGCGTGGTCGCAGCCGAACCCGTTCGGGCCAGCGTAGTCGGCGCCGGGCGGCCAGTAGCCGTGAAACCGCCGTCAGATGTTTTGAAGCGTCCGGTAGTTGCGGTGAGAACACCGCCTCCGCTCCCGAGGCCAATCGAGCAGCGGCAAACGGAAGCTGGTGGCCATCTCAACGAGCAGGCATTAGTTCGTCCCGTGGGACCGTCGCGGCCTGCCCCGGTAAGCGAAAACGCACGGCCACAGCCGAACCAGAATCAACGCCCACAACAGAACCAGGAAGGTTTCCGTTCTTTCGGTCAGCCGAGCCAACCTTCCAACAACGTGAAGCCGATGCTCCGTCCCGAGCCGCGCGTTTACGAGCAGCAGGGAACTCCTCAGGAAGAGAACCGGACCAGCGAGAACCGCAATCCGCAGGCGGAAAACCAGACGGGGCAGGCTGGCAACCGCGGCTTCCAGCCACCACAGCAGCCGAACCGACCTCCACAGGCGACGCATCCCCTCGTGCGGCCGGTCCCCCCGGTTCAGCAACGTTCCGCACAGCAGGAGCAGCAGCAGGCGCAGAAGTTTAATCAGTGGCACGAGCAGCGTCAAAGTGCTCCCGCAGCACAATCGCGGCCGCAGCCGTCGCATTCGGCGGAGCCGCCGTCGCGTCCCAAGAAGTGACGTTTGACGCTCCCGCCTTGCCTTGTGATAGGGTTCGCATGAGGTGATGCGGTTGCGATCCAGAAAACAAATCCTTATCACGCCGGGAGATCGATCTTCTCTCCCGGCGTGTTCTTCTTTGGTCTCAAAGGTCCACGGATGACAATATCCAAGCGCCTCAGCATTAACTGGATGGATGTGCTCTTGCTCGTGCTGCTGGCGGTTCTCGCCATCCTGCCGCCGCGACGGGAATACCACAAGCAATTCATCCTGTTTGCCTTCGGAGTTCTTCAGCTGACTGAGGGCTGGTTCGTGGACCGCATCCCCCGCCGTGGCGCCTCCTATCTGGTCCTGCTCAAAATCGCTCTCGCGACCCTGCTCATCGACCACACATCCGAGTTCATGGGCGAGCCCAGCATCAACAGTACCTACTATCCAATTCTTTATTTACCGATCGTCACGGCTGCTGAATATTTCGGATCGTGGGGCACGCTATTCTGGACCGCTCTGGCCTCTGCCGCATATTGCTCTTATCTCTATCCGGCATCGCAGGAATACGAGATCACGCCAGAAAACTACGAGATCCTGGCGATCCGGGTTCTATTCTTCTTCCTTGCCGCAATGGTGGTTAATCGTTATGTCGTCGAGAGCCGTCGGCTAACCCAGCAATACCAGCAGACTGCGGAAACCCTCGCTGAAACCAACCGGCGCCTGAAGGAAGCACAAGATGAGGCGCGGCGGTCCGAGCGTCTTGCAGCGTTAGGACAGCTATCGGCAGGCCTCGCTCACGAGATTCGCAATCCACTGGGCGTGATCAAAGGTTCGGCAGAGATGCTCACGCAGAAGCTCGCCGATTCGAATCCTCTGGCGACGGAGTTGGCGGGATACATTTCTACCGAGACGAACCGACTGAGTGCCCTGGTGACGCGGTTTCTGGATTTTGCGCGCCCCCTGCACGCGGATTTGACTCCGGTCGATATTGCGCCCGTCCTCGATCGGGCTTTGAATGATGTTGCGCAATTTTGGAAAGGCCCACCGGTCAAAGTTGAAAAGGTATACGACGCCAACCTGCCGCCGGTGCAGCTAGATGAAGGACTTAGCGAGCAGGCATTCCTGAACTTGATCCAGAATGCTTATGATGCAATGGCGACAGAAGGCGGCGGAACCCTGCGCGTCTCAGTAGCGCGATCGCGGCGTGACGCGCGCGACGCAAGGAATGTGGACGGAGTCGAGGTTCGCATCGCCGACTCAGGTCCCGGAATTCCGCTCGAGCTGCGAGAACAAATATTCAATCCGTTTGTGACCACGAAAAAGAGTGGTGTGGGACTGGGACTTTCCATCGTGTCGAAGATCATCGATGGTCATCATGGATCGATTCGCATCGAAAGCCCGGCCACGAACGCTGCAGCGGGCCAGAAAAGGGGAGCCTGTTTTGTTGTTTTCCTGCCCGCAGCGACGCGGACGGTCAATGCCACACAGAACGAGCATTTAGTGATCTCATAAGAATGGGAGACGAAGTGACTTCGAAATTATGCCCGCAATTCTGATTGTCGAAGACGAGGCCAAGATGCGCCGCCTGCTCGAGTTGAATCTGGGCGAAGACGGCTTCACGACTTTGTCCGCTGAAGACGCGGAGACCGGTTTGAAATTGCTCCGCGAGAATCCCGTCGATCTTGTTGTGACCGATCTAAAGCTTCCGGGGATGAACGGCCTCGAGTTCCTGCAAATCATCAAACAGCAAAATGCAGCGCTGCCCGTCGTGGTAATGACCGCGTTTGGAAGCGTCGAGACCGCCGTGGAAGCGATGAAAGCCGGAGCCAGCGACTATGTTCTCAAGCCGTTTTCGCTGAGCGAAATGCGGATCGTCATCCACAAAGAACTGGACGTCCGCAATCTGCGCGAAGAAAACCGCTCACTCCGCGAAGCCTTGGGAAAGAAATATTCGCATCCGAACATCATCGCGCGCAGCCCAAAGATGCAGGAAGTGCTCGCCACCGTAGAGCGCGTTGCTCCGACGAATGCGACCGTTCTGCTGGGTGGGGAGAGTGGGGTTGGCAAAGACTTGGTCGCACGTGCCATACACGAAAAATCGAAGCGTGCTACGGGGCCATTTCTGAAAATCAACAGCACCGCGATTCCTGAGAACCTGCTGGAGAGCGAATTATTCGGCTTCGAAAAGGGGGCTTTCACCGGCGCGGTTGCAAGCAAGCCAGGGAAATTCGAATTGGCTGACAAGGGAACTCTATTCCTGGACGAGATCGGCGATGTTCCTCCCGCAATACAGGTCAAGTTGTTACGCGTTTTGCAAGAGCGAGAATTCGAGCGCTTGGGAGGAACAAAGACGATCAAGGTCGACGTCCGCCTGATCGCTGCCACGAACCGTGATCTGCGCGAAGCGTTGGAGCAGGGAACTTTCCGCGAAGACCTCTACTACCGCTTGAATGTTGTCCCAATCGATATCGCCCCGCTGCGAGAACGGAAAGAAGATATCCCGGACCTTGTGAACCTGTTCATCTCGCGCTTCGCTGGAGAATCAGGCAAAGATATCGAAGGCATTACGCCGCAAGCCACACAGATTTTGCTGAATTATCATTGGCCCGGCAATGTCCGCGAACTGCAGAATATCGTTGAGCGAGCCTGCGCTCTGTCAAAAGGCCCTCAACTGGAAGCACCCGACATTCACATCGACGCACGGCCCACGAAAGGAGGGAACGGCGCCCCAGGATTTCTTCCCGATGGCATGACCCTTGAGCAGTGGGAAGACGAGATGGTGCTGGAAGCTTTGAAGCGGGCCAACGGCAACAAGAGCCAGGCCGCGCGTTTGCTGGGTTTGTCACGAAACGCCTTGCGCTATCGTTTGTCGAAGATCGGAATCGCCGACGAAGCCGAAAAGGCAGATTAGGTTAAGCGAGACGAGTCTTTTCCGGTTGTCATTCCGACGAGTCGCGAAGCGGCGAAGGAGGAATCCGCTGCTGGCTGCCAAACTTATGATCACTTCTTCTTTTCTTCGATCGATAATTGTCATATCTATACTGTTGAGAATCGAAGTCGCCGCGCAAACCCTCGGAGACCGTCTAGGCTATCCTCCGGGTACAAAGCTGATCATTGTGCACGCCGACGACCTCGCCGAAACCCACGCCGTGAATGCCGCCGCCATGAAGGCTTTCGCTGCCGGCGCGATCAACTCTGCCAGCATCATGGTGCCTTGTCCGTGGTTTCCGGAGATGGCGGATTACGCGAAGTCACATCCCGACGCAGATCTCGGACTGCATCTCACTCTCACGGCCGAGCGCGTATATTATCGCTGGGGCCCGGTTGCGCCCGGTGACAGAGTGCCCAGCCTGATCGATGCTAACGGCTACTTCCATCATGACTGGGACCAGCATCCGACGATCAATCCAAAGGATGTCGAGGCCGAAATTCGCGCCCAGATCGAACGTGCGCTCGCGATGGGAGTTCATCCCACGCATCTCGACTCCCATCAATACCGCCTAATCATGAGCGGCAAAGACTTGTTCGACGTGATGGTGCGAGTCGGGCATGACTATCATCTGCCTATTTTCGTCACGAAAGATTGGTTCGCGGATCATCCCTATTTGGCATCGAGTCTCGGACCAGAAGATATCGTGTTGGACCACACCGTGACAATCGAGCCAAGCGTCACTGCGGATAAGTGGGACGATTTCTATTTGACGGCGCTGAAAAACCTGCAGCCTGGAGTCACGGAATTTGTGATTCATCCCGGCCTCGCCGACGAAGAACTGCGGGCCGCGACGCGCGAACGCGATACGTGGGGAGCAGCATGGCGGCAACGCGATTACGACTTCTTTACCAGTGACAAATTCCAACGAACGTTAGCCGACCAACATATTCAGATGATCACTTGGCGGGAGTTGGCAAGGCGGGCGGCGAGATAGGATCTAGACCGACTTGATCAGCATGCACGTAATATCGTCGTGCTGCGGCGTATTGCCGACGAATACATCCAGTTCGGTCATCAACTTGTTGAGCATATCTGGCGGCGTCATCGAGCGAGCAGAATCGATTGCGTTCAGCAACCGCCCCTCGCCATATTCTTCATCGCGAGCATTTACAGCCTCAACCAGGCCATCCGTGAAGATGACAAGCCAGTCGCCCGGCGTGAGAGTGATTGTCGCTGACTGATAGGTGCTTTCCGGCATGATGCCGAAGGGAAGTCCGCCCACATCAAGACGCTCAATCTGTCCGCTGGCGCGACGCAGAATCGGATTGTTATGTCCCGCATTGATATAACAAAGTGTGCGCTGAACGGTGTCGTACTCTGCCAGAAATGCAGTCGTAAAGCGCAAGCCGCCCTGGCTATTGGTGCATGCGTACCGGTTCATATTCGCAGCCAGTTCAGGCAAGGCGACCTGGGCTGTCGAGAGCGTCTTCAAACTCGCCTGGAACGTGGCCATCAGCATGGCTGCAGGAATGCTTTTTCCGGCAACGTCCGCGACCGCGAGCACGACTCGATTTTCTTCGTTTGTCTTGCCTGGACGCGGGAAGACATCGTAGTAATCGCCCGCGACCGTATTTGCAGGCTTGGTTGCGTAGGCGATCGTAATCCCCGGGATCTGCGGCGGCGCTCCTGGAAGCAGCCAACTCTGGATCTCTTTGGCGATCTGCAGATCTCGTTTCATCACAACGCGGTCGCCAATTTCGAGAAGCAATAACAACAGCAGGAGCAAACCAGCCCAGAAATGCGTTTCGAACTCGCCCGCGTAGACTTTATTCCCTTGCCCATTGAACTGGTACGCCGTGTTGGGAATCACAAGCAGGATCAGCGCTAGAAGAAGCAGCACGCGCCGGGCCGGGGAGAGTTTTTCAAACACCGCCCAGAAGAATTCCTTGACGACATGCAGATGATGTCCACGAGGCGTCAGGCCTTCGGGCGTCTTGGCGGCGACATCCTTCGAATAAAGCCGGTAGCTGGCGCGAGCCTCCGACTCAAACTGCGACCACAGTTGGCTGAGCGCCAAACCTTCCGTAACCCGCCGCCAGAAATTCTTCAGGTGCACAGAGAAAGGGACGTGCTGCGCCGGAGGTGGTGCTGGCTGAAAACTGGTTGCCATGAGCTTACCCGAAAATTATAGAAGATGTGCTCTGCTCAGCGAACTCGGCGGCATTTCTTTGTGATCTCAGCGGTAAAAAGCCTCAACCACTCATTACGTCGAACATCGGCCGCATTCGCCGAGAGCCACACGTCTAGAACAAGCTTAATTGCTCATCGAATCCCTGCACCGGCCATTTCGTTGCAAAGGCCGAGCGCTGCTGCCGATGTGCTCGCGTCAACTTGTACTTCTCTTTCAGCCATTCCACCAGTTGCGACAAGCGCCTGCCATAAGCCGGCGGGAGAAAAGCACGATCCTGGTAGCGCTGACGGTAGTTCTCGGCCAAGTGAGGAAAGTTCTGCTCGAGGAAAGGCAAAAATACTGCGGCCGAGCAGGGTTTCAGGAACAGCGGATTGGCAAAGACGTAGTCAGCGCCCGCATCTGCGGCCTCGCGAATCACCGCTTCGAGATCGGCAGGAGCGTCAGTAATCCCGGGAACTACCGGTGAGCAACTGATTCCAACATGCAGCCCAGCGTCGGCTAGCGTTCGAACAGCGTCCATGCGCAGGTCGGGGCGTGGCGCCCGTGGTTCGAGAATTCTAGCCAGCTCGATATTCAGAGTTGTGATCGTGATGTGAATCGAGAGCCGGTTCGAATTCGCAACCTCCTTCAGCACGTCCAGATCGCGCGTCACCATGTTCGACTTGGTGACGATACCCAGTTCGAATCCGCGATGGCGCGCGAATTCTTCGAGGATTGCTCGTGTGACTTCGTATCGCCGCTCCGCTGGCTGGTACGGATCCGTCGCGGTGCCGAGCGCAATCGACTCGTGCGGCTTCACCCGCCGGAGTTCATGCCGCAACAGTTCGGCCGCATGTTGCTTGACGTAGATCTTCTGCTCGAACTCCATCCCGTCGCGCATCTCCATGAACTCGTGCGTGTAGCGGGCGTAGCAGTACCGGCACCCGAATTCGCATCCGCGATATGGATTGATCGTCCAGGTAAACGGCATCTGCCGCTTGCTGACGCAGCGGTTCAACAGCGATTTCGTCGGTAGTGTGAAGTATTCAACATTGTGACCTTCGCGGATGGGCTCGCCTTGAGAGGCCATGCGAGCGATGCCGACGAGGCGCGGCCTGTCTTGTTTTTGGGGATCAGGGTTTTCGGGATCGGGGAGCAGGGGCAGAGCAGACATGGGCATATTCGCCTTTTGTTCGCCTATGCTAGTCCCCGAGAGGTGGGCTGTCAATACAGTAGCGGACGGTGTTTGGATGCTGGGAGCGAGCCACTGGAGGATACGGGCTGATACGCCTGACCGATTTTTTTGGGGTCGATTCGCTCAACGTATTGCTGGAAAGGGGTTTGCTGGTTCTCGTCTCCGTTCAATGCCCGCAAATTATTCAAATCATGGAATTTAGAGGCAAAATACTGCAGAATAATGACTTAGGCCTGACTTGTTTGCGATTCAGCGCGAAGATTTTTTTCATTAAGCTCGCAAAGTATTGATTTCAGGCGAGTTGCGCCATGGGTCGGATGACATGCCTCGCAAAATATTGTCAAAGAAGCACTTGCGCGCAAATTATTCATTCCTCGCCAGTTGCGCGTCCGGCGTCGCTTGCGAAAATACCCACCAATCGACCCGCACCTGCTGCAACTGCAGGCGAATTTGCGGTGCGTTGTGCATGCTATCTATTCTGCGCTTTTCGTGGGGAGGGTCAAGGTCAGATGTCACAAGGAGTGCGAGTTTAGCTGTGGAAAACTCAAGGGGAAGTCGGGGAACCTCCGGTCGCTGTGCCCGGAATCCGGGGAGGGTTCCGACGGGGCAGGTTTCATCTATGCCGCATGTCCTGCGGTGGCCGCGCCAATATCGAGTGGAACGTGCGCCAGAACAGTCGTTCCCTGTCCCGGAGCCGAGTCAAGGGAAAGCTTTCCATTAATCAATCTCAGACGCTCTCTCATGCTCGTCAAGCCAAGACCGTGACCATTGCTGGTCCGCTTGAGGTCGAATCCTGCGCCGGAATCATGAACTCTCAATTCGATTGCACCCGACAAACCAGCGAAAGACACATCGAACTCATTCACCTTGCTATATTTCAGGGCATTATGAAGGGCTTCCTGCAAAACACGGAACAGGCAGAGAGATACTTCGGCGGAGAGATCTTCAGGAATTCCGTCGCAGTGCAGGTTGACCTTGACGTTTTGTCGCTCCGAAAGCTCTCTGCAGAATCCGCGGGCCGCGACTTCGAGTCCGAGGTATTCGAGCTTCGATGAATGCAGTTGGTGAGACAGAGCCTGGACGTCGCTCTCCAACTCGGAAATTTTCCCCCCAGCCTCCTCGAGAATGCGGCTGGTCTTTCCTTCTGGGGGTAAGCCTTCCTTGGCTCTCTTCAGGCTGATCGCAACCATGGCCAGGCGTTGATTGATGTCATCGTGCAGTTCCCGCGCGATCCGCGTCCGTTCGGTTTCCTGTGCTTCGATCAACTTTCGGCCGAAGCCAGCCGAGGCCTCTTCTGCCTGTTTTCGATCGGTTATATCTGCGATGACGGAAAGAACGCATGGCTCGCCGTTGACTTCGATCTTTTCGGCGGATTTGAGGGTCATTCGAATTTGTCCATCTTTTCTGCGGAAGGGAACCTCCAAATCTCTCACATTGCCCATCGCGAGCATCTGCTTCATGAATGCAGTTCTTTGACCGGGATCGATCCAAAGTCCAATCTCAATTGGAGTGCGACCGATGACTTCATCCCTCTTCCAACCAGTCTGCTCCTCGAAAGTGTCATTGACCTCAATGTAGCGGCCGTCTCCCAAGGTGGCGATGGTGATTGCCAGGGGGCCGTGTCGGAACGCTTTCGAAAACTTCTCTTCCGATTTTCCCAGCTCGATCTCTGCCTTCCGTCTGCGTGCCCGGTGCCAGAACAACCCAAAGATTAATAGGGCTTGAATGACAATTACCGTGATCCCGGCGAGGAAGTATTTGCGTCCCTGCTCCCACAGCGTTGGTTCGCGATATAAAACTCTGGTGCCAGCAGGTAAAGCCGATTCAGAGATGTTCCACCGGCGAAGCTGACGCCAATCGACCGATGTATCGACATCAGGATTCTGGACAACCGGAATGTCGTCTGGTCGCTCACCAGAGAGCACCCGCGCCGCTAATTGGCCCGCCAGAATTGCGTCTGTGGCCGGATCGTATGACACCGATGCAATTGCCCCATGACCAACAAAGGGGGGCAGGATGGTATAGATTGGCAGTCGCGGGGCGATTGCAGCCAGCACGTCGGAAGGACCAAACGCTGGCTGATTCGCATCTCGGGGATAAAGCTGATACAAGACCACCGTATGAGGTGGAAGCTGGGCAGCCTTCTGAAGCGTTTGAGGGCTCGCAGGTCCCAGGATGTCGATCTCCCTTACTTTCTCGCGATGGCGAAGCAGTTCAGCATGCTCGGCTGCTAACCAGAACTTATCGCCCCACGATACGTCTCCGATCACTGCAACCGCTTCCGTATCCGGTTGGAGACGTAGCGCAAGATCGATCGTTTGCGAAATCCCGTTTGGAGACGTAACACCTGTTACTCCAGATAATTTCTCTGGCAACCTGTCAGAGATCGACATGAAAACGATCGGTGTACCCGGGAACATTTTGTCGCGGTATTGAACTGCAAAGAGGAACGGGGCGGTCATCACCGAGACGATGAGATCTGGCTTCTCACTGGAGTATCCGGCTCGAATCGCTTCCGCGAGGTTGTCCTGGTAGGCTTTCTGTTCGAATCTCGGATTTTCCAGGTCCACGACAGAGAAGTTCACGGGGCCCCGAAAATGTGACCGAAGTGAGCCTTCCATTTGATTGATGGAAACTCGCCCGCGACCACCCGACAAAATTAATACGTTCTTTTGAGCCGTCTGTGCCGTGGCCGAGGGAACAAGAACAAGAAATAACAGCAAGACTGGAAGCGCTTTTGGTCGCAAAAAAAAGGTGCGCGCTAAGGCAAGAGCTCGCCCCACGTGCCTTCCTTCGAGCTGCAAATTCTGCGTCGCCATCCAAAACCTGCCTGACGAATCTAGGCAACCGCCGCCGCGTTCGTTGTCCGGTTTCCAACGGGAATACGTGCCAGGACTGTCGTTCCCTGTCCTGGCTGTGAGTCAATCGAACACGCTCCGCCTACCAATTTCAGCCGCTCTCTCATGCTCGTCAGACCGAGTCCGTGTCCATTATTGATTCTCCTGGGGTCGAACCCGGCGCCAGAATCATGAACTTTCAATTCGATTGCATTTGATGAACAGGTGATTGACACTTCGAACTCGTTTACGCCGCTGTATTTCAGGGCATTATGAAGGGCTTCCTGCAAAACACGGAACAGGCAGAGAGATACTTCGCCGGAAAGATCCTCCGGAATTCCGTCGCACTGCAGGTTAATCTTGACGTTCTGTCGCTCCGAAAGCTCCCTGCAGAATCCGCGGACTGCGACTTCGAGTCCGAGGTATTCAAGCTTCGACGAATGTAATTGGTGAGACAGAGCCTGAACATCTCTCTCCAATTCCGAAACTCGCTCGCCAGTCTCCTCAATTATTCGGGTAGCCTTTTCTACTGCAGTCGGAAGGCCTTGCTTTGCAGTTTTCAGACTGATTGCAACCATGGCCAGACGTTGATTGATGTCATCGTGCAGTTCCCGTGCGATCCGGGTGCGTTCGGTTTCCTGGGCTTCGATCAATCTTCGGCTGAAGCCGGACATGGCCTCTTCCGCTTGTTTTCGCTCGGTGATGTCGGCGATCACGGAAAGAGCGCAGGGTTCGCCGTTCACCTCAATCATTTCGGCGGAGCCGAGCGTGGTCCGAATTTGCCCATCCTTTTTCCGCAGCCGGACTTCCAGATCCCTCACCCTGCCATTGGCAAGAAGTTGTTTCATGAAAGAAGTTCTCTGATCAGGATCGATCCAAAGGCCAATCTCGGTTGCTGTGCGGCCGATGACCTCATCGCGTTTCCAGCCCGTCTGGAGCTCGAAAGTCTCATTTACCTCAATGTAGCGACCCCCACCCATAGTGACGATGGTGATTCCCAAAGGCCCCTGGCGAAATGCTTTGGAGAACTTCTCTTCCGATTTTCGAACCTGAATCTCTGCCTTGCGTCGGCGCGATCGTTGCCAGAAGAGGCCAAAGATCAACAGAGCCTGGACGACGATCACCGCGATCCCGGTAAGGAAGTATTTCCGGCCCTGCTCCCAAAGTGAGGGTTCGCGATATAGGATCTGGGTGCCGCGGGGCAAAGCCGACTCCGGGATGTGCCATCGTTGGAGAGCTCGCCAATCCACTTCCGGCCGAATGCTGGTTACATGTCCCACAGGAATCTTATTGACGGGCTCACCCGACAATACTCGCGCTGCCGCGCTTGCGGTCAACTGGATCGTGTCGGCGTTTTCCTGGTACACCCCACCAATGCACCCGTGATTCAAACAGAAGTTCGGCCACGCTGAAAAGGTCGGGACCCGTTCTGCGATTGCCTCTAGCAGGTCAAAACCCGCGAGGGGCGGCTGGCCCGAATCTTGTAAGGGCATATGAAACAGGACAATGGAGTGAGGAGGCAGTGCCGCAACTTTCTCGAAGACTTGACGGCCCGGCGATCCGATGAAATCTACCTCTCTCACCTTTCCTTGATAACGACTGAGTTCTTTATGAGTCGCTTCCAGCCAGGGAGGATCGTAAGGTGAGATCAATGCTACCGTTTCTGTATCTGGCTCAAGACGGAGGGCAAGATCAATGGTTTCCCCGAGACCCACATGGCTTGTGACACCGGTAATACCTCGCCAATTGCGCCCAGCGAATTCCCAATCACTAGCCTCCGAAAAGACAACGGGCACACCCGGAAGCATTTTGTCGTGGTAGCGCGACGCACAGATAAGTGCCCATGGGCCATCCGTCACGAGGAGATCTAACTTTACACCTGCAAACCTTCGATGGAGAGTCTCGGCAAAACTCTCCAGATAGTTCCTTTCCGTTGCCACAGGATCCGCGCTTTGCGGGTCTTGCGGGCCTTCCAGGTAGGCTTCCTCGAATGTAATATCGGCTTTAACCTGACCCTGCAAAGAAGACTCGAAGGCTTTCAGGAAGTGACTGCGTTGCTTGTATTCGCCAAACAGCAGCAATACGCGCTTCTCGTTACGCTGTTGCGCAGCTATTGAGCCCGGGAAAGCGCACAGAAAAATGGTAAGGATGGCAAACCAGACAGGCGAACTGAGAACTAGTGTGCAACGCGAATTGATATCACTACGCCCCATAACACCAGCAATGCTTTTCGAACTGCACCAACCGTGCTACAAAGTCTACTAGCGCCCTCTTGCACGCGGTGAATATTCTTTTCTCATGAATTACCAAATCTTTAAGGCGCACAGAGTAAGGGCGCGCTGTGGGCACTAAGACAGTCCGCGCTTAGAATCCGACGCGCAAAGCCAGTTGCATGAGCCGCGGACCTCGATCCGCCGTTATCCTGCCCAGCGCTGCGTTCACCTGTTCTCCTGTTGAAGGATCGAATTGAGCAGTGTTATTCACGCTGGACCACTGGGGATGGTTAAACGTATTGTAGGTCTCGACCCGCAGTTGAGTATCGACCCGCTCTCCGAATCGGAAGTGCTTGGCCACAACGATATCCCAGTTGTTTACGCCAGGCCCGTAGAACGCGGCGCCGTTCCATGCCGTCCCGATTTGCCCAGTGGCCGGCAGCGCGAACACATTCGGATTGAAATAGTGATCGAAACTACGCTGGCTCTTGGGAAGCACAGGATTCCCCGTGAGGATGACCTGAGCTCCATCGCCTCCACCAGTTATGTTCTCGTTGTTGGTCGTAGTCAAGTTGACGTTCATGGGCTGGCCCGAGATGAAAGAGGCGATGCCCGAGACCTCCCAGTTGTCCAGTGCCCAACGGCTGAAGCCGTTGTTCCAGCGCGCACTCGCCTTGGGCAATTCCCATACCCAGTAGGGAGTCAGACGATTCCGCATATCGCTGCTGCTGGGGCCGTAGGTAAGAGAGTACGGGACATAAGTCGTGCTCTTGCGATCGTCGAGCGCCTTGGAATAGGTGTAGGAGACGCCGTAAGCCAGGCCCTTCGACATGCGCCGATTGAATGTGACCTGTAAAGAGTGGTAGTTGGCGTTATTTCCCCACTCGGAGTCGTAGATCGAGGAATATCCCGGGTATGGACGGAAGTAATCGTCGGGAAGTGGAGTTCCGGTGGTTGGATCCTGATTCTGCGGAAGGAACTCCGCGCCGTAAGGCACCTCATTCCGATTGAAGCTGTACTGGCCGTTGCGGGAAACGAAACCTACATAGGTCGCGCTAAGAACGCTGTTGAATCCGAGGGACCGCTGGACGCCCAGCGACCACGAGTAGGAATACGGCAGCTTTGCGTTCGGGTCACCATAGTTCATGGATGGAGGTCCGAGCAGGCCTGGAACGGTGGAGGGGTTTGTGATGGTTCCGTAATACGAAGTTGGATAAAAAATCGAGGGCGCGTTGATGATGTAGCCGTAGATCGATCCGGAAAAAGTACGCATGGCAACGAATCGCCCCACCCCTCCACGAATCGCGGTCTTGCCGTCGCCAAATACGTCGTAAGCGAATCCCATCCTCGGCTCAACAACTACATGCTGGGAGTTGAAAATTCCCCGCCACTCTGGAGAGCCGACGCTGGCAGTTCCCGGCGCAATCGTGCCGCTTCCGGGGACGTAGTAATCCAAGTAGGCAGCGGGGAAGGTCTCGCCATTCAACGGATTTTCCATCATCCTTTCGCCATTGACTAGCACGGGCTGAAACAGGACCGGTGCGGCGGAAGGATCATATCGGTCGAACTGCAACACTGAGCCTTCGCCGCCGGTGATTGCCTGCGGGATGTCGTAGCTGAATCTGGCCCCAAAGTTGAGCGAGAGTCTCGAAGACACCTGCCAATTGTCCTGGGCATACCATTGCAGGGCTTTCGCAGTATTCGAGTCGTCTACGAAGTTCGTCACTTGGACGCTGGTATCGAAATATCCCAGCAACGCTTCCGCGAACGAATAGCCGACGTTGTACGGATTATTCGGATTGGCGCCATCGAGATTGAACAGCCCGCCCTGGTTTCCACTTCCGGCGTGGTGCGGCTGGTTCTGGTACTCGTCATCGAAATAGAATCCGAACTTCATCTGGTGCTTTTTGTGGATATAACTGAAATTGTCCGCGACAGACAAGGCGTGAAAGTGATTGTTTTGCTGGATGCGGGGGTCATAGCTGAAGTTCGGTCCTTTCGGCAAATCTCTGAAATTGAAGCCAGGGATCAATCCGAGGGGATTGGTTGCAGGATACAACTGCGGAAAGCTAAGGCCAGTTGGTCCCATTTGGAATTGTGCAAGGGTCGCGGGCGGAGTCGAAGTTGTCGCGTGGGAAAAAATGCCGCCGACTGCCAACTCATTCACCATGTGGGAGTTGATCGCATAGGTCGCGTTGAATTCGATCCGATCCGAACCACTGTCCACGGATTGAGTGCCGTTCCAGCCTGCATAGATCGCGTACCCATCTACCCCTCTTATGCCAAAGAATCCTCGCTGCCAACGGCCGAACATCCGCCATTTGTCGTTTGGAGCATAGTCAAAGCGTAGCGATAGCTGATGGACGGGAGTATCGGAAACTGCGGGCTGAATGTAGTTATAGAATCCCTGGCTCACGGCCGTATCTGTGAAATTGGGTGTGGGAAACCAATTCAAGAACTTCTGCATGGTTGGAACGATTTGGGCGGGGTCGACGATATTTCCCGAATACTGCTGGTGCGTCAGTGGGTTGTATACGGGAATCCGATTCGTCGTACCCGGGAAAAAACTCTGGGAGAAATCACCCATACGCTCCAGTGCCGTAGGCATCTGGAATTCATTCAGACCTTGGGGGACGGTGTTCGGTTCGTTGTCGTAGGAGACGAAAAAAAACAGCTTACTCCGCTCGCGCTCGTACACTCGCGGAATGAAAACCGGTCCACCTAACGTCCCAGTAATCGTGTTGAAGCGATAGCGGCTTCTCGGCTGACCGGTAAGGTTGTTGAAGTAGTCGTTCGCATTCAGGGCTTCATTTCGGAACGCATACCACAAGCTACCGTGGAAATCCTTTGTTCCTGATTTCGTCGTCACGTTAAGAACCGCGCCTAACGCCTTTCCGTGTTCAGGTTCATAGCCGCTCACCAGTATCTTGACGTCCTGGATATTGGCGATAACTGTAGGCGCATCGTCCCAGGCGTAGTTGCTCAAGCTGGAAAAAACGCCGTTCGTGTTGAAATACGCGGCACTTGGAGGAGCGATCGCCATGAAACTGGCTTGGGAAGAAGTGCCTCCCAGAGTATTGTTCCCATTGCCCAGATAGGTGGACCCGGGAACAATCTTCGTGAGTGAGACATAGTCATTGCCAAGCACCGGGAGCGCGGCCATTTCACCGGCTGAAATAATGGCAGATTGCTCGGAACTCGTGGTCTCGATCGGAGAAGTCTCTGCGGTCACCCGGACGACTTCGGCGTTCGATCCAATTCGTAGAGCCAAGGTTCCAACCGACAGGCGGTCGGCGGTGAGCAGCACAATGCCGTTTTGCTCCAGCTTTGCAAATCCGCTTTTTTCTACCGAAAGTGTGTAGGTGCCGGGGGGGAGCTCGCTAAAAATGAATGAGCCGTCCGCGTCGGTCTGCGTGCTCCAGTTCGTCGTGTGGAGCTTGTCGATCAGACGCACTGTGGCTTCTGAGACGGTGCTGTGCTGCTGATCGACGACGACCCCGCTGATCAAGCCATTGACGGACTGGCCGAGCGCCCCCGAGGTGGCCCAATGCAAGAGCACGAGTCCGGCCAGGATGGAAATCGCCCGGACAACCCTGATTTCAGGAAATACGTTGGAATACCGGCGTGCTTGCAGTACCCAGCCCTTAGGATTGTTCATTGTCTGCCCATCGAACTTCTAGCCGTAATCCATCGAGGCCTTCGCTTGGGGCTGACATTTTATTCCTGGCGAGTTGCCAGGGGGACCTGTCAGTTTTGACAGTCCCCCTCGAGCCTGGAATCAGTTCTAATGGAGACGATACTGAGCAGGTTTTGCTAAAGAATCAAATGAATTACACCTCAAAGCTAGTGCAAATCTTGTGGAAACTGCTCAATATACTGTATTGATTTCAGGTTGAAAGTAGATGACACTCTCAAACCAGAATGACCCATTGTCGAACGCTTGTTGTTGATGACGTCGAGGACTTCCGGCTCTTCCTGTGTTCCACACTCGAAGAGAGGACCGAATGCAAGGTGGTCGGTATCGCTTGTGATGGTCAGCAAGCGGTGATGCAGGCAGAACAACTCCAACCGGATTTAATCCTTCTCGACCTTGGGCTGCCGATCCTCAACGGCATCGAAGCCGCCCGGCAAATTCGTAAGCTTTCGCCAACTTCCAAGATATTGTTCTTCACTCAGAATTGCTCTCGCGAGATCGCAGAAGGAGCTCTGCAAACGGGCGCCCACGGCTATTTACTAAAATCCGATGCGACCGATCTGCCCTTTGCGGTCGAAACAGTTCTACACGGAGAACAGTTTGTCAGCAGCCGCCTCCGTGAGTCTTGATTCGCTGCGCATTTTCCCAAAACACTCAGATAACTCCATCCCTCCAGCCTTGTTCTCTCGGCCCAGTTTGCTTTCTGACCTGAGTGGGAGGATATTAGCCATGGTGCGGTGATGGCGACGGTTCGAACACTTTTGGTGGAAGACTACGAGCAATTCCGGCAGTTCCTTCGTTCTACGTTGGAAAAAGAGACCGAATGTATTGTTGTCGGTGAAGTTTCCGACGGACTTCAGGCAGTTCAGCAGGCGGAGGAACTTAAGCCGGACCTGATCTTGCTCGATCTGGCATTACATGACCTAAACGGCATGGAAGCTGCTCGGCGAATCCGCAAGCTTTGCCCACAGTCGAAAATCATGTTCGTGAGCCAGGATTCCTCTCCGGAAATTGTGGAAGGTGCCCTCCGGCTGGGAGCGTCGGGATATCTTTTGAAGTCCGATGCAATCGAACTGCCGCTCGCGGTCAATGCGATTTTCCGAGGAGAGGTATTTGTGAGCAGCCGAGTGAAAGGCTGACGCCTCGAAGCTTACTCTGAAAACGTATCGTGTCTGGCAACTTTCTACTTCAGCAGTCCGTAGACTTCAACTTCGCTACGCGTACCGAAGTAGACGTGTCGTTCACGACTAGCGGAATGGCGAATCGTGTAGCCAGTGCGGCACGATCACGCTGGCTGTTTCGCTCCGAAGCGTAGAGAGTAGAGCCCAGCTTGGTGGCATCGAAGGCATAGAGAACTGCAGGCTTCGTGTCGGGACCGTTCCAGGTTTTCGTCGAGATGGCATGCATATTGCCGATGCTCACAGTGCCAGCTAATTGATCTCCCTCAGCCCGAAGCGCGAGAACCACAAAGGTGCGGCCATCCTGGCACTTTCCTTCCCACGTTCCTGCGTAATTTAGAATCGAATTTTGCGCTTTCGTGGATTGAGTGTTTTGCTTATTCGGACTGGGCTAAGAGATGAAGCGGTACGTAGCAGATCAGCGCCAATGCAAGAACGCAACAGACTCCACGGCTCAGGGGCAGAGTCATAGGAGTGTCCTCTTGGGATGATTAGACACCCGGCCGCAGTTTGAAGCTCCCGTTCCTTACTTCGACGGCTCTGCCGCTTTCTCCGCAGGCTTCTCGAACACTTTCGGATCGATCGTCGGATTGATCTCGATCTTTTTGTATTCAACCAGGCTGCTTTCGTGCCCGTTCTGCTTATTCTGGTGCATGTAGGGGAACGTCAGGCCATCAGCGGTGTGCCACTCGGACAATTCTGTCTCGCCATCAAACGGGCCAGTCGGACTCATGCCTTTATATTTCTCGCGCAGAATGCGTCCGGTTTTCGGATCGACGTACCAGCGCAACGACGGGATCGAGCCTCCAATGTCGAGGATCGCGGCGTCGACATCGCCGATTTTTTCGGTTCCCGCTGAGGTGAACGTCACTGCAGGGTCGTTCACGTGCTGCGCCACGTAGATGGGATCGTGACGCACTTGCGTCAGCATTTCTTCTTTCTGTGCCGGAGGCATGCTGCGAGTTCCCATGCCGGCCATGCTCATGTAACCGACGTTCGCAGTCGCGATCAAAGTCAATTGACCCTGCGGTGTTTGTACCTCGACGTGGATGTTATCGGGAAACGCAAGCATGATATCGACCGGAGCAGGTGAGCCTCCAGGTTCACTTTCCGCAATATTCACGCGCATCGTCTTGATCGACTGCAGTTTCGCCAGGCCTCCCATAGCGGTTGCGACTTTTTCAGCCAGCGCTTTGCCCTCCGGATTGCTGGCTTCGGATTTCTGGTCGCTCTTTGCAGATTTGTCCGCGGGCGGCGGCGGGATTGAGATGTCGATCTCCTTCACCGCGCCGAGCGAGGAAAGCGGCTTGTCGAACTCTTTTGTATTGCCTACCACGAGTACGGCGAGTTGATCGCGATGCAGATACTTTGCGGCGACGCGGTTCACGTCTGCCGCGGTGACTTTCTTAATTTCCGCCTGATACTTGTCGAGCCAATCAGGAGGATATCCGTAGTATTCATACGTCATTCGTTCGGCCAGAATCTTGTCAGGAGAGTCGAGCCGGAAGATAAACGCGTTCAGGATTGAGTCTTTGGCGCGCTGGATTTCGTCGTCGGTGATCGGCTCTTTCGACAAGTTGTTGATGTCCTCATCTAGCGCCTGAATGGCCTCGACGGTGCTCTGACTCTTCGTTCCCATGGCAATCTGCAGGATTCCGGGATGTCCAAAGTTCGTGCCAACGCCGCCTCCGACGCCGTAGGCGAGGCCGCGCTTGGTGCGAATGTCGTTGAACAGGCGTGACGAGAAGCCTCCACCGAAGGCCTCATTAAATACGCTGATTGCGTAGTAATCCGGATTCGCGCGCGTCGTTCCCATACCGACCATGCGGATATTGCTCTGGTTCACGTCCTCTTTCGGAATGAGATAGTAGCCGGGCTTCGCGGGATCGTATTTGATGTCATTCTTGGGGAGCAGCGGTCCCTTCGGCCAGGTCTCGAACGCACTGCGGAGACGCGCTTCCATCGCGGCTGAATCGAAATCGCCCGAGATGCCCAAGATAATGTTGTTGGGATGTACGTACTTGCTATGCCAGTCGATCATGTCCTGCCTGGTAACGGCATCTATCGTCGCGTATTCAGGAACGCGCGCGTACGGATTGTTGGACCCGTAGGCCAGCTTGATGGCCTCACGACGAGCGATGCCGCTTATGTCATCATTGCGGCGCGAGATCGAATCCTCTTCGCCTTTTCGGGCGATGTCGATCTTGTCGGCGCGGAACTCCGGGTTTCGCAGGACGTCCACGAATACCTTGAAAACGTCATCGAGATCGCCTTTGAGGCAAGAAAAGCTAATGCTGGTCGAGTCAGGGCCGCCGCCGGTCTCGACCTTAGCCGCCCGTACTTCGAGGAAATCGTCAAGCTGATCGCCGGTCTGTGACTTCGTGCCACCCGTGCGCCAGACTTCTCCAAAGATATCGACGAGGCCAACTTTGTTTGCTGGCTCATTGACCGATCCGCCACGAATCCGGGCGGTCGCGTCAATCAACGGTAATTCGTGATCTTCTTGCAGAAAGATCACCATTCCATTCGGGAGTTGCACGCGCTTGGGCTGACGGGGCTTGAACGCCGGCAACGGAGGAATCGGCACCTGCTTCCAGTCTTTAGCTTGTCCACTCGCGCGAGGAATCGGCGCCAAGATTGCCGCCGAGAGTAAGAGCATCAGAAGAGTCCGCTGCATCGTCATTGCGCACCTCCTTGATCCGCTCCGGGCTGCCCATCACCCGGTCCCCCGGCGCCTCCGCCTGAATTCTCGATGATGCCCACAGTCCGGTTGCTGTCGGTAAAGACTTCGTTCGCTACACGGCGAATATCGGCTTTGGTAACGTTCTCGATCCGGTCTACCGAAGCAAACAACTCGCGCCAGTCGCCGTAACGCGTTTGATAGATCGCGAGCTGAGTTGCGAGGCCTTCGTTGTCGGCCAGGCCGCGTATCAAGTTCGCCTTGGCGCGCGTCTTGATCATCTTCAACTCATCGTCACTGATGTCTTCTTTTTTCAGGCGCTCGATCTCTTCATGAATCGCCGGCGCCATTTCGTCCGGCTTGTGTCCGGGCAAGGGGACGGCCAGGAACGCAAACAGATGTGGATACTTCACACCGGGATATCCGGTTATTCCCTCCGAATACGAGGCGATCTTTTTATCACGAACCAACGCACGATAAAGCCGCGAAGTGCGGCCCTCCGACATCAAATCGCTAATCGCGTCGAACACCGCATCATCTTTACTGCGGTAATCGGGCCGGTGATAGCCCTCGAGATAGATGGGTTGTGACTGATCCTTCAGTACGACCCTGCGCTCGGAATTCTGCGGCGGTTCTGTAGTGATGGACTCGTCCGGGTGAGGATGAAACGGCAGCTGGCTAAAATATCTTTCAAGTACTGGCATGGTTTCCGACGCTTTCAAATCGCCGGCCACGGCCACGACCATGTTCGTGGGGACGTAGTATTCGTCAAAAAACTCTTTCGCGTCGGTTGCCGAGAAATGATTCAGGTCTGCCATCCAGCCAATTGTCGGCCTGTGATAGGGGCTTGCCGTAAATGCCTCTTCCGTAAATTGCTCGAGGAGGCGTCCGAAGGGATTGCTATCGGTCCGCATGCGGCGCTCTTCGATCACCACATTGCGTTCCTTGTAGAACTCGCGCATCACCGGATGCAGGAAGCGATCGGACTCAAGATAGGCCCAAAGCTCCAACCGGTTCGTGGGGAATGAGTAGTGATACTCGGTCTGGTCGTAACTAGTGGAGGCGTTCATGTCTTCTCCACCGTTCTGCTCAATGATCTTGCCGAACTGGTTGGGGATTACGAATTTGTTGGCTTCAGCCGTTGCGTCCTGCCAGGCCTTCTCGAGTTCCTTTAGCTTCGCTGGATCCTGCCCAACTCTATTGTCGCGTGCTTTGATGTAGGCCGCGTAATCAGTTTCTACTTTCTCGAGCGCAACTTTTTCCGCGGGGTAATCGGTGGTGCCGATCGTGGTAGTTCCCTTAAACGCCATATGCTCGAACATGTGCGCCAATCCGGTGGCGCGCATCGGATCTTGCACGGAACCGGCGTCGACGAGCGTATAGAAGGAGAAGACTGGCGCCTCGGGACGCTCGCAAACAATCAGTGTTAGACCGTTATCGAGCTTCTTGACGGTGACGCGCTTTTCGAACGACGCGACGTCCTGCGCGACGGCGAGCGCTGACAAAAGGCTTAACAAGACAGTGATTCGGATAAAGCGGTGTTTCATCGGGCCTCCGGCGGCTGGGCGGAACTTTCTGCAAAATCCATAGTTTGGACGGGCCAGCAGGGCAGAAGTTTGAAAGTACGTGGAGGGAAGGCAGGTTGTCAAACATTGGTCCGGCCTTCCGGGAAGTCAAAGCCAAGAGCTTAACCGCTAAGCTCGCTAAGAAAGGGCGCGAAGGGCGCGAGAAAAATCTTCCGGACGATTACGCGCATCGCTGTATTTTGCCTTCCGGCGGGATTCGGGCACAATGTTTGGCGGAGCGCACGTGGCAGATTCAGCTGGCGTTGAAATCCAGGGGCGGCATCTCAACCTTTCGAACCTGCAGAAGGTGCTGTATCCGGCCGTCGGATTCACCAAGAAGGATGTCATTGATTATTACGCGCGGATTGCGCCTGTGTTGTTGCCGCATTTGCATGAGCGGGCGCTGACGCGGAAGCGGTATCCGGACGGCGTGGACGGCGAGCCGTTTTTCGAGAAGAACGCGCCGATGCACAAGCCGGAGTGGGTGAAGACTGTTCCGGTGTGGAGCGGGCACAATCGGCGGACGGTGAATTACATCCTGGCGAACGATCTGCCGACGCTGATTTGGCTGGCCAACTTGGCTGCGCTGGAGTTACATCCGTCGCTGGCGCAGGCCAAGGACATCGAGTGTCCGACGGAGATGGTGTTTGATCTTGACCCCGGGCCTCCTGCGAACATTGTGCAGTGCTGCCAGGTGGCGGTTTGGCTTCGGGAGATTTTCGAGCATTTGGGACTGCAGAGTTTTCCGAAGACGTCCGGCTCGAAGGGGCTGCAGCTGTATGTTCCGCTGAACACGCCGACGACATTTGATCAGACCAAACTCTTCTCGCACGCTCTGGCGCAACTGCTCGAGCACGATCATCGGGAATTGGTTGTGTCCGATATGAAGAAGAATCTTCGTACGGGCAAAGTGTTTGTCGATTGGAGCCAGAACGACGAGCATAAGACGACTATCTCGGTGTATTCGTTGCGGGCGCGGGAGCATCCGACGGTGTCTACGCCGGTTTCGTGGGATGAAGTCGAGAAGTGCCTGAAGAAAAAAGATGCGGGGATGCTGGTGTTTGAGGCGGGCGATGTGATCAAGCGAGTGGAGAAATTGGGCGATCTGTTTGAGCCTGTGCTCGAATTGAAGCAGAAGTTGCCAGCGCTGAAGGTTGGCGGGGCACCGGTTGCTGTGGCTCCGGCCACGCAAGAGATCAAGACGATGGAGATTGCGGCGCAGGCGGATGGGGATCATACATCTGGGCGGAAGGCGAAAGTCACGAAGAAGGCGGCAAGCGCGAAGATGAAGGGTGCCAAGTCGAAAAAGAAGAGCAAGGTATAATCCCGGTTCAGCGGCGGACGGGAATCTCTCCTATGGCGCAAGTTTTTGTTGGAACTTCTGGATGGGCTTATCCGAGTTGGAAACCTGCTTTTTATCCTGAGAAGCTTGCGCAGAAAAAATTTCTGAGTTTTTACGCGGCGCAGCTCAACACCGTCGAAGTTAACTTCACTTTTCGTCAGCTCGTAAAAGAAACGACGATTCAGAACTGGCTGGCAGATTCGCCTCCGCATTTTCGATTCGGCATCAAGGCGCACCAGGTCATCACGCATATTAAGAGGTTGAAGGGCACGGAGGAGTTTGTGCCGCGGTTCCTGGCGACGATTGAGCCATTGGCGGCGGCAGGGAAGTTGGGGCCGGTGCTATTTCAGCTTCCTCCGAATTTGAGGGCCGATCATGGTTTGCTGAAGGAGTTTCTCGGTGTTGTGCCGCGCAGCGTGCCTGCCGTGTTTGAGTTTAGGAATGAATCGTGGTTTAGTGATGCGACTTGGGATCTTCTGAGATCATATGGAGTCGCGCTATGCGTCGCTGAGACGGAAACCCGGACTACTCCCGATGTGGTGACCGGGAAGTTCGCTTATTACCGTTTTCGCAAGCCGACTTATACGGGGGAAGAGCGGCGGGGGATGGTGGAGCGAGCGAAGCAGCATCTCGCTGAGGAGCGCGATGTATTTGCTTACTTCAAGCATGAAGAAACACCGGAGGGGGCTTTGTACGCGGTGGACCTGCTGCGCGAGATCTCGGGCTAAAGCTTTGTCATTCCGACGACTCGTGGAGCGAGGAATCTGCCGTCGCTGGCACCCTCCTCATCACTTTCCCCGGCGTCCGATAACGCGCATACTAACTCTCCCAATGCCTTCTGACGCGAATGCCTACCTGCTCGCTGGATTTCTCGACTACCTTCGCGTCGAGAAGGGACTGGCGCGGCTGTCGATCACGGCTTACGGTACCGACATTGGGCAATTCGCCGGGTTTCTGGAAAAGCGAAAACGCGATCTACTCGCTGCCCGCCGCAGTGACGTCCGGGAATTTCTGCAGCAGCTTTTTTCGAATCGTGTAGATGGCCGCAGCGTGGGACGGAAGCTATCCGCGCTTCGGCATCTCTATCGGTATCTGCTGCTTGATAAGAAGATTGATCACGATCCCACGCTGAACATTGAGTCGCCGCGGCAGTGGAAGGTACTACCAAAGTCGCTGGCGCTGGATGAAGTCAACGCTACGCTGGCGGCGCCCGCAGGTTTGCATTCAGCGCATGCGAAAAATTCGAAAGAGGCCGCGGCCCTTGCCCTGCGAGACAAGGCGATGCTTGAGCTGTTGTATGCGGGCGCGTTGCGAGTGTCGGAGGTGGTGAACGCTGCCCTGGAAGATCTCAAACTCGATGTGGGTTACATGTTGGTGCGCGGTAAGGGAGACAAAGAGCGGATCGTGCCGTTGGGCAAGCCCGCGCAGGATGCATTGGCGGAATATCTAAAGGATGGGCGGCCGGTGCTGGCCGGAATGCGGGCGGCAAAGTCAGCGGGACTATCGGGTTCTCGCAGTTCGCCACTTCTGTTTATCGCGCGTGGCGCTCGCAAACTCACGCGCCAGAGGATCTGGCAGATGGTGGGTCAGGCTTCGGCGGCATCGGGACGTCATGCATCGCCCCACATGCTGCGTCACTCCGCCGCTACGCATATGGTGGAGAACGGCGCCGATTTGCGTACCGTGCAGACAATTCTTGGGCACGCAGATATTTCCACGACGCAGGTTTATACACACCTTGCGCTTGACCGCTTACGATCTGTGTATCAGAAGCACCATCCGAGGGCGAAGGGAAGGTAGGGGGATTTCCGATTTTCGAATTGCCGATCACCAATTTGAAAAATACAGAGCATCAAAAAGTTGGCAATCGGCATTCGGCAATCGTCAATTGATCTATGCCGCACACCGTGGTTGAAAAATCCGTGATTGATTTCTTGCGGCATCTGCGAGAGAAGAATTCTTCGGCGCACACGATCAAGGCTTACACGGGCGACCTCGCGAACTTTTCGGTTTATGCCGGGTCGCGCTCTTGGAAGCAGATCGATCACATCGCCATCCGTGGATTTTTGTCGCAGCTGTACGACAAGGGGCTGAGCAAGACTTCTGTGGCGCGGTCGCTGGCTGCGGTGCGGTCGTTGTACCGGTGGCTGGCGCAGGAGGGAGTGGTCGATCAGAATCCGGCGAAGCTGGTGGCGACTCCGAAGTTGCCGAAGAAGTTGCCGCGGGTGCCGACGATTGAAGAGATGAATTCCGTGCTCGACGGGAAGATGCCCGAGACTGCGGCGTTTCCCGAGCGCGACCGGCTGATGCTGGAACTTCTTTATGGGTGCGGGATTCGAAATTCAGAATTGACGGGCATCAATCTTGACGACATACGGTTGAGCGCGGAAGCGATTCTCATTCGCGGAAAAGGGAAGAAGGAACGGATAGTTCCGTTTGGCGAAGCGGTAGAGCAGGCGCTTGCGGCGTATTTGCCAGCGCGGGCGACCGTGCTGAGTGAGTCGCACAAGAATTCAAATGCGCTGCTGATCAATCGTCGTAGTGGGCGGCTGACTACCCGCAGCGTGGGTCGGATCATCAAGAAAATTGCCGTGTCGAAGGGACTGTCGCCGGACCTGCATCCGCACACCTTGCGGCATGCATTTGGGACACACATGCTGGAGGAGGGCGCGGACCTGAGGGCGATTCAGGAGTTGCTTGGACACGAGCGGCTGGCTACGACTCAGCGGTATACGCAGCTTTCTACGAAGCACGTGTTGCAGGTCTACGACCAGACGCATCCGAGAGCGAAGTAGAGCGGATCCACCACGGGGCACTGAGCCACGGAGAACACCGCAATCTTTTTTGTTCCTCCGTGCCTCGGTGCCTCCGTGGTGATTAGCACTCGCTTGTTACCTTTGTAACTTTGGGGCGCTTTCCGGTAGCCGGAAAATAGTAGAACGGGCAAGTTTGAGTCCCGAGGGCTGCCAGTCGCGGGTTTCGGGGCAGGTACCTCTACCCCCGTGGAGGGACTGTGAGCGTACGAAAGATTAATCCGGAACTCTGGCTACTACTCTTCCTTGTTGTTATTGCTGCAGTTCTAAATTTCCTGGTCGCATCGCAGCGGATGACGCTGGTCTTTTATTTTCTGCCAACCTTGTACTCGGCGTATCGCATGGGCAGGAGGCACGCGACGCTGACGGCGCTGGCGAGCATTGTCATCGTCGTGCTGCTGGTGTTCGGAAATCGTTCGACGTTCCAGCGGCAGGTTGAAATGCCTTACGGAATTTATTTCGATCTGACGGTGTGGGGCGGAACATTGATGGTCGCCGGATACGCGATGGGCACGCTGTATGAGCAGAATCAGAAGTCGCTGCGCGAGATGGAAGAGGGTTACGACGGGATGTTGGTGATCCTGCAGAATTTTCTGGCGAACCAGAAATACAGCGATTCACATGCGTACCGGATTTCGCTGTGCGCGACGAAGATCGCCGAGACGGTGGGACTCGATCCGCAGAGCCTGGAAGATATCCGGACGGCGGCGCTGCTGTTCAACATGAAAGAGTTGGGAATCTCGAACGAAATTCTGATCAAAGCGGCGCAGGTTTCGGAAGAAGATCTGCGGAGTGGTAAAAATCGTAAGTCGGAGCTGACAGGCGGGGCGATGGGGAGCTCGCTGCGGCGGGCGATTCCGATCTTTCTTTCGGAGCGGCAGATGCGACAGGAGGGCGGGAAGCCGGAAGATACGTCGCTCGAAGTACAGATACTTTCGCTGGCCGAGGAATATGAAGCGTTGACTACGGGGCAGCGTGGGACGAAGATGTCTCCGTCTCAGGCTGGCGCGGAGGTTACGAAGCGCGCGCAGAGCCGGTATGACTCTCTGGTGGTGGGAGGATTTGCGAAGGCGTTCGGGGAGCAGGCAGCGGGCGTGGGAGCCTGAACGACACTGGATGTCTACAGGGAACTTGCTCTAGTTTGGCCTTTTCTTCTTGTGCTTCTTGTTGCCGCCAGCGCCATCCAGGCCCCATAGGCGTAAGTGACACTTACTGCACATGTCTTTCGTTTCGGTGTTCTGGTTCAGGGCGTCTTCCGGAATTTCTGCCGCCATTTTCAGATAGTGCGTCTTACCTCCGCCGTGGGCGAGGTGGCAGCTCATGCACGACATCTCCTCCCCGGTGAGTGGATCAAGTGTGCCGCTCACCGGATGACGTGCGTAAGGATGGCCCGTAGTGTTGTTGGCGGTAAGGGCAATAGTCGGCATGTATCGTGAGGGAACGGTTTGCGGAGTGAGCAGGTGACAGTTTAAGCATAGTTCGTTTGCCTTTGCACGCAGCAGCTTGGAGTTCTGGGAACCGTGAGGATTGTGGCAGCGCGTGCACATCCCCGAGGCGTATGGAAAATGTGCCTGAGAGAGCGTCTCCGGTTGATGGCATTCAAAGCAAACGACCGGTTTCGTGTGCTTGAGAATAACGTAGGTTGCGTCCTTATGCGCTTCAATGCTGTGGCACGCCGCACATCCCTGTTTGATGGCAGCGTGAACGTGCTCGGCCGCAACGTGATCTCCATGGCATTCCAGGCAGTTCGTCTGCGCCTCGACTGGAACCGGGTGTGCACCCGCTCGGCAAAAGCACGGAAATACCAGACCGGCAACGATCACACAAAGCCAAATGTGCGCGACGGCCATACTGGCTCCTTTTCAGCGGTCCTGGTTGGCGTTTGCCGCAGACTCCTTCGCCTTTTCCGCAAGCTTGAGGTGAACCAGATAGGGCGAAAAGGGAGTGATCTCCAGCGACAGCTTGTCTTTGGCCGCATAGATTCTTGGCGGGGATGCTTTCACAAATTTCAACTCGCCCGCCCACGGATCAAGCTTGACGCGACTTCCCAACGGCAGAGCGACAATCTGCAGCGGGTTTTCCAGTTCGAGCGGCGGGGCTTGTGCCGCCAGCGCGCTCATGAACGAGATGCGATTCTCGGTTACAAGGCTCTCGCCCAGGTTTGCCCGGATAAGGTTTGGAACACTGCGTGAGTACTTCTCCAGTGCCTTCAGGAAAAGCCCGGCCTCCGCCAATTTGTCCTGGTAGGGTGAATTGGCAAGAATCTTCATTCCAAGTTCGTCAGCTGCTCGTTCCTGTTCGGGCGTGTGCTTGAAGTCAAACAACGGCAACTGATCGAGGCTGGGCACCACTAGACGGTCGTTGAATGCGAAGCTGCTGTCCAGTTCGTGGCCCAGAGCCGCGTGTGCGAGAGCATGCGCCAGAACTGCGGCCAGGGCAGCTTCATTGGGCAGCGCATCCAGTAGCCCCCGGCTGATGAGGATAGTGTGACCGATGGTGAATATTTCAATGGGGGTAGTCGAGAGTGTTCGGCAGCGAACCTCAGGCTCGAGCACGATCTGGTTGGTCAACTCGAGATTCGTGACCACGGTTTGCACTACTTTGTCGACCTCGCCTTCGGGCACGATCACCCCAAGCTGTTCAAGCTTGGTGATGACGTTGTCTTCCGCTCTTCTCTGCCAGGAGCGCTGAATGTCGAGTGGGCTCTTGTCGGGATTCTGCGACGAGTCTTTGGCCATCTCTGGATCCACTTGAATCTCGGTAAACTCTGACTCCCGGCGCGGACTGAGACTGTAGCCCCAGATTCGAGTTTGGGCTTTCAGCCGCGGGGTATGCACTTGCGGCTTGTTGGAGTCGAATTCTTCCGAGTAAACCACTGCCGGCAACCACACTCTTTCACGCAAGTTCATGCGCCAACTGTCGATGTGGAAGTTGCCGTAACTGCCGTTGAAGCGGACAATGCTGTAGCCATCATCTTCCACCCAAATGGCACCTCGGAAGCGGTTCACCTTCTCTTTGTTTTTACGTGGACTGACCTCAAAGACCATGCAGCGCACTTCTCCCAGAAACTCACGCTGCATATAGCGCAGTTGATAATTCTTGCGATCGAAGCCGGTACGATCCACAAAGATCATGCTGGAAAAGCCCACCGGACTCATCGAATAGAACTTTGAAAACGCGCCCGCCATGCGCTCCACGAGCCGCCGGTCAAGGTAGAACTCCTCCTTGGCCTGTTGGAATTGCACTCGCCCGAGAAAATAGTGATCTTCGATAGGCCCAAATCCCGGCGCCGTGTCTGCCCGCATGCGTTGGAGATAGGTCTCCACCATGGGGCTGTAGCCGCGCATAGTGTCGGCCAGCGCTCGCTCGGTCGAGAAAACACGATCAGCTGTCTGATCGAGATTGAATTTGGGATTGCTGCTTGCTGAAACATCCAAGCAAGTCAGGACAATGACTGCCAGGACGAAACGGCGCTGCATCATAGTTCGCCTCCCGCAAATCGAACTTGACTGATAAGGGCCAGACTTTCAGGGAGGGAACAAAAAGCCGCTGTGGAATAAACGGAGGTCGACAGGATTGTGATGCTCGAGATTCTCTACTTTTGGCTGGCGCAGACGAAGTAGCGCACACCTGAGGTCGGGCATACAACCTCATTTCTCGGGAAGGTCAAACCGGCGGAAATGCCATCCCCGAGTCCTCGGGGGAAAGGACTGGCGCAATTTTATGGACCGTGTTCTATTCGCACCGTGCGGCGGAACACGATGCGACGTGATCAACATCATTGCGCTTGCGGGTCAATCCAGCGCCAAAACAGAGGCTAAAATGCATTCCCGGCAAACCTTTTCTTTAACCTTTTCTTCGCAGGCCTTCCCACATCTCGACGACTCTCGCTTTCACATCGGCTGTGAGTTTTTCATAAGCTTGCTCTGACGCTTCTGACTCGGGTAGGGGAAGAATCGGGTCGCCGATGATCATCTTCATCGGCTTGAAACCCTTGAATGCCTGATTGCGCGGCCAGCTGTCGTAGAAGCCTTCGATGGCGATCGGCACGATTGGGACCTGTAGATGAATCGACAAGATAGCCGCGCCTTTCTTGAAGATGCGCGGAGTGCCGTCGATGGAGCGTTCGCCTTCGGGATAGAGAATCAGCGTGAGGCCGTGGCGCAGGCCGAAGGCCCCGGCGCGCATGGCGGGAACGAGGTTGGCATCGGGATCGACGACGACGGTTTTGATGGAGCGGGCCAGGCGGCGCATGAATCCGGAGCCGAAGATCTCGCTGGTGCCGACGGCGAACAGGTTGTAGAAGATGTTGCCCGGCATGACTCCGGCGAGGATTAAGGGATCGAGATAGCTCTGGTGATTCGAGGAAATGATGAACGGCCCTTTGTTTGGGAGTTTCTCGAGGCCGATCACTCGGAGGTCGGCACGGTCTTGCGCGATCAGATAGAAGATGCGCGAGACGAGATACCAGACCGTGTCGTTGAAGCGGTTTGGATGGATCAGCTTGAAAACGTCGGGATCGTCGGGATCTTCATGCAGAATAGATTTCCATCCGGCAAAGGCGGGGCGCTTTCCGCCGGACGCGGCACTCTGTAGAACGGCGTCGATCAGATCTTTTACCGTGTAGATCTGCGCGAGTTGCGATTCGTCGACATTGCCTCCGAGCTCTTCTTCGAGGTGGCTGAGGACTTCGACGCGCTGCATGGAGTCGAGTCCGAGATCGAGTTCGAGATTGTGAGTTGGGCGCAGGTTCTGCGGGGCGGAACTCGCCGATTCGCGGAGGACTTTCAATCCGCGCTGCACGTCGGGTTGCTCGAGCCATGAATTCTCTTCGGCTGTGAGAGGCTTTTCGGCGGGCAGTTCGGAACCATCGTCGGAGACTTTACGCGCGTTGTTCGAGCGCACGCGCTTCTCGACTTCGAAGCGCTTGATCTTTCGCGTCGTGGTACGGGGAAGATCGTCTTGCCAAATCTCGTAGCTGCTGATGCGCTTGGTCGAGGCAATCTTCTGCGAGAGGCCTTCGATGTCGAAGCGGATTGCTTCTTTGGCATTGACGATCTTGCGGCGTCGGAGCTCGTCGAAATCAGGCACGATCACTGCATACAGGCGGTCTCGATCTTCGCCGGGCTTGCCTTCAAGGCCCATCACGGCCATTTCCTTGATATGCGGCGACTTCATGTAATGGGCTTCGATCTCTTCGGGGTAAACGTTCTTACCGTTGCTGAGGACGATGACTTCTTTCTTGCGTCCAGTGAGAAAGAGATTGCCGTGGGAGTCGAAGTAGCCGAGGTCTCCGGTGTAGAGCCATCCGTCGCGAAGAGCGGCGGCGGTCGCATCGGGACGGTTCCAATATCCCTTCATCAGCATGGGGCCGCGGACGGCGAGTTCGCCGACGGCCGGGCCGCCCTCTTCTTGCCGCTGCGGATCGATGATTTTTCCTTCCACACCTTTCATGGCTTTGCCGCAGGATCCGATCACGATGTCGTTGGGCGAATTGACGTAGATGGCCGCGGAGGTTTCGGTGAGGCCGAGGGCTTGCATCACGTCGATGCCGAGGTCATAGAAATCTTTCTGGACTGCGGGATCGAAGCGCGATCCTCCGGTAGCGAAGTAGCGCATCTTCGGACCGAGCGTGGTGTGAATTTTCTTGAAGAGGATGGGGCCGGCGTTAATGCCGACTTTGCGCAGGGCACGATTTACCGCGAGCATCGTGCCGAAGATTTTTTGCGTGATGACGCCGCGCTTTTTGACTTCGTCGAAAACTTTCTGATGGATCAGGTAATAGAACTGCGGGACGACGGCGAACGCGGTGATGTCGCGCTCTTGCAGCGCCTTCATCAGCTCGCTGGTGTTGAGGGTTTCGAGGTAGAGGACGCGCGATCCCTTGACCAGCGGCAGAAGCATGTTCGCCATGAGGGCGAGGACGTGGAAGAGTGGCAGGACGCCGAGGAGGGCGTCGTTGGGGCCGATGTTGACCCAGTTGAAAACGGCATCGACCTCGCCGAGGAGGCTGCCGTGGGTGAGCATCACGCCTTTGGGATCGGCGGTGGTGCCGGAGGTGTAGAGCAGCGAGGCGAGGTCGTCGGTGCCTTGGGGGACAGGCTGGAAATTTCCGGGACCGGCTTTGAAGATGTCGGGCAGGTTCGCGGCGAAATCTTCTTTGCGGATCTGTTCGGTGCCGCGGTCGGGATCGGTGAGGACCAGCCGGAGGTTTAGTTTTTTCGTTGCCGGAAGCGCAACCGGGACGTGCTTGACGTCGACGAAGGCTGCGATTGCTCCACTGTCTTTCAGCAACTTCGTTACTTGATCGTCGTGGAGGGCTGTGTCGAGCGGGACGGCGACGCATCCGGAGGCGATGATGCCCAAGTAGGCGGCGACCCAGCGCGGATGGTTATCGGCAAGGATGGCGAGGCGCGAGCCGCGGGGCAGATTGCTGTCGGTGATCCAGCGTCCGACGGCCTCCGCCCAGTGATGCAACTCCCCATAGGTGCAGCTTTCCAGGTGGTCATGTCGTTGAATTTCAAGGGAAACGTTGCTGGGCCAGCGCTGGGCGCACTCCAGAAAGCGGTCGTAGAAAGTGGGCATGGGTCGTGGGGAATATTACAGGAAAGGGCGAAAAGCCGCAGTGTTCGCAATTGGCGCGGACATCCAAAATCATAACCACAAAGGACACGAAGGTTCACGAAGGACAAGCAAGCAGGTTTCCTTCGTGAACCTTCGTGTCCTTTGTGGTTTATGCCTTTTCTTTAGGTGGATCGTTGGCGCTACCTGACTACGGCTTCTTCGGATCTTTCGGCTTCTCCGCGTCTGCGATGGCTTTCCGAAACTCTTCAACCGCCTTCATCTGCGGATTCGGGTTCAGACAATCTTTGGCTTCGTAGCGCCACAGTGCTGGGGAATCCTGCGAATCTTGACCCCAGTTCCGCCCTTCATACACCATGAACGAGTCCGTTCGTGGCCCAACTTCGTTGCCCACGCGTGCCGGGCCCTGATTTTGCGGATTGGTCGGGTCCATGGGATCGTTGAACGGCGGTTGCCCATGTTGCCCGCCAACGCGGATGGTGCTTGGTGTTTCCTGGCCAACTCCAGCGCGCTGGTCAACCGGTCCGCCGCTAATCGTTGGGCGGGACATCCGGTTATCCCCAGTGTGGATGGCGATCACCAAGTCAGACGGTTCGCCGTCCATGACAACCCTGTAGCGGCCCCACTCCGTCAGCTCCTTCTCAACGTTGTCGCGGGCGATCGCGTTCGATTGTGGCTGGTCCAGAGGCTCGCCAGCATAAGGATCAATCACCACGTGTACGGTTTGGGCCCGCAGAATGAGCTCCGAGATCTGGCTCTTCTTCTTGTCTTTTTTGTCTTTTGCGCCTGCGGTCAGGGCCAGCAGCAGCATGAAAGAGAGGAGCAGCAAGAGGCGACGCGACATGGGAGCCTCCGAAAGCTTCACCGACATTATACTGAGGTTACGGCCGGCGAATTCCTCAGGGCCGCGGCTGCATCTAATATGCTAGGCTTCTAAAGAGTGTATTGGGGCGTACCCTGCCCTCCGAAGGACTTCCGGTTTGATTAACCAACTGCTAGGCAAGGTATTTGGGACGAAGAACGAGCGTGTCATCAAGGCGTTGATGCCCAACGTCCAGGCAATCAATGCGCTTGAGCCGCAGACGCAGAAGCTCACTGACGGCGAACTGCGCGCGAAGACTGACGAATTCCGCCAACGCATCCAGGAGCGGTTGAGCCGCGTCTCAAAGAGCTCGCAAACTCCTGAGAACGGGTCCGAAGAAGAGTCTGATTTTGACCAACAGAAGCGCTTTGAAAAGGAAGAATACGAAGCGATTCAGGAAGTTCTGAACGATATTTTGCCCGAAGCCTTTGCCGTGGTGCGCGAAGCCGGACGCCGCGTACTGAACATGAGGCATTTCGATGTCCAGTTGATCGGCGGCATGGTGCTGCACGACGGCAAGATTTCAGAAATGAAGACCGGCGAAGGCAAAACGCTGGTCGCCACCCTTCCGGTGTATCTTAATGCCCTCAGCGGACGCGGCGTACATGTCGTCACGGTCAACGACTACCTGGCCAAGCGCGACTCCGAGTGGATGGGCAAGCTGTACCGCTTCCTCGGACTCTCAGTCGGCGTGATTGTCCACGATCTTGATGATGACGAGCGCCGTGCAGCCTATGCGGCCGACGTTACCTACGGCACGAACAATGAGTATGGATTCGACTACCTGCGCGACAACATGAAGTTCGATATCAAGGATTGTGTGCAGCGCGGGCACAACTTTGCGATCGTTGACGAAGTCGACTCCATCCTGATCGACGAAGCCCGCACGCCGCTGATTATCTCAGGCGCGAGCGAGGAATCGACCGACAAGTACTACAAGGTCAACCGCATTATCCCGAAGCTGGAAAAAGGCGAGGAGATCGAAGGGGCTCCGGGAGAGCCGTCGACCTACACCGGCGATTTCGCGATCGATGAGAAGCATCGCAACATCACGGTGACGGACGAAGGCTGGGAGAAAGTGGAGAGCCTGCTCGGCATCGGGAACATCGCCGACCCGGAGAACTGGGGCTGGAAGCATCACGTCGAGACTGCGATCAAGGCTCATGCCCTTTACCGCAAAGATGTTGAGTACGTGGTGAAGGAAGGCGAAGTCATCATCGTCGACGAGTTCACCGGACGCATGATGCCGGGTCGCCGCTGGTCCGATGGCCTGCATCAGGCGGTCGAGGCCAAAGAAAACGTCAAAATCGAGCGCGAAAACCAGACCCTTGCGACCATCACCTTCCAGAATTATTTCCGCATGTTCAAGAAGTTGGCCGGAATGACCGGTACGGCCGAAACGGAAGCGGAAGAGTTCGAGAAGATTTACAAGCTGGAAGTTGTCGTCATTCCGACGAACAGAACGCTGCTGCGCATTGAGAACCCTGACATCGTTTATCGCACGGAGAAAGAGAAATACTTCGCGTCGGCGGACGAAATCCAGAAACTGGCTGAAAAGGGACAGCCAGTACTGGTTGGTACGACGTCGGTGGAAAAATCCGAGCGTCTTTCCGAGTTGTTGAAGAAAAAAGGCATCAAGCACGTCGTGCTCAACGCCAAGTTCCACGAGCGCGAAGCGGAAATCGTCGCGCAAGCCGGACGCAAGGGTGCCGTGACGATCGCCACCAACATGGCCGGCCGCGGAACGGACATACTGCTCGGCGGCAATCCAGAATTCATGGCCAAGCAGGAGATGGTCAAGAAGGGAATTGCCCAGCAACTGCGAGTTGCGCAGGGCAAGATCGAAGGTCCGCAGGAAGACGGCCAGACCTCAGTCTTCTACTACAACGGAAATGAGTTCACAGTTCCGACCGATAAGTGGACGGAAGCCTTCAACCGCTATAAGCAGCAGACCGACGTTGAGCACGAAGAGGTGATTAACGCCGGAGGCCTGCATATTCTCGGCACTGAGCGCCATGAGTCACGTCGAATCGACAACCAGCTTCGCGGACGCGCCGGACGCCAGGGCGATCCCGGCTCGTCGCGCTTTTATCTTGCGCTCGAAGACGACCTGATGCGCATCTTCGCCAAGGAATGGGTTTCGACTCTGTTGCAGAAGCTGGGAATGGAAGAAGGCGTTCCAATCGAGTCAAAGATGATCACGCGTCGCATTGAGACCGCGCAGAAAGCAGTCGAAGCACAGCACTTCGAGTCGCGCAAACACCTTCTCGAATACGACGACGTGATGAACAAGCAGCGCGAGGCCGTTTACGGACTGCGCCGCCGCCTGCTCGAAGGCACGGATCAAAAGGATCTGATTCTGGAAGATTACGTCTCATCGATCCTTGGGGAGTTGCTCGAACAGTATTGCCCCGAGAAGGCGCACGTCGATGACTGGAACATCAAGGGGCTGAAAGACGCGATCTTTACGCGCTTTGGTGTCGATTTCCTCGCCGAAGGCGTCAAGCCAGAGTCCATGAACCGGGGCGAACTCGGTGACGCAATCTTCGAAAAGCTGAAGGAGCGCTACGACGCAAAAGAGAAACTCATCGGACCGCAAGCCATGCGTCATCACGAACGCATGATCATGCTTAGCGTGATCGACCAGCAGTGGAAAGATCACCTGCTCTCGATGGATCACCTGAAAGAAGGCATTGGGCTGCGCGGATACGGCCAGCACGATCCGCTGGTCGAGTACAAGAAGGAATCGTTCGAGATGTTCGAAGCGATGATGCAGCGCTTCCAGGAAGATACGGTCCGGTATCTCTACCTGATGCAGATTCTAGAGCGGCCACCCGAGTCGCAGCGTCCGCCGCAGGAAATTGATGCTGCCGCTGCCTCACACGGCGGAGACGGAAATGGGCGCCGTCCGCACCGTATGGTCTCGACGTCAGCCGACGAACTCGAAGAAGCCTTCATGCGCCGCAAACGCCGTGAACTTGAACAGGCTCGCATGGCCGGAGGCGGCGAAGCTCAGCAGGTGCAGCAAGTTGTCCGCGGCCAGGAAAAGGTGGGCCGCAACGATCCATGCCCCTGTGGATCGGGGAAGAAGTACAAGAAGTGCCACGGGGCGTAAACCTCAGGATACCGCGCAAATCAGTAGGATTCCCTAAGTTTTGGAGTTACTGCGTAATCCTGTAGACGACTCCGTAGCCAGCAGTTCCACCGCCAAATGTGAGCCCGTATATCTGGCCGGTTGCATCAAGCAGCAAATGTCCGCCGTTCGCTCCCCATCCGTCGGTAGCCGTCGCGGTAAACGCATGAAGCGTAGTTAGATTTCCGTTGGGGTCAATGCGAAAGACTGTGCCGCATCCTGATCCTTCGAACCCGCACGAGAGATCCCCTCCGGCATAGGTGAAGCCGTACAGATTTCCCGCCGCATCACTTACGAGCGATGAACTCGGGTTAGTCCCGTCCGTGCCAGAAAACGAATAAAGAACGGTCAGATTGCCGGCTGGATCGAGTTTATAGACCGTTCCTGCTCCGAATGGCCCTCCGTTCCAAGTCGTTCCGTAAAGATCGCCTTGCGAATCAAGCATCAAGCCCTCGTCCGGCGTCGATCCGTCCGGCGAGTCAGAGAAGCTGTGAAGGATCGTTTCATTTCCATGGGTGTCGATCTTGAAGATCGTTCCGCAATTACAGGGTGCTGCGCCTCCGGAATTAGTGACCCCATAAAGACTTCCTTGTGAATCTTGAACAAGGCTTCCCCTCGGGTACGATCCGTCCGGAGGACCGACGAATCTGTGCAACACATCTTCCTGGCCATTCTTGAAGATTTTGAATACAAGTCCGCAGCCGCCGAGTCGACAGTAGCTGGTTGTCTTATTGCCACCTCTTACCGTCGTGCCATACAGGTTCCCGTGCCGATTGAAAATAACGCCATTCGGCCCTCTGCCGGTGGCTCCGCCGGCGAAGGCATAGACTACGGTCGTGTGCCCGCTCTTTGGATCGAATGCGTATATAACTCCACCAGCCGAGGCCCCGCTTCCAAGGTTGGTTGAACCATAGAAAATGCCATCGTGACGGCGAACCAATCCTGTGCCTGGAAACCCGCCGCCCACGCCATCGTAAAATCGATGTACGACGGCCTCACCATTCGCGCCGATCCGAAACAACGTTCCGCATCCACTTGTGAGATGGAGAGGGCAATCTGGAACGCCGCCCTCTGTCGTAGCACCGAACAAATGACCTTGACCGTCGAACGCAAGCCAACCTGTCGGGGAAGATCCATCCTGTCCGCCAGTAAAGGAGTACAGCACATCGAAGGCTTGTGAGTAGGCCAGAGCCGTGGCGATCGTTGGTATCAGAAAAACCAGCAGAAGCAGCCGACGAATGGCAGTGATTTTCACGCAGTCCTCCGAGAGAGCAGCGTTGCTAATGCCAAGAAGAACGCTGGTTGCCGAAACTTAGTTGCAGGGAAAACGATTTCGGTTTGTCCGGGAGCTATATATTGGTTGGCAGGTGACACACCGTTTTAAGCTGAATTTCGTGCCGTGCTCCCGACTGCTCTCTCCCGGCTGCTGTGCGAAACTTCTCGTTGACTCCAAAACTTCTTAGGTCCAGAATTCCCCGGGCCCTGCTCGCAGTGCTGCCGAGCACTTGCAAGTCTGTGAAACGGAACGGCGGCATCAATCACCATTAAAGAGAAGACGAAGTGATGTGTCTTTGGGGGACACATAGCCCACTTCTACGGATACTCCCACCCTAAAAATCCAAGGAGGCGGTATGTTTCGCAATGCGATTCGTGCGGCGGCATGCGCGCTGTTGATTACTTGTTTGGTGAATGCGCAGCAAGTCAGTCCGGCAACAGGGGTGAATGAAGTTGTTCCGCCAATGGTTAGTTTCAACGGCGTGCTGACAGATCTCAATTCCAAGCCCCTGACCGGTGTTGTTGGGGTGATGTTCGCTCTGTACAAGGACGAGCAAGGCGGCGTTCCGCTCTGGACGGAAATGCAGAATGTGCAAGCCGATAAGACTGGTCACTACGCGGTGATGCTCGGTTCCACAAAAGCGCATGGGCTGCCAAGTGATCTGTTTGTTTCCGGCGAGGCTCGTTGGTTGGGGGTTCAGCCTGAAGGGCAACAGGAACAGCCGCGCGTTCTGCTGCTCAGCGTTCCTTACGCTTTAAAAGCCGGCGATGCGCAAACGATTGGAGGATTGCCTCCGTCCGCGTTCGTGATGGCTGCGCCTGCAGTTGGGAGTTCGGGATCGTCCTCCTCGCAGCCAAGCGCCGGGAACTCATCAACGCCTGTGGCGCCGCCGCTCAGCGGCAGCGGGACCACCAACTACCTTCCACTTTGGACGCCCAATGGCACGACTCTGGGTAACTCCGTGTTCTATCAGAAGGGCTCAGGTTCCAGCGCGAAGATCGGCTTGGGGCTGACGAATCCATTACTCACGCTCGACATTAACGGTAGCGAACTGGTGCGCGGCCTATTTGAAATGGCTACCAAGGGATACGCCACAGCAACGCAGGGATTCAACTCCAATCCAATCAATCTGGAAGCTTCGTCGTACAACAGCAGTACGGCCAAATACACCCTGCAGCATTTTCAATGGCAAGCAGAGCCAACGGGGAACAATACCAGCAACCCTGCGGCGACGCTGAACTTGTTGTTCGGAGTTGATCCCGGCGCGCCGACTGAAACTGGATTGAAACTTAGCAACAAGGGTGTTTTCACATTTGCCCCTGGGCAGACTTTCCCCGGAGCCGGAACAGTCACGAGCGTTGCCAGCGGAGCCGGATTGACCGGCGGTCCTATTACCACGAGCGGAACGCTCAGCATTGCTACAGCGGGCGTCACAAATACCATGTTGCAGCATCCGTCGCTGACGGTCGCTGCGGGAACCGACCTTACTGGAGGCGGCGCGGTCTCGTTAGGCGGGACGACAACTCTGAATCTGGATACCACCAAGGTCCCGACATTGGCGGCATCCAATACGTTCGGGGCGACCCAGCACATTACCGGTGACCTGGACGCGACCGGCAACGTGAATGCCGGCTTGAGCGTTACGGGTCAGCTGGGAAGCTTTGTGGGCAGCGGTACTGAAGCAGTCTACGGGCAGACAAGCGGAACGGTCGGAGTGCTGGGATACAGCACTGTGGCGCGTTCCGTCGAAGGCGATGACTATGCGGTTGGAGGGCTCGCGGTTTTCGGGGATGAACTGGCAAATTCGGGTAATACCTTTGGAGTTCTCGGCCAAACGTTCAGCCCGACCGCCATTGCAGTGGAGGGTGCGAATTTCGGCGGCGGGGGATATGGCGTCTATGGATACACTGGTCGCCCAGACACCACTGCAGCCAATTCCGCTGGCGTGCGTGGCGTACAGGTTTCTGGCAGTAGCCTTGGCGCCGGTCTTGACTTCGCGTCGGGTGTATGGGGTGACACAGGTGACAATACAGACGTAGGAATGCTAGCAACAGCCGATGCCGGCAATGCCATGGCTGTATTTAACAACAGCACGAACTACACAACCATGTACATTACGAACTTCGAGGAAACCAGCCCGAGCGCGTTTATTCTGGATGTGTCTTCGTTCTACGGTGGCTTCTGCAACTTTCTGGCGAATGGAACGCTTAGCTGCAGCGGTGGCCTGACTTCGGTGGTTCCTACAGAAAATAACAAGAAAGTGCAGGTATATTCCGTGCAATCACCGGAGAATTGGTTCGAGGACTTTGGCTCGGGTCAACTCGCTAGTGGAGTGGCCCGCATCCAGCTCGAGACCACGTTTGCGCACACCGTCAACGTAGGAGTCGACTACCACGTGTTCGTCACACCAAAGGGCGATTGTAAAGGCCTGTACGTGACAAACGAAAGCGCCGGAGGCTTTGAAGTTCGTGAACTGGGCGGCGGACAATCGAATATTGCCTTCGACTATCGGATCGTTGCTCGCCGCAAGGGATATGAAAACGTGCGGCTGGCCGATGCTACGGAGATCGCCAAGGTTCCGGCGATCAAGCGAAAGCAGGGTCCAGTTTCGAAACCGGAACCTCCGCAACCAGTACCGCCCGCTGCGGCTCAGCGAACTGCGCAGATGAAGACGGTTGCGCAGAAGAGCAGGTAGCACGGGAAGTCTAGGAACCGCAGCGAGAGTTGCGCACGTTGGCAGTTTCGACACTGCAGGGACGGCTCCATCACCCGCAGGATCGCCTCGTGCAGATTCTCGCTGCGCCTTTGTCAGAATCTCTGACAAATGTTAGGTTTGCCGCGCGTTGCGGAATGAAATCGTCGTATTACGCGCTTAGAATTCTGGCCGTGCAGAGAGCGAACAATAGCCCCGTTATTGAGTTACTGAGACCACTCGTTTGGGTAATGGATTTGTCTTTAAAGTGGTCTATTACGTCCTTTTCGCATGGTGGCTGACTCCATGGCTTCGCTACAAAGCTAATCGGAAATTGGTGGAGGATGCAGAACGAAGCTTGTGGTTCCTGCTCCAAGAGCCGAAAGCAATCAAGGTGCTCCACAAGGATTGGCCTAGTGTGCAGATCCTTTCAGGCAATCTGTTGTTTACTATTGTGCGATGGCGCGATGAGACGAACGTTTCTGTGGCTCCAAAACACGCTCCAACGGAGTCTTATCAACTTGGTTTCCTTGACGACGCGGCAAGATTATTGCAAGCCCACCTTGAAGATCTGAATGCTGGTTTCTCGGAAGAGAGATTTCCTAGTTTCAGTGTAGACTTTAAGCCGCGAGACTGGATGCGCTCCCGCTAAGGTCCTTATCCGGCTTTCGCCGGATCCGAGATGACAGGGAGTTTTGGATAAGCTAGTGCTTCACCGCCTTGAACGTCATCTCAGTCGCGGGGCTTCCGGTTTCCTGCTTCCAGTCGGCAAACAGCGTCGCGTAGTTTTTCGTGATGTAGTTTTCCTGCTGTACTCCCAATTTCTTTGCCGTTGCGTCAATCCAGCGCGACTTGCCTTCGATCTCGCAGAAATCGCCGATTGGGGTGTGATCGAGTACTACTTGGCCCTTGCCGTCCGTCCATTCTTCGCGCATCTTTTCGTAGACGAATGACGGCGAATACCCCAGCGCGCGCAGGATTTCGTCCATCACCTTGCCGTCGGCCACCGCAGTCTCCAGTTCGGTCCGGCTGCTGTGCCGCCCCGCCTGGCTTTTGCTCTTATGCGTCAGCTTCCACGATTTGCCGTATTGGCGAAGGCGCAACAGCTCTTTGCGATTGCGCAGCACTGCCCCCGGCAGGTCATAGAGCGTGTTGATCTCGTGAGTGCGGGGCGTGACCAGCCGGAATCCAGCTGCTTTCAATTTCCGGGCAAGGCCGCGCAAGTCGTCCACGCGAAATTTGATCTCCACTTCATTTGCCATGACAGCAGTGTATTACGGCCAAATTCAAAGGTTTTACCTCTAAGATCGCGAAGAAATTCTTTCTCAGCCTTCTCAAGCGAAACTGTTAAGAAAATGTCGGCAGCTTCACGAGATCGTTTTTGGGCACGCCTTCCAGATGGCCGCCGGCCTTGCGCCAGGCAGCGATTCCGCCCACGATCACGAACGTGTTGAATCCTTTTTCCCGCAGTAGATGCGCCACACGGGCGCTGGTGGCTTCGCGCGTTCAAGTACAGTACAGGTAAATGTCTTTGTCCTTGGGAAGGTTCTTTACCTCTTCATCGAGGTTGTTGGGCTCAATGCGGATTGATCCGTAGATTCGCTCGGCGCCGATATCGTAGTAACCGTGGCTCCGTACATCCACGATCTGGATCTTGTCCGCTTCACCCGCAGCAATTCGTCCTACCAGTTCCTCGACCGGTACGCGGGGAACAACATCGTAGCTGCGGTATTCGATGAACTTCATTACGCGATAGCCGATGTACGCGATCACGGCTACGACCAGCAGGATTTCCATGGCCCGGCCGGCGGTCTGGAAGCCTTGCAGAATGGCGGCCAGAAAATCACGGAAGATGTACCCGATCAGCAGATAGGTCAGCGCATAGAGCAGGGATCCGGCGAGATCCAGACGCAGGAACTGAGCGAAGCGCATCTTCATGCTGCCGGCCAGCGGAGCAGCCATCGTATTGATTCCGGGGATGAACTTCGAAAACAGCAGCGTCGTTTTTCCGCGCTTGTAAAAGGACTCGGCCGATCGAAGCATGCAAGTTTCCGGATTCATAGAAACGCGGCAGAGAAATGCGAGCAAGGCCCAACCTGTATATCGGCCAAGCCAGAATTGCCAGCTGTCGCCAATCGTGAGTGCAATCAATGCCGCTGCCACAACCCAAATGCCCGAGAGAGTGTGCGACGCGATTCCCGCTCCCGCCGCCACCAATGCGATTGCTGCCGGAAAAGGGAACCCCACGGCCTCAGCCAGGAGGATGCCGAAGAGCAAGGCATATCCGTGTCGCCCGAGCAGGGAGAAGATGACGTTCATAATGTTCTGGATTCCCTTGGATTCCGAGCAAACGGGAATGGGTCAGTATAAACAAAAACCGGGCATGTCCGATGGCACATGCCCGGTTCTTCGAGGAGCGAGTCTCTCAGGAGGACTTTCCTCGACAGGGTGAGCAAGACAGCGGCTTGCACTCGAAGTCTTTCCGGCCCTGTCCGGGCCGGCGCGTCGAAAAAGCAAGGCGCCTTTCGTCCCAAGCTTCGACTGAAGCCGCCGTCTCTGCTCGTTGACAGTTCGTCCGTTGCGGAAAGGACCCTTAGCGACCTGCCTTTCTCAGGTGCCAAGGGGAGAAGTGAGGTCACTCTTGCTTTGCCCCACCCGCATGCCAGTGCGTCTCGTTAGCCTCCCGCTCTAGCCGGATACCCCCGTCAACTGGCTGCATTCTGGGCCAGTGTTGCGGGAAATTTCCGTGTCGCGAGTCACCGTGTGAAGTGATGGCGATCAATTCGACCATCTTTGAATTCCCGTGCTTCGAATCACAACCCCTACCCACGGGGATACTGAGGCACGAAGGACTTCATCATGAATCTCCGTGTCTCTGTGACTTCGTGGTGGGTTTGGAACTGCCCTAAGCGTGGATGGAAATAGCGGACTACTTTTCTCTCGCGACCACAAACTCCGGCGCCCACAGCAACGCTCGTTTGATTTCCGAGTCGGGGAAGAAGCAGATCGATTTGCGAGCGGATTCGGCGTATTGCGCAGCGCGGGCGGTAGCGGCTTCGAGAGATCCGTAGCGTTGCAGGACGCCGAGGATATCCGCGTGAGTCACGCCGTTGAAGGCTCGATCATGGAGAATCTTTTCTACCTGGCCGCGCTCTTCTGGCGTGCAGCGCTCGAGAGCATGGATCACCGCCATAGTCACCTTGCCCTCCCGCAGATCACTGGCAACGGGCTTGCCGAGAACCTCTTCTGAAGCCGTGAGATCGAGAACGTCGTCGACGATCTGGAATGCCATGCCGAGATCGTGACCGTACTTGCCGAGGGCATCTTCTTGCTCAAGCGTGGTGCCGCCGAGAATCGCGCCAAGACGCATGCATACGGAAAAGAGGCAGGCAGTCTTCCGATAAATGAGATCGAAGTGCTCGTCGAGTGAAATGATCTTGCCGAGCGTCTCCATCTGCAGGAGTTCGCCTTCGACCATCTGCTGCGTGAGTTCGATCAGGGTGTCGAGAATGCGGAAATTGCGTTCCTGTACGGCAATCTTGAAGGCCTGCATATAGAGCCAGTCGCCCGCGAGCACGCACTTGGAATTGCCCCATTGCGTGTTGGCGGCGGGGCGTCCGCGACGAGTCTTGGCCTCGTCGATGATGTCGTCGTGGACCAGCGTGGCCGTGTGGATAATTTCCACTACTGCCCCGAGACGAACGGCGCCAAGTCCCTCGTAGTTCAGCAGCTTGGCGGAAAGTAGCAGCAGGGCGGGACGGAGCCGCTTGCCACCGCCAGCGCGCAGGTATTCGCCGATCTCCGTGATCGCACGAACGTTGGAAACCGTATCGCGCCCAAATTCGTCCTCCAGCGCGACAAGGTCGTCCCGCAGCAGATCGAATACTTCTTTGCCGTTAATGGTGGCTGGCGCGCTCAAATTTTTATTTCTGCACCAAGGAGGCACAGAGCCCGCGGAGAATCCTCCATCCCTGTTTTCTCCGTGCCTCTGTGACTCCGTGGTGAAAACGGTTTAGTTCGTTCTGTAGTTCGTAAACTGCAAATCGATCCCGAAATCGTGGCTTCTCAGGAGCTGGATTACGTCCTGCAGCGTGTCGCGGTCTTTGCCGCTGATGCGCACCAGGTCGCCCTGAATCGACGCCTGCGCCTTCTTTTTCGAATCTTTCACCAGCTTCACAATCTCTCGAGCTTTCTCGATCGCGATGCCTTGCTGCATAGTGGCGCGGCGTTTCGTGGTACCTCCGGCCGCGGGTTCTACCGGCCCGTAGGTGAATGCTTTGAGTGAGACCCCGCGTTTCACCAACTTTTGCTGCAGGATGTCATTGACCGCCTTGAGTTTGTAGTCGTCGGCGGAGTGCAGCACAATCGCGTCTTTTTCCAATTCAATATTCGACTTCGAGTCTTTCAGGTCGAAGCGCGTGTGGATCTCTTTCAGCGCCTGCTGGATGGCGTTCGATACCTCCTGCATATCGACTTTGCTGACGACGTCGAAGCTATTATCGGGCATGAATTTCTAATCTTTCTGAAATAAAAGGAACTATCGTGAGAGTAACAGAACTCGCCGTTTAGCGGGAAGTGCTTTGGTTTTCAGTGATTTCAGCGATTTTGAAAAAATTGTAAAAATTCTGGGAAGTCCGGTCGCCGATCTCTTCCATCGATAATCCGCGCAGTTCGCCGATCTTGCGGGCAGTCTCTTTTACAAATGCGGGCTCGTTGCGCTTGCCTCGGTATGGAATCGGAGCGAGGTACGGACAATCGGTTTCGATGAACATGCGATCGAGTGGAACTTCGAGCGCCGCATCACGAATCTGCTGAGCCTTGGGGAAAGTAACGTTGCCGGCGAAGGAAATCATGAATCCCATATCAAGCGCGCTCTTAGCCTGGCCCCAGTTACCAGTAAAGCAATGCAAGATGCCGCCGATGCTCATGGGCGCCCAGTGTTCTCTCATCAGTTGCAGGCAGTCGTCCCAGGCGTTGTCGCTATTGTCGGAAGGGCGGCAATGAATAACGATGGGTTTCCTGGCTGCGGCGGCTAACTCCATCTGACGGATGAACACTTGCTGCTGCGTGTCGCGGGGGGAGTGATCGTAGTAATAGTCGAGGCCGATTTCTCCCCATGCGATGACTTTGGGATGCTTTGCCAGTCGCTCCATTTCAGCGTAAGCGTGATCGGACGCCAGTCGCGCCTCATGGGGATGGATGCCGATGGTGGCGTACAGGAAGGGATATTGGTCGGCAAGCTTGATGCCGGCGTCCAGTTCCGGAGGTCCGTCGCCATTGCCGATGGCAACCATCGTCGTGACACCGGCCTCGCGTGCGCGAGCCAGTACCTGTTCGCGGTCGGAGTCGAACTGCTTGCCATCAAGATGGGAGTGAGAGTCAACGAACATACAGACGGTCTTTGGTCGCTAGTCGTCGGTCGTCAGCTTATCCTCGGTATTGCCAACGACTAACGACCGACGACGAATTTATTTCAGTCTTGCCCCAATCGGTACGTCTTCCAGAAAACTTGCCAAAGCCGGCTTGCCACCCTCCAGCGACGCGGCAACGATCATGCCATTGGATTCGTACCCGCGAAGTTTGCGCGGGGCTAGGTTGGCGACGATTACCACCTTACGGCCGATCAATGGCTCCGGCGCATAGGCTTCGGCGATTCCGGCCAGCACCTGGCGGACTTCTGTGCCGATATCGATCTCGAGGCGCAACAACTTGTCGGACTTCGGAACGCGTTCGGCGACTTTCACAATCCCAACGCGCAGATCAACTTTGGCGAAATCGTCGATCGTGATTCTTCCTGAACCGTCAACCGACGGGGCTCCAGGCACGGCCACCACGGGAGGAGCCTTAACGGGTGCGGCGCTCGCCTTCGGCTCTTCTTTCGGCGCTTCGACGGACGCGCTTCTTTGCTGATCTTCCATCTGCTGCATCCTTTCTATGGCGCTCTTGTCGGCGCGCGGGAACACAGGTTTCACTTCTCCCAGCTTCGTGCCGAGGTGCAATTGTCCCCAGGCCAGCGTATTCAGATCGAGTTTCTTGATGTCGCCAAGTCCCATCTGCTCCCAGATTTTCGCTGTCGCGTCCGGGATTACCGGATGCGCGAGAGCAGTCGCGATACGAAGCGCTTCGGCGGACGTATAGAGTACAGTCGCAAGCCGCGCGCGGCTCTCGTCATCCTGTTTCTCACCCAGGGACCAAGGCTCGTTCTCGACGATGTATTTGTCGACGGCGGCGACCAATCCCCACGCAGTCTCGAGCGCCCGCGAGAACTGGAACTGATCGAACAAGTACCCAAACTCGCGGATTGCCCTCCGGGCCGTCTCCGCCACAGCATCATCGGCGGGGTTTTTTCCGACGGCATGCGAGGGATATGGCACTTCTCCTTTAAAGTACCGGTTGATCATGGTCAGCGTGCGGCTGGCGAGATTGCCGATTCCGTTCGCAAGATCGGAGTTGTAGCGCTGCACGAGTGCGTCGAAAGAGAACGAGCCATCTTGTCCGAAGACTACTTCGCGCAGCAGGAAATAGCGCAACGCGTCGGCGCCGAGCACATCGAGAATCGTCTCGGTCCGCACGATGTTACCGCGCGATTTCGACATCTTGCTCTCTTCAAATAGCAGCCATCCGTGCGCGACGATTGCTTTGGGCAACTGCAATCCCGCGGCGAGCAAAAATGCCGGCCAGTACACGCAATGGAAGCGCACGATCTCTTTGCCGATCATGTGCACGTCGGCGGGCCAGTATTTTTTGAATGCATCCTGCGCGCCCTGGTGTTTCGATCCGTAACCGATCGCGGTGATGTAGTTGGCAAGGGCGTCGAGCCAGACATAGATCACGTGCTTCGGATCGTCCGGAACCGGAATGCCCCAGGAGAAAGTCGAGCGGCTGATCGAAAGATCGCGCAGACCTGACTTCACGAACGAAATCACTTCGTTGCGCCGAGTCTCTGGGCGAACAAAATCGGGGTTGGCGTAGAGTTCGAGCAACTTGTCCTGAAAGGCCGAGAGCTTGAAGAAGTAGTTCTCTTCGTGAACGGTCTCGGTAATACGTCCGCAGGTGGGACAGGGATCACCGGGTTGCGCGCCGTCGACGTAAAGCTCGTCGGAAACGCAGTACTGGCCCGTGTACGTGCCCTTGTAGATGTAGCCGTTATCGCGGATCTGCTTGAACAGCTCCTGCACACGCTTCTTATGGCGCTCTTCGGTCGTGCGGATGTAGTCGTCGTTCGAGATGCCCATCCGCTTCCATAGCGCCCGGAATTCTCCGGAGATTTCGTCGGCGTATTGCTGCGGAGACTTGCCGGCGGCCTGCGCGGCGCGCTCGATCTTCTGCCCATGCTCGTCGGTGCCGGTCAGGAAGAAAGTGTCGTCGCCAAGCATGCGATGACGGCGTGCGACGGTGTCGCAAGCAATGGTCGTATAGGTGTGGCCGATATGCGGCCGCGCGTTGACGTAATAAATCGGAGTCGTAATGTAAAACTTCTTGGCCATAGAGATCGTTGAACCACCAAAGACAGGAAGTCTTACGAAGAGTTCCTTCGTGTACCTTAGTGACCTTTGTGGTTAATGTTTTTCTTTCGCGCCGCGCGCATACTCTCGCGCTGCCTCTTGCATGACCGTTTTAAGCGGCACGCGATGCTCTGCCGCAATGCGCCGGCAGTCTTCATATTCAGGCGCGTAGTTGGTGATGGTTCCGTTCATGCTGGCAATCTTGATGCGGACCTCGCCCCATTCGGTGCGGACATTTTCCCAGCGGCGGGCCAGCGTCTGTCGCGATTCCTCGCGGCGCCGCACGCCGAGCGTCGTGGTCTCGCTGAAAATCAGCTGAGTCAGTTTGTCGGCGTCTTCCGGCTTGCAGAGCACGGTCAGCAGCGTTCCCGGGCGGTTCTTCTTCATCTGCACCGGCATGCCGAATACGTCGAGCGCTCCGTCTTCGAGCAGGCGATCCATGACATATCCGAAGACCTGCGGATTCAAGTCGTCGAGATTGGCTTCGAGGACGCTGATCGTGTCGAAATTCGTTTTCGAAGCAAGCTTTGTAGCAGCTTCGCCGATCACGACACGCAAGACGTTCGGATGTCCCTGAAAATCGCGCGAGCCCGCGCCGTAAGCGGACTTTTCAATCTTCAGTTCCGGGAAGGCGGCAAAGCGCTTGACCATGGTCTTGACGATTGCCGCGCCCGTGGGCGTAACCAATTCCGCCTGTATGGCAGATGAATACACAGGAGCATCCCTGAGCAGTTCGAGCGTGGCGGGCGCGGGCACAGGAAAGGTTCCGTGCGCGCACTTCACGCTGCCGCCGCCGACGTTCAGCGGCGAGCAGATGATCTCATCGGCTCCGAGCGCCTCAGCGCCGACGGCGGCGCAGACCACATCAACGATGGCGTCGACTGCTCCGACTTCGTGGAAATGAATGTCTTGCACGGGCACGTTGTGGATCTTCGCTTCGGCGGCGCCGAGCGCCTCGAAGATCGAAGCCGCCGTTTTTTTGGCAGAGGCAGAAATCTTTGCCGCGGAAATAATTTCCTTGATCTCGTTCAGGCCGCGATGGAAGTGCTGATGCTTGTGTGGCGTGGACGCCCCCGTCCGCGAATGCTCGCCATGAGGATGATGGTCATGGTGACTGTGCTCATGATCGTGATGGGAGTGTTCGTGGGGATGGACATGATCGTGCTCGTGGGCAGTAGCGCGCGTGGGCGCGCGCTCCACACTGTCCACATTCTCCACACGATCCACATTCCTGTCGTCCTGCCGGGCCCAGTATTCCTCGCGGGGCATGTCTTTTTCGCCGTCAACCCAGACGTCAACTTTCGTGGCGGAGATCCCGCTGCGCATGACTTTCGAGACTTCCAGTCTTGCGCCGACGCCCAGCGCCGCAACGGTTTCGTCCAGCAATCTCGGCGAAACCCCGGCGTCGACCAGGGCGCCGAGGAACATGTCGCCGCTGATCCCGGAGAAGCATTCGAGGTAAGCAATCCGCATAGAAATCCTGAACTCACCATTGAGTCACGGGCCGGGTAGAGATCCTTCGACTGCGGTTTGCTTCGCTTCGCTCACAAACCTTCGCTCAGGATGACAATCCAGATACTTTCCTTGTTCTCCGTGACTCGTGTCTCCGTGGTGGATGGAGACTGATTTTTCATCATAGGGAAGCGCGGCATGGTCGGTCAAACGGGGGACTCGCGCCGTCTCTGGTAAAATCACTGTTTCTTCAATAGCTTAGAGGGCCTCTTGTATCGCTATCTAGAGCATGTTCTGGCCGCACGGGTGTTGCAGTGTCTGGAGAAGCGGCATCCTGGTGTGGCGCTTCCCGGAGTTGTTATCGAGCAGCCTCCAAAAGTCGAACTCGGGGACTTCGCGATCCCGATTTTTCCGTTTGCCAAGCCGTTGCGCTCGGCTCCGCTGAAGATTGCGCAGGCTATTAAGGATGACTTCGGGACGGTCGAGGGCATCGGCGACGTGCAGGTCGCTCCGCCCGGATATCTGAACGTGAGGATCGATCGCGTCTGGCTGGCGCGCACGCTCGCGACCGATCAGAAGCCCGACGCGGATGTTCCTTCCGGCAAAATTCTGGTCGAGCACTCCAGCATTAATCCGAATAAGGCCGCTCATATTGGACACCTGCGGAATGCCATTCTCGGCGACACATTCGTTCGCTTGCTGCGCTATACGGGAAGGGAAGTCGACGTTCAGAACTACATCGACAACACCGGTGTGCAGGTTGCGGATGTCGTCGTCGGATTTGCGCACATCGATAAAAAGTCTTACGAAGAGGTAGCCGCGTTAGCTGCGACGCCCCGTTTCGATTACTACTGCTGGGATCTCTATGCCAGCGTTTCACGCTGGTATGCGGAAGACAAGCAACACCTTCAGGCCCGCGCTGAGACCCTCCACGCCATCGAGCAAGGGAATAATGAAATCGCGAAACTTGCCGAGCTGATCTCGATCGCTGTTTTGAAGCGGCATCTCGAAACCATGGACCGTCTCGACATCGAGTATGACTTCTTGCCGCGCGAGAGCGAGATTCTTCGGCTTCATTTCTGGGACGCGGCGTTCGAGAAGCTGAAGGAAAACGGTGTTCTGACCCTGGAGAGCGAAGGCAAGAATAAGGGCTGCTGGGTGATGCGCCGTGCAGGCACAAAGACGGAATCCGACAGCTCCGAGAGCGAAAAAAGTTCGGACAAAATCCTTACGGAGATCGGGACTGATGAGGGTGCGGGTAACACCGCCTCAGAAATCTCCGAGGAAGACCAGAAGGTGATCGTTCGATCGAACGGCACCGTCGGCTACGTCGGCAAAGACATTGCCTACCACATGTGGAAGTTCGGGCTGCTCGGTCGTGATTTCGGTTACCGTAGGTTCTATCGCTATCCGAACGAGCACGAGTGCTGGATCTCGACCACGCCCGACAATCCTGACGCATCCAGGGAGCATCCCCACTTCGGAGATGTGGCGGAAAATTACAACGTCATCGATGCACGCCAATCCGAGGCGCAGAACACCGTGATCGAAGCGTTGCGCGACTTGGGGCACGGAGAGGCAGCGGGCCGCCTGACACACTTTTCTTACGGCATGGTGGTCCTCACCCCGCGTTGCGCCGCCGAGTTGGGCTATGAGCTGACCGAAGAGGAAAAGTCTCGCTCCTGGATCGGTGTCAGTGGCCGCAAAGGTTTCGGAGTGAAGGCTGACGACCTGCTCGATCAACTCATTGCGTCAGCGAAGAAAGAGGTCGATTCGCGCCACCCACAGCTGAGCGAGCCCGAGCGGCTCGGGATTGCCACGCAGATCGCCATCGGCGCTCTCCGCTACTTCATGCTGAAGTACACCAAGCAGGCGGTGATCGCCTTCGACTTAAAAGATGCGCTCAGCTTCGAGGGCGAGACCGGCCCATACGCGCAGTATGCAGTGGTGCGGGCGACCAGCATTTTCCGAAAGGCCGGAGTTGACGCGGAGGCCTTCGGCAAAACGGCGCCTCTGTCTCCTGCGGATCTGGCAGATTATCTGAAGGGCGAGGATGCGAACGAAATTTGGGAGCTGTGGCTCGCGGTGTCGAAGACGTCGTACATAATCAGCCAATGTGTCGCCACGACCGAGCCTGCCTTCCTGGCGAAGCACGTCTTTCAACTGGCCCAGCTCTTCAACACTTTCTACCACCGCGTACCGATCCTGAGCGAGGCTGACGAGAAGCGGAAACAGTTCCTGCTGGCGACGGTTGCGGTCGTCCGGCGCGAATTGATCCGGTCGCTGGCCGTCATGGGAATTACAGTGCCGCCGGTCATGTAGAATGCGTCCACCAAGCATGGTGTTTGGGATTTGATGACGGCAGACTCGGCATCTACGCCCGCAGCGCATTGGCCCCGCCGCATTCTGGCGGGAGTTGTTCTAGTCATACTCGTCACAGCTATCTCCGGGTACATTTACGAGAACGTTTCTGAAGCACGCGACCGCCGTTTCAATCCCATGTCTGGCCATCTCGTCGAGGTGAACGGCCACAAGATGCACATTCTGTGCGCGGGAAAGGGATCTCCAACGGTCGTTCTGGATTCCGGCATGGGCGATTCCTACTTGTCATGGCGGAAGGTCCAACCACAAATCGCTGGATTCACCCGCGTGTGCTCGTATGACCGTGCCGGTCTCGGTTACAGCGAGCCCAGCGGCGAGCCTCGCACCAGTAAAGTCATCGCCGCAGAGTTGCATGGTTTGCTGCACGCTGACGGCATCGCACCGCCATATGTTTTGGTCGGTCACTCAATGGCCGGCTTCGACGTGCGGCTGTATGCGAGCGCCTATCCCGGTGAGGTCGCTGGAATGGTGCTGGTGGATGCCTCGCATCCAGACCAGGAAAATCGATTCTCAGAAGACCTGAAGGCGATGGAGGGCAACTGGCTGCGCGACCAGGAGTTCATCGCCTACACCATGCCTTTCGGAGTGCCGCGCCTGCTGGGTTTGTGCGAAGACGATCCGGTGGAACGCGCCGCCGGATGCAACTCGAATTCGGCGCGCGAGCAAGTCGCAGAGATGAAAGCGTTCAACGAAAGCGCAGCGCAAACCGCAACGACCGGCTCTCTCGGTGATATGCCTCTGGCCGTCATTTCTCATGATCCTGAGAAACTCCATTCAGAGTTGCCGCCGGACATCGCCAGGTCGACGAACCAGGCTTGGGCAACGATGCAGGAAGAACTCGCGCATCTCTCGACTCGAGGCACGCAAACCGTCTCGAAAAGCAGTTCGCACTACATTCAGTTTGATAATCCGGAACTTGTAATCTCAACCGTACGCAACATCGTTGAGCAGGTTCGAAACAGTCAACAGCCGCCTGCCCCGTCTGCGACTCGCTGACTTGTTCTCCTGACTCATCTGTTCGGACCTGCTAACCTTCTTCATTCAACCTGAGTATTCGGCCCGTATTGTTCCGTCTTGTTTCTGGAGCGTTCATGCGAATCCCTGGTGGCGTCATTCGTCTCTCAATGACATTTCTTGTTCTTGCGTCGATCAGTGCGGCATGTGCTAACCCGCAGGATACCGCGGTGCAGACTCCCGCCTCGCCCGCACCTACTCGTCCGCGCATTGGCCTCGCGCTGAGTGGTGGAGGCGCGCTTGGACTGGTGGAAATCGGAGTCATCAAATGGATGGAGGAAAAACAGATTCCCGTTGACCGGATCGCCGGTACGAGCATGGGCGCCATCATCGGCTCGATGTATGCGTCTGGCATGTCGCCCCAGGAGATTGAAGCATTTGCCCGGAAAATCAATTGGGATCAAGCTTTCCTGCCCGAGCCGCCCTACGACGAAATTTCCTATCGCCGCAAGCAGGATCGTCGCGATTTTACAGTGGCGGCTCCTCTTGGACTCAAGAAAGGCTTGCGTGGGCCCAATGGCCTGAACTCCGGACAGGCAGCAGGGCTGCTGCTCGATCGCATCGCGTTCTCCGCTTTCGGTGTCACGAATTTCGATGATCTTCCGATCCCGTTCCGTTGCGTAGCCACTGACATGCAAAACGGCGACGCTGTGGTGCTGAGTGAAGGATCGCTGGCGCAGTCTGTCCGTGCTTCGATGGCGATCCCGGGCATCTTCACGCCGGTCGAATTGAATGGTCGCATATTAGCTGACGGCGGCATGGTGCAAAACATTCCGGTTGAAACCGTCAAAGCGATGAATTCCGACGTCGTGATCGCCATTGAGCTGCACTATCCTCCCGGCGACGTAGGGCAACTCGGAACGCTGACTGGAGTCTTGTCACGCGCGATCGACGTCATGATCACGCAAAACGAGCACCGTTCGCTTGCGCTCGCGAATGCGAAGGTGCGCGTGGAGATGAAAGGCTTCACGATCAACGACTACGACCGGCTCGATGATTTGGTAAAGCTCGGATACGATGCGGCAGCAAGCCAATCGGATACGCTGCTGACTTACGCCATCAAAGACGCGGATGAATGGAAGCGCTATTTGTCAGAGCGGGATGCGCGGAAGCGCCAACCGGTGAAACGAGTCGAGAAGATCGAGGTGACAGGAGCTGATCCGGATACCGCAAAACGGATTGCGAAGCGCCTGCAGAAAGATACCGGCGGCCCGCTGCAACTCCCCAAGCTGGAAAATCAACTCACGCAGATCGCCGGACAAGGCCAGTTCGATCGGCTCGGCTACGAGGGATTTTTGCAGAATGGCATTCCGTCGATTCGCGTCACGGCGCACGAGAAGACCTACGGCCCGCCGTTCGTGGATCTGGCGGTGAACGTCGAGGGCTCGGGAGTCGCGGCCTTCGATTTTTCAGCGGGCACCCGCATCACCTTCATGGACCTGCTGCATCGAGGGGGCGAATGGCGGAATGATTTGCTGTTTGGATCGAGTAATCTCGCAGCAACCGAGTACTATCAGCCCATCTTGCAGTCGCGTTTTTTTGTGGCGCCCTATGCTTTCGCGTCGAAATTCGCGCGCAATTCGTTTCAGGGACTCACGCGTGTCGCCGTATTCGGAGATGAACGCGCCGGAGGTGGCTTCGATATCGGCTACAACTCCGGGCGCCGCAGCGAATTCCGTCTCGGTTATGAGTTGTTCGATGGCAAGCTCGCACCTCTGATCGGCGCTACAGGCTTGCCGATTGTTCACGGCAGCACCGGCCAGTTCCGTGCGCGCTACGTGTGGGACGGCCAGGATAGCCCGTCGGTGCCCAGTCGGGGAACGCGCGCGATCGTAACGCTCTCTCGAGTGCTGCAGAGTCCGGCACTACCGGATCCCGTCACTCAACTGGATATCGAGACCTCCAACTTCTTTGCGATCGGGTCGAAGACATCGCTGTTTATGGCAATTTCCGGTGGAACAACGTTCAAGGGAACGGCCGGGCCATTTCAGGTATTCGAACTGGGAGGACCGTTCCGGCTCGGCGCGTATCTGCCAGACGAGTTTCTGGGAAATCACTATGCGTATGCGTCGTTCGGATTCCGGCGCGAACTTTATAAATTGCCACAGTTCGTCGGCAAGAAGATTTACTGGGGTGGATGGTATGAATCGGGGACGGCATTCGGCGGCCAAACGGATCAAGCCGGTCCAGTAGTGGTTCGCGGCAGTTTCAACCTCGGAGTCATTGCGGATACGATCGTCGGACCGATTGCGCTTGCCGGAAGCGTGAGTCCAACAGGGCAAAGTCGCGTGAATTTCTCGATTGGGAGATTGTTCTAATTTTTTGGATTACTCAGCGTTCTCTGCGGAATTCCCGGCGATCTCTGCGCTTAAAGATTTTACCGCCGAGGACGCGAAGGCGCATGGCACGCAATCTCTTGCCGTTAGCCTCGCCCTTTCTTCTTTATCTCAATATTTAACCGGCGGATTTTCTGATTCAGTGTGGAGAGCGGCACGCGAAAGCGCTCGGCGGCTTCGGTCTGGTTCCAGTTGCAGCGCTCAAGCATATCGGCGATGACACGGCGCTCGACATCTTCGACGATTTCGAAGAGTGAGGCATCCGAGGGTGCATCGTGAAGCGAAAGAGACGGTCCGCGTCCGAGCAGGGAATCCGGCAGCAGTTCAGCATTGATTTCCGTGCCAGACGAGAGCACGACGGCGCGTTCGATCACATTCTCCAACTCACGGACGTTGCCTGGCCACGAGTACGCCATCAACGGACGCAATGCCTCGGGAGTAATGCGAGGGGTCGGACGCCCATTCTCCTCGGCGTACTTTCTGAGGAAGAAGTCAACTAAAAGCGGAATGTCTTCTTTGCGCTGCCGCAGCGGAGGCAGTTCGATCGTGATGACATTCAGACGATAGAAAAGATCCTCGCGGAAGCGGCCTTCCCGCACCATCTGGCGCAAATCGATGTTAGTCGCAGCGATAATGCGGACATCGACCTGAATTTCCGAAATCCCGCCCAGGTGCATGAAGCGGCGGTCCTGCAGCACGCGAAGAATCTTGGCCTGAGTTTCCAGTCCCATCGTTGCGATTTCGTCGAGAAACAGTGTGCCCTTGTCGGCGACTTCGAATAGACCTTTTTTCGATGCAATGGCGCTGGTAAACGCGCCTTTCAAATGGCCGAACAAAGTCGACTCAAGCAGGTCGGCCGGCATCGATCCAGTATTCACCGGGACAAAGGGCTTGTCGCGGCGCGGCGAGTTGAGGTGAATCGCCTTCGCGATAACTTCTTTTCCAGTTCCGCTCTCGCCTTGCAGAAGCACGGTAGAGCGGCTGTTGGCGACCTGTCCGACAAGGTCGAAAATCTTGAGCATGGGCTCGCTCTTGCCCACGATGTTTTCGAAGTTGTAGCGCTGCTTCAGGGCGCGCTTGAGTTGAACGTTCTCTTCTTCTGCGCGTCGCCACCCCACCGCGGCGCGAACATCCGCGAGAAGTTTCTCGTTGTCCCAGGGCTTTTGAACGAAATTGGCTGCGCCGGACTGCATCGCCCGCACCGCATTTTCGACGGTGCCATATGCCGTGATCATGATGACGGGAAGGCGTGGATCGTGCGTGCGAATCTCCGAAAGGATTTCCATCCCGTTGCGCCCGGGAAGCGTCAGATCAAGCAGAACCAGATCAAACGGGCGGTCCGCCATGGCGGTGAGACCGTCTTCGCCGCTGCCTGCCGCCTCCACTTCAAAGCCTTCGAGTTCGAGGAGAGTCTGCAGGGACTCACGGATCTCTGCTTCATCGTCGACGATCAGGACTGCGCCAGCAGGAGACGAACTACCGCTGGCTACTCCTCGCGAGATTACCGCTGCTTCAGACATGTACTGCCTTCCTGCTTAATGGAAAATCAAGGGCGAACGTCGTGCCGACGCCGGCTTCGCTATCCACGCGAATCTTGCCCGCGTGTTCCTGGATGATGCCGTAGGTCACCGACAATCCCAGGCCGGTTCCGCGGCTCTGGCCCTCTTTTGGAGCCGTCTTGGTGGTGAAGAAGGGGTCGTAGATCCGCTGAATATGCTCCGGAGCGATCCCGGATCCCGTGTCGCTGACGCGGACGCTGACCAAATCTCCGTTGCTGGTAGCGACCTTCAACTTTCCGCCGCCGACCATTGCGTCCTTGGCGTTCAGGAACAGGTTCAAGAAAACCTGCTGCAGTCGGCCCGCGTTGCCTTCGATCGGAGAGATGCCCGGAGTGAGATCGGAAACCACTTCTACCTTCGCCGTTTTGAACTGATGCTCGAGCAGCGCCAGCGTGTCAGTAATAACTTTGTTGATGTCGACGTTGGTAAACTCCGTGCCGCTCGTCCGCGAGAAATTCAAAAGGTTATTCACTATTTCAGATGCGCGGAACGTCTGCCGGGTGATCTTGTCAAGCAGGCCTGATTTTTGCGGGTCGCCCTGTAACTGCTTCGTGAGCATCTGAGTGTAGGACGAAATGACGGCGAGAGGCGTATTCACTTCGTGAGCCACGCCAGCTGCCAGCAACCCGATCGACGTCATCTTGTCGGCCTGCGAGAGCTGATTCTCGAGCTCTACCCGTTCGGTGATGTCGTCCATGATGACGAGACGTCCAACAACCTGGAATTTTCGCGTGACGAGTGGGGCAATTGCGACGTTGACGGTCCGAGTTTCGCCTGCTGGAGTGGCTAAGCGGAATTTGTAGAGATTATTGATGCCGGGATTCTGGCGGACGCGGTAAAACTCCTCAACGAACTCAGAAGGGAAGATGCCGGCTATCGATTGCGTAAGCGCCTGCCAGCGAGGTAGGGCATACATCACCTCCATTTGCGCATTCCAGCTCTCGACCCGGTCTTCCATATCGAGCGCCATCACGCCGACGTTGATCGACTCCACGATGTTCTCGTTGAAATCCTTCAGGCGTTCGTATTCGGCAACCTTCTGCTGCAAAGACGCATACAGGCGGCCGTTCTGGATAGCGATGCCAAGGTAGCCGCCGAGCGTCTCGAGCAGTTCCACATCTTCGCTCGAGAGATAGTCTCCCTTGCTCGTTTTGCCCAGGCCGAGAACTGCGACCGTCTTCTGCTGTGCGCGGCAGGGAATGTAGTAATTCAGGTCGAGCTTGGCAATCGTGTCCTGGGAACCTTCGGTTTCGCGAGGAACCTGGTGCGTGTTCTCGAAGAACATGTGTCCGGCAGGCTCGGGACGCGGAGCATTTAAGAATGAGAGATCCAGTTTGCCAATCGAATTCACGCCAGTAGACTTCGAAAGCACAAACTCTTCTGACTCTTCGTCGGCGCGCAGGAAAATAGCGACATGATCGACCGAGAGAGTCCGCGACAGACGGTCAAGCACTGACGAGAGCAGCGCGTTCAAATCCGTTTCAGAACTCAGCTCACGGCCGAACTCGATCAGTGTGCGACGGTAGTCATACACAGTGCGGTAGAACAGGTGGTCGACGCGATCCTGGATCCAGTTGCGGACAGGGTCAAACAGGAGCGCCGTCACCACAACCGCTAGAATCAGGCCCACAGGGCCGGTACTCGGCTGCCGGGAGTGAACCATCGTGGCGACGCCTGCGACTAAAGCGAAGTATGTTCCTACCACTGCAGCAGCGGCCAGCGTGTAGACCACGCCGCGCTTGAAGATCAGGTCGACGTCCATCAGCCGATAGCGGAAGATTGCATATCCGAAAGTCAAGGGCAGCAGGCCCAGTGAGAGCACTGACAGCTTCATGACGGTGCCGGGCAGCGATCCCATCAGGTAAGGAATGACGTAGAACAGCGTGTAGGGAACTACGGCCAGCACCGTACCGCGAGTTACCCACTTCAATTGCTGGCGCAGGATCGTCGTGCTGGCGAGCCGATAGCTGTAGGAAAGAACACCCGCGGCCACGATGAAAACGATCGCTCCGTAAGCGATTTCCTGGCGGTCCATGTCCCAGCGGAGATTGCCGCTGGCTTGCGCGAGCCGCAGCGCAATAATGTGGCGCCCGAGCAAGATCGCTCCGGGAACGTATGCCAAGGCCAGAAGCCACGGACGCTGCCGGATCGCTTGCCGCTTTTCCGGAAACGTCAGAACGAAATGCAAGAAGAGTGCCGGCTGCACAATCCATGCGACGACGTTGCACCAGTAAATCGTCCAGTCGAAATCGTTCAGCTTGCCGGTGTACTTAAAAGAGTATGCGACGAACGAGACCAGGCAGAAAATATAGAAGTGCGTCGAGCCAATGGCCGTCCAGCGACGTAAGAGAACATAGAGGCCAATGCCCAGATAGATCAATGCAATCAGCCGCAGCCAATTGTTAAGTGAGCGGTCAGCCGGGACAAGTAGGACCTTCGAATCCAGCGCTACCGAGTCGCGCAGCAGCGTATAAGAAGCTTTGTGCCAGACCCCGGTCGAGTACAGTTGCCGCTCCAGGCCGGGTGTGCCTTTTATTTCCTGGCCGTTGACCGAGACAAGCTCATCATTGACTTTAATACCTGCTTGCGCTCCCTGGCCGTGGCTGTCGACCCGATCTGCGATCAGGTGGCCGTTGCGCTCCACCCACCAGACTCCGTCGTCCGGAACGGCAGACTGCCCCTCCTTTTCGAAGTTGAAGCTCGCAAACACGACTGCAGCGACCGTCAGCAAGAACAGCAGGATGGCTACAAAGCGAGCTTGGCTTACCCGATTCATGGACTTATGGGCCGCACCCGACCCCTTCCGAGGCGGTGGAGGAGGGGACGAACTTTCCTCCAAGTCTTCAATGAGCAACTTCGCTGCCACCTATGCGCTCCTGGGGAGTGTCCGTAAGTCCAGATTGGAAAGGCACTTCCAAAATTATAGATGCATTTTCGAACGCCAACTATGCCTTTTTGAAGGTTCCTGTGGGATTCTGTATCCAGTTTCCTCTGAGTTTCCAAGGCTTACGCAGCCAAAGCTCATTTGTTGGATGCGATTCCAAGTCGAGGTATGGGTTTCGGAATTGGCTTTATGTAGGTCTTGACAGCACCTTTTAAGCGCCCTTGCCCACCTTCCGGTCGTCACGCTTGGATATCTCAAGCGGCTCGTCGTCCCATTCGAAAGAGAGAGCTCTGGCTGTAGTTTCGATCGGCTCCACGGGAGCAATCTCCTCCGGCACCGAAGCCCCCAGTTCAGCGAACTTGCGAGCTGAGACCAGGACGCGGCTTTCCAGCGACCCAACCGCCTGATTGTAAGCTTCGACAGCCCGGTCGAGGTTCGTACCGACTGCCGTGATGTGTCCCGCCAGCCTTTTTAGCCGCTCGTGCAATTCCTTGCCAAGCGCGCTGATCTCATGTGCATTGCGCGCCAGCTTTTCCTGGTTCCAGCCATAATTGATGGCTTTCAGGAGCGCGATCAAAGTCGTTGGAGAAGCGGGGATTACCTTGTTCAGCACGCCATGCTCAATGAGCCCAGTATCCTGCTCAAGAGCGGCGCTGAAGAATGTCTCCCCGGGAAGAAACATCACGACAAATTCCGGCGTAGATTCGAACTGTTCCCAATACTTCTTGCCTGCCAATGTGTTGATGTGTTCGCGTACCTGACGCGCATGGGCGGCGAGACAAGTTCGGCGCACTTCTTCATCCGTGGTTTCGAATGCGTCCAGAAACGCCTGAAGGGGCGTTTTTGCGTCAACCACGACTTGCTTTCCACCGGGCAACTTCACGACCAGGTCGGGACGGAATCGCCCGCTGTCGCTGGTAATAGTCTCCTGTTCAGCGAAATCACAATAGGAGAGCATTCCGGCAATCTCCACCACGCGGCGTAATTGAATCTCTCCCCAGCGCCCTCGAACATTGGGCGTGCGTAACGCGCGTACCAGATTCCCGGTCTGGGATTGCAATTCCTTTTGCGTCGTGATGAGCGACTGGACCTGTTGGCGCAGGCCTCCATAGGCATCAATGCGCTCTTTCTCCATCTGCTGGATTTGCGCATCGACTTTGCTCAGCGATTCCTGTACTGGCGCGACCAGATCCGCTACGGCTTTCTGCCGCGCGTCGAGATCTCCCTGCGCCTGAACCTGGAACCGCTTCAGCGTTTCTTGCGCGACCTGTAAGAAAGATGTGCTGTTGCTTTTCAGCGCATCGGATGCCAGGGCTTTGAAGGCGTTTTGCAGATCGTCGGCGGCACGCTCGGTAGATTTCTTCAATAATTCGATCTTTTCGTCGCTGGCCTTTCGTTCCAATTCCAGGGCAGATTCCAACCTTGCACGGGCTTCCACCAGGCCTCGCTGATCCTCCAAAACCCGCGCCAGTTCTGCCTTTGCGGCCGCTAATTCCTTTTCCCGCAACGACAACTGTGCCTCCAGACCGGCAGTCCGCGAGCGCAGCGCCAGCCAGGCAATAAGGCTGCCAAACAGCAGTCCAATGACCCCACTGATCCCTAGTTCCATAGACGCAGGTAACTACTTTCCTGGAAATCCAACCCATAGCCTAGCACCAGCAACAGAGTTTGAGCCGATATGTAGTTCAGGCGAGAACCGCCTGAGTCAAATGGATCCTCCCAGATCCACGGTAGGCAAGACGGCATGCATAGAGCCCCCAGACTACTGCTTGCGTTTCTGCTCGGTACGGGAGTCATTACGCTTCAGCCTGCGGTTCGGCTGATGGCTTCCTCCGCGGAGACCTCCGGAGCGACCGACCCGGTTCCTCCCCAAGCGGCACTGAAGACTGCGGCAGCGAAAGCTCCCGATATCCCTTTCATCGAGCCGGAAATTCAGGTTGAGCAAGACCTGCTGCAATTAGCGAATCAATCGCGACAGAAAGCCGGTGCTGGACCATTGACGCTCGATGCCGGCTTATCTCAGGCCGCGCGCATTCACGCGCTAGCCATGCTGGAAGCGCGGCAATTGTCGCATCAGTTCTCCGATGAACCAGCCCTGCCTGTGCGCCTCGCCAAGATGACCAAGCTTCAGCTCGATCAAGAGGGCGAGAACGTTGCCCTCGACTACAGTGCGGCGGACGGTCACAAGCACCTCATGCTTTCTCCTCCCCATCGTGCCAACCTGCTCAACCCGGCCTACAACGTGGTCGGGTTGGGCGTGGTGCGGAGCGGTGACAGTCTGTACATCGTGCAGGACTTCGGCCATGCGGTACCGGGTTATTCTGCGGATGAAGTGAAGAACCACGTTGCCGCGGCAGTTGACGAAACGCGCCGACGGTCAGGCATGCGGAAATTACCGCGTCACGACTTTGCCGACGTCGATCAGTATGCGTGCTCCATGGCTCACGCGGACAAACTTGGCACGCCGCAGGTTCGAAATCTGGCGAAGCAGTTTACAGTTCTTACCTACACGAGCCTGCAGCCAGACGTGCTCCCTGACGGAACCACTCACGCCATCACCAGTCGCTATCTGCGCAGCTATTCGGTTGGCGCCTGTTACGCGCGTACGAACAACTATCCGACAGGCGTGTACTGGATCGTGTTGACGCTGGACTAAAGCGTTTTCAATTTCTGCTCGGTCCTCTTCTCTCTGGGTTGGGCTCTCAATCATTCTGATATCTGACCCACTCAGAACTCGTCACCTGATCGTGTGATTGGAGGTGTCGCCTTCACGGCCGCAGTACAAAACCGTGTTTGTCTAAGGAGAAGTCTTCAATTTCTCCAACAATCACACCTTGATCATTGATTGCGTTAGGCGCGGTCCAGTACATTCCGGGATAGTTCCAATAGAGGGTCGAATGTAACGTAAGTAGGCAGCCAATGAAAGCTTGACCGCGCGCTACATTGCAATCCCCGACGACCTCGTTCAAATTGTTGATCCCGTATGTCGCGGTTTCGAGACTGCCCTCATGAACGTGACCTCCGTAAAACAGAAAATTCTCTGTGATGTCGCAACTGCCGTCACAGTACGTGTGAGAGTATCCAACGACAAAGCCTCGGTCATTGATCCCAGAAGCCGATATGAAGTCTGCACCCGTTACTTCGATGGAGGTGAATTGTCCTTCATGAAGCAGGAACCCATGCCAATGACCGGCCTTATCGATATAACCGCCGACCATGTCGCCCACATTGTTAATCCCGTTCACTTGCGTGCTGGTTGCGCCGGGAAAGGCGATCGAGATGAATTGTCCATTGTGATAAAGAAAGGAATGGAGAGCATCGGTGTAGTAGTACCCAACAATATCGCCGTGATCGTTAATGCCGCTTGCCGTGTCGCCGGTGGTTCCCGGATAGTTGATGTTTGTGAATTTTCCATTGCTGAACACAAATCCTGACCCGCCGGTCACGGTCGAATACTTTCCGACCATCTGACCCCCTGAATTGATCCCGTAGATAACAGTGGAAGTGGAACCAGGCACATCGATTTGGCGATAGGTTGCGGCCAAGCTGGTGGACGAACTCAACAGCAGCAACGAAACACAGGAAAGAATGACCCTGCCGAGCCAATAACCTGTCATGGTGCCTCCGAAGCTGCGCGGCACTCCCCAACTTCGACGATTAGGCTACGAAGCGCGTGAGTTGGATGAGGCAGGCACAAAAGAAGATGCTTGCGTCGGCGATATAATGGAAAGATTCTCTCATTGCGGAATTCGTTTCTGTAGGTCTGTAGCGTGGATGCAGAGGGATAGTTCGATCGCGGACAGAAATTGTCCTAAGTGCCCAATAAGCTTATCGGATTCGTGACACACATTGTCGCGCGAAGAGCTGAAAGCGGTTTTATGGATTTCAAACTAGTTTCGAGTTACAAGCCGCAAGGCGACCAGGCCTCAGCGATTCAGGCGCTGACCAAAGGTATTTTCGACCGCGAGCAGCACCAGGTTCTGCTGGGTGTCACGGGCTCAGGCAAGACCTTCACCATGGCGAAGGTGATCGAGGCGATCAATCGCCCGACGCTTGTCATGGCCCATAACAAGACGCTGGCAGCGCAGCTCTATCATGAGTTCAAGAGCTTTTTTCCGCATAATGCCGTTGAATATTTCGTCTCTTATTACGACTACTACCAGCCCGAGGCATACGTTCCGGCGGCGGATCTGTACATCGAGAAAGAAGCGACGATCAATGATGAACTCGATAAGCTGCGGCTCTCGGCAACACGGTCTTTGTTTGAACGCCGCGACGCACTGATCGTTGCATCGGTCAGCTGCATCTACGGCTTGGGCTCGCCCGAAGCTTACTACGGGATGATGCTGTTCGTCGAAAAAGGCCAGAAGGTCAAGCGCGAGGACATCACGCGCAAACTGGTCGACATCCTGTACGAGCGCACCAACGGTGAGTTTCGCCGCGGCACGTTCCGCGTGCGCGGAGATGTGATTGAAGTTTTCCCCACGTACGACGACATGGCCTACCGCATCGAGATGTGGGGAGATCAGATCGAGGCGCTTTCGCAAATCGATCCGCTGTTTGGCACGGTCAAGCTGAAGTACATGCGGCTGCCGATTTATCCGAAAACGCACTATGTAATGAAGGACGAAACTCGCGCTTCGGCGGTCGAGTCCATCAAGAAAGAGCTGGCGTGGTGGGAAGTCGAACTGGAGCGGCAGGGAAGACTCGTTGAATCGCAGCGCATTCATCAGCGCACCATGTTCGATCTCGAAATGATCAAGGCCATGGGCTATTGCCACGGCATCGAGAACTACTCGCGGCATTTCACGGGACGCTTGCCGGGCGAGCCGCCGCCAACGCTGCTGGATTATTTCCCGCGAGATTTTTTGATGTTCATCGACGAGTCGCACCAGACGGTTCCGCAATTGCGCGGCATGTACGCCGGAGACCGCTCGCGCAAAGAAGTTCTGGTCGAGTATGGATTTCGTATGCCCTCGGCGCTCGATAATCGTCCGCTGACATTTGAGGAATTCGAGCACCGGACGAATCAACTTGTCTATGTCTCGGCGACTCCCGGTCCGTACGAGCTGACCAAGTCCGCGGGAGTGGTGGTTGAGCAGATCATTCGGCCGACGGGATTGATCGATCCGCCGGTTGAAGTACGTCCGGTGAAGGGGCAAATTGACGACCTGTTGCACGAGATTCGATCACGGGTGGATCTTGGAGAACGAGTGCTGGTGACAACTCTGACGAAGCGGATGGCTGAGGACTTGGCCGAGTACTACGCGGAAGTTGGAGTGAAGTGCCGCTACATGCACTCGGAGATCGAAACGCTCGAGCGCGTGAAGATTCTCCGCGATCTGCGCAAAGGCGAGTTCGACGTGTTGATCGGAATCAATTTATTGCGCGAGGGACTTGATCTACCGGAAGTCTCGTTGGTAGCGATTCTCGACGCCGACAAAGAAGGATTCCTTCGTTCCAGCGGATCGTTGATCCAGACCATCGGCCGATGCGCGCGCCATCTCAACGGCCGCGCGATTCTCTACGCCGACCGCCAGACCGATTCGATGAAGCGCGCCATGGACGAAACTTCACGCCGCCGTGCCATCCAGACGGCCTATAACGAAGAGCACGGCATCACGCCAGAATCGATCGTGCGTCCGCTGGATATGACCTTAGCGGCAATTGTGGCAGCTGATTATGCCGACATGACGGCGGGTGAATCGGAAGGCGTGCCAGAGTTCAAATCGCAAGAAGAAGTCGATGCCTACATCGCGAAGCTGGAAAACGACATGCGCGAAGCCGCGAAGAGGTTTGAGTTCGAGAAGGCGGCAAAGCTGAGGGACACAATCAAGGAACTGAGAACGAAAGAGTTTCTGTTCGCGTAACCAGAGTATGGAATGGAAGCCGGCAACGATCGGGGAAGTCATTCAGTTGCTTCGGAACGACTTGGCAAATTGTAACCGGCAGCAAACGCCTGCCTCATAGTCCGGACTTCGCTTTCAGATATTCTGCTGGGCGCAGAACGCGGATTTCTCGCCACGGATTCATTTTCAGCAAATGCTTGTCGCCGGTGACGATCACATCCGCTCCCCCGTTCAGCGCCAACTCCAGAAACTTGTCGTCCATCGGGTCGGGGCAGTCACGGACTATCCGAATAATGGGAATTATTTCCGCAACGGCCGCAAATTGAGCCAGAAAACGCGCCCGCTCCTTGCGGCTGACATAAGGATCAAACTTTGGACGAAAGAGTACTTCCCGCAGTTCGTCCAGTGTGGGCTCAGAAGCAAGCAGGCGGTCGTGGTTTAACACCGTACTCAGTGCTTGACGTGGAACAGAATTTGGAAGTATGGCCGCGCTGACAACTAAGTTGGTATCGACGACGCAGCGCATCAATCTTTGAGAATATCGGCCAGAATTTTCTCGGTCATTCCTCGACCTGCGGCCTCCGCGCCGATCCGGTCCATGGTCCGTTCTAATTCGTCCACATTGATCTTCCGAATCCGTTCGTACTCATCAGCGGCAAGGATGACCACGACATCGCGATTCTGGCGCCGGACAACAATGGGTTCTCGTTGTGCGGCGTCTACTATCGCCGCAAACCGTTGCTTAGCCTCCGTGGCCGATACAGACTTCATATGTCTATTATAGACAAAATGTCCATTTTGTCCAATTATTGAAGAAGGAAGAGTTGCTGTGGTGATCTTAGTCCAGAAGTTGATTTACCTTCCGTACGCGGCGCTGGCCGCCATCGGCTTACGGTGCATGGTATAGCCGTCGTAGGTTTCCTGGCGGAAGTTCAGGTTGGGGGCGCAGAGTTTTTCGGTCTGGCTGAGGAAGAGATATCCGCCGGGCTCGAGATACAGATGCAGGCGTTCCATCAATGCTACGCGCTGTGCGCGCGAGAGTTGCGGCAGAACATCCATGCAGAAGATGCAGTCGAAGCGTCCAATGTAAACCGGACGCGTCAGATTCATGGTGTTGAACGTGACCAGACTGCGCAGACGCGGCTTCACCAAAAGATGCGCGTTGCCGTTTCCATTCCCGTTGCCATTCGACGTTCCGTTTGGATTTCCGTCGGATGATGCGTTTCCGTTCGCGTTCCCAATTTTTGAGAAACAGGCGCGAATCATCGCGGGAGGCAATCCCGTGAGCGCCGATTGTGGATAGAGCCCGCGCTCCGCGGACTGGATGGCCGATGGCAGCAGATCGCTGCCTACAATATGGATTGACCATTCCTTCGTGTGCCCATTTGAAGGCTCGACAATCCCGCCACTGCGGCCGTTTGTCTTAGCCTCCTTGGTGCCGTTCCCGTTTCCATTGCTGCTTGCGGTCGGCATGGCCTCGCACACAGCCATAGCAATTGAGTACGGCTCTTCGCCAGTGCCGCAACCGGCGCTCCAGATGCGGAGCGTACAAGCGCTGTCGTCTGCTTTGCGCGAATAAAGTTGCGGCATCACGTATTGCGCCAGGGCGTTCATCGCTCCGGGATGACGGAAGAATCCCGTCTTCACGTTCATGATGCCGTCGAGAAAGTCCGCCAGGATTGCGGGATCGAGGTCAGTTGCGCGCAGCCGGTCGAGCAGGGAAGCGGGCGAATCCAATTCGTGCTTCTCCAGATATTCGGCGACGTGAGCGGCCAGTGCGCTGTTGGGACAATCCAGCAGAACGCCCGACTGCCGCTCCACGATGAGGCGAAGCTCCGAGAGTTCGTGTTCCAGGATGGTGACGCCCGCCATCAATCGATGCATACAATCCTTCCCCGCAGGGCGAACAAATTGTGCGCCAGGCTTTGTGGCTGGCACCTTTCGAGGGGAGTTGCGATTCTTGTCTTCATGCTTCTAATCACCGGCCGACACGGCCGCGTACGACTTGTACGTATCCTGTCCCGCCTGCTGGGCTACCACGTTCATTTCTTTTTCCAGGGACGAAAAGCGCTGCATGATTTCGTGGATGCGCAACGTCATGTTGCGGATCGTCTCAATCTGTGCTCTTGTCTGAGCCGACAAGCTGCCAGGTTCCAACAGCAACAGGTCGGAATTTCCCAGCACCGACGTGAGCGCGTTGTTCATGTTGTGACGCATCTCGAGCATGTAGCGGCCGAGCGTGGCCTGACGTTCCAGAGTTGCGCACGAGAGTTCGGCGGCACGCGCACGCGACTCGGCGCGGGAGCGATGCACTGCCTCCCCTGCTGCCAGCACCAGCGTTTCGAGCCAGTGTTCGCTGGGACGCAGAATGGAAACTCGCGGCCAGCGATCACGAACCAGTTGAGCGGTTGCCGCATCGTGGCATACGCAGAAGACAGGTTGTCCCGTGGAATGCAACGGCTCGAGCACGACCGAAAGCAGATCGCGCCGCAACTGCCCGACGATGGCGACATCGAAAACATCCACCGCGAAGCGCGGCCACAACTCACCACTCAGCAGCGTGAACGTGGGCACATTGCGCTCCATCTGCCAGCGCGCCGTGATCCGCCGCGAGAAGTCCACTTCGTCGGAGATGATCAGTACTGTGGGCGTTGCCACCACAATGGTTCCTACTTTTCGTTTCGTCCGCCGAACCGGCCGGAGCTGATTGCATTTACTTCTTGTCAGAGTTCCACTCTGAAGAGCCCGAGACCTCAAACTCAGGCGCTTCCGAAGCAGCAGGCTTAGCAGCCGGTTTCGGCGCCGCTGCTGGTCTTGCCAATGGCTTTGCAGTATTTCCAGCGGCAGCAGCAGCTTTCGCGGCGGCAGGCGCTGGTTTCGCTGTTACTGGCTTTCCCGCTGGGCTCGCCGCAGGCTTCGCCGGAGGGGCAGCTTTCACAGCCGCGGCAGGTTTTACCGCTGCAGCCGGTGCGTTCGCAGCTTTTGCCGCAGGCTTGCCATCAGCCGTTTTGCCGCGTCCCAGTGCGTGTTCTACTGAAGCGCGAAGATCCACCAGCATGCGCAACGGAGATCCAGAGGAGTACTCTGCCTGGAACATCACTTTCCATGACTGACAGATCATGCGTAACCGGATGATCGGTTCCTGCGCCGAGAATTGCGCGCGTCGGCAGTCGATTGTGGTCACGCCTTTGTCTTCCAATTCCGTCAGGCCATCGAGGATCAAGTTCAGATCGCCAAGCATCAGCCGGAAGAACGCGCGCCGCATCAGGTATCCGAAACGCGTAAATGCGGCCAGAGCGACGGGAAGGTAGAACAAATCGCCAGCCAGGCCTTTCGCTTTGCGGCCTTGTTCCAGAACGCCGCCGTGGAGCAACTCATCGAGATTTTTGCATTTCCGTGCCGAGTCGAGGACGCGGTCCAGTGCGTTCAGCCACACCGGAGGCTTCAATTCGACTGGCCCGAGCACAGGCTCCATCTGCTGTGCCACGAAAGCGAGGTCGACTTCAGTGTCTTCCAGACCTGCGGGAGCGATCTGGCTGAAGTACTGCACCAGCAGAAAGTCGACCTTGTCGCGGGTAGCATCGTTCTTGTTCTGCTTCGTCAGGTAGTGCTGCAGAAGAGTGGTCAAGCCTTCTAGATTGATGAGCGAGCTGGTTTGCAGGAATTGCCGGAGCTGATGCACCTGGATCGAATTATCCATCTGCTCGATCCACTGATTGGCCTGCTCGACCGTTTCTTTGCCCGGAGTATCGACCATCGCCTCGAGTTCGGCGTGAGGCTTCACGTCGATGGCAAACTCACGCGCCATCTCGAAATAGATGGGATACAGTTTGCGGGCGTAACTCCACTGCGTTGCGAGATCCTGTATAGGTGTGGAAGGAGTCATGATTTCACGATCCAGTTGGGCACGTCGCGCCGGAAGCGCGCGGCCACGAGAGTCTTGCCAGGCTGATACTGCACGGCGACCACAGAGACCTCTTCATCCAGCGAGCCGTCGGAGTTGCGTACTCGCAAGATATCGGCAAATTCCAGAGGAGTCTTCGACGCGAACAGCACTTCGCGGGGAGTTCCAAACTCGATGACGGTACTCTCGCTGAAGCTGGCCTTTTCTCCGGAGTCGACCAGTCGCGCTAATTGCACGGGCACGCGGACCGGACTCGCGTCGGGAAAGAAACGCGCCAGTCCAGCGACGGAACTTCCGTTCTGCGGCGAGCGTGCAGTGCCTACAGCCTGATGCGCCAAGCTAAACGTCCTCTCACTCAAATTTCGTGCGGCACTTCTGTTTGCATTGAAAAACGCAACAGAGTTGCCCGCCGAAATGCGGTCGGGCTCCCTTTCTTCCTGGTTTGGAAGAGTTTTTGGGGAGCCGATCTCCGCGGTTCGTCATGAGATGGAGCAACGGGAGAACCATCGCCGCGAACGGAAGGACACGTACTCGTGGGAATGAGTTTTCAGGAGGTTAGCCATGAACCGGTGTACTTCCAGCGGGCACGGATCATACAAGATTCTCAGTGTGAGACGGCAGTCTCAGTTCGGTCAGATTCTTCGCGAGAGAAACACAGAACACGCTTCTGTTGAGACGAACCACGTTTCTGTCTGTGTCCATTTGCTTGTTCACTCGTTCGAAATTCGCTACCAATTTCTCGCACGGCTCGTCTACATGCTCGGATTTGGTCTGATCACGGGACTGTACGCGGCCGATTCACCAACCTCAAAAACTCTATGCGACATATCGCGCTGTGTGCTCTTGCCGTTCTACTCCGAACTGTGGCTGTTTGCCAGAATGCGGAAACCCTCTCCGTTCCACCAGACTCTGCCCGCTGGGACCTCGAACAAAACGCTAAACCGGCAGAATATCTGGGGCGCAAATGCCTGAAGCTTGATGGTGGCGCGGCCGTGCTGAAGGATTTCGAAATGCGCGATGGCGTGATCGACGTGGATGTTGCAGCCTCGGCGAAGCGAGGGTTTTTCGGGTTTGACTTTCGTATCGATAAAGACGGGCTGAACTACGAGGAAGTGTACCTGCGGCCGCACGAATCGGGACTTCCCGATGCCATTCAATACACGCCTGTGTTGAACACCGGGCGAAACTGGCAGCTCTTCAACGGTCCGGGCTTCACGGCAGGAATCGATATCCCGAGGAATGAATGGTTTCATCTTCGCCTCGAAGTGGCAGGCGCGCAGGCGAAGCTGTTTGTCAAAGACATGGATCATGCTGCGTTGGTGATGAACGATCTCCGCAGCGGAGTTCAAAAAGGGCAGATAGCGCTGATGGTTCTGCTGGGCGAAACCTACTTCTCGAATTTCGAGGTACGCACGAGACCTGACGTACCTTGGGAGCCCCATTTGCCTGTGATGCCGGCGAGTGTTCTCACGAAATGGAGTCTTTCACCCTCGTACGATGGACTGGCGCGCAATCTCGAACGGCCGCTGACGAAGACCGACATCGATAACATCAAGTGGCAGGATGTTGAAGCCGAACCTCCTGGGTTGGTTGTGCTCTATCGATATCGGGGGGCTCCGCATCCAAACGTCACATTTCAACGGGACTTCTCCACGCGCCTGGAACCTCAGCCAGGAATGAAAGTGTTGTACGCGCGCACTACGATCGATTCTGATCAGGATCGAGTGAAGAAGCTGGAAATCGGTTACAGCGACGATGTCAGCGTATTTCTGAATGGAAAGATCTTGTATCGCGGACGCAGTGCGCAGGCCTTTCGCGATCCCAGGTTTCTTGGCATCGTGAATCCCGAAAATGATGCCGTGTATCTTCCGCTGAAAAAGGGCAAGAACGAGCTCGTACTAGCGGTAAGCGAACTCGGCGGAGGCTGGGGATTTATCTGCCGTCTGGTGGACTTACAGGACTAGGAAAACCGGGTCGAGTGGTTCGCATCAGTTTCCCGAAATGGGAATGGAGGAGTTTCGGCTGGTACCCCCTCCCCTCGGATCTCTGGAATCATGGAGTTAGGGGAAAATTGCGAAATAATCTGTGGCGCTCAATGACTTGCGGGCAAAATCTTGATTCGCAAGCAGTTAACTCCCAGTCGCCGATTTCCCATCGACCGCTTTCGCCTTGGCTAGTTTTGACTAACACAATCTTGCGCCGCAAGGACGGGGATCACACTGGGGTGTGATGGTGGAACGCGGGCTGGGAGGATGGTGAACGTCGCGTTCTATCCCACATTTTCCACATTTCCCGGCTCGACTTCTCTTGGTCGGAAGTGATTAGTTGGTGAAGCTTTTTATAACGACACCAATCAATAGAAAAACAAGTATGGCAACGACCGGAAGCAATAATATGAATGCCAGAATCTTTAGAACGCTTGGCTTCGGCAGTTGTACGTCCACGCCCAACTGCTTATAAACGGGCTGCAACGTGGTCTTAAACGCTCGTACCCACGGCTGGAAGGTCCGGTCGAAGCCCTTGAGTTCCAAAAAGTGGGGCCTCCAGTTGGGTTCGAAATAAAGAATTCCTTGCGGGCCGCCCAGAGTGATCGCTGACGATCCGGCCGAATAGTCGGGCAAATCGCAACCTAGATATTGCTCTGCCTTTGCACGAAACAGGTTGTACGCTTTTTCATTGTATGGCAGCAGGAACACTATCTTTTCCGGCTTGACAATACGCGCAGCCGTTTGTACCTCCCACCAGAGGCCCTCGGTCTTTCCCGCACGCAAGACCAACAACCTGGCGCGCAACATCAGATCGTGGACTCTTTCTTGCCATTCGGAATCTTGAAGGTACATTCGCGAGGCACCGAGGACGGGCAACTTTTCACCCGGCTTTCCGACGGCAACGAAGGGCCCCACATCCTTCAGGGCCTCGGCGAGTTGCTCCTCCTCGGTCATCACTCCGCCTGCAAGGTCCAAGAAACCCATAAGTATATTGGGGATGAGTCCTCCGGCGAGAGACGACTTGCTCATTGAGCCCTGGGATGCGAACCAATCATCCTGAAAGGACCGGAGGTAAACCACCGGCGCTCGGGAGTCATGGGTCATCAACTCCGCAGCAGACTCGGCACCGAGTTGCTTGCCTCGTTTGAGGCATTTCGCACCGGCAAGGGCGATCACAAACGCAACCGTCAAACCAATCCCTATGATCTCCCATGCCGTCGCCGAATCCAGTGCCGACTTAGCCGTGACAGCCGATCCAACGAAACCCAACGCGGCAATGGTGAGCAGTACGCGTCCCAAGAACCGCAGTAACTTCCAATAATTTGAACCGCTGGAAGTGTTTTTTTCAGGCGACCCAAGTGTGTTGTTTAGCGATTCTTGTCTATTCGATTGGTCGCGAACAGCAGCTTTTCGTCCCGGCACCGCTGGGAGAGATTTGGCAGAGCTGGGCGCATGCAACGGGCGCTCCGAAGCTGCTGCAGCGGATCCTCCTCTTTCCTCCAACTTTTCAGTGGCAAGCCGCTGACGAAGCGCTTTGAGCCCGCTGACGTAATCTCGGCGGAAGTCAACTTGCTCCACATCGCTCAAGAGCTTAGGAAGTTTGCAATCCTTAAGAAGGACTCCAATGACTTCTGTCTTCTCCTTCTTTGTTACCAAGGCGAAAGACACTTCGTCGTCAATGTCAGAGTGAACTGAAGCGGGAGAGAGGACGACAAGCAGTCGAGTACAGTGGGAACGAGCGTGTTCGACAGCGGCATTCAACCGCCCATCGGAAACGGGCTCGATGGGAGATGGCGATATTTTGATGCCCGCGCCCCGAAGATCCGCAATGAGACGCAGCGCGAATTCAGAATCCTCTCGGCTGTAACTGAGACAGATGGACGGCAACACCGTAGGCACGGTACGCCTCCTCCAACGGAAGAGCAAGGGCCCGTGAACTTTGAGCAAAACCCTGGGGAGAATTTCACTGTCGCCGGATTTCGCAAATCTGAAACGATGGATGAAAGGGAAATCGGCGGACTTCAGTATAGATCAAGGTGATAGACCCCGAGCCACTGGTCGGCCTGGCGTGGTGCCGAGGATTCCCAATGCCGGTGAAAACCCGCGCGGCTCAGGGCGTGAGTTGAGGTTGCCACAGTTACTCGACCAACACGGACTCCCTGGCAGATCTCTTTTCGACTGATTGTGCCTGACGCAGGAAGATCGCTGAAGCGAGATAAAGGATTGCAGCCAGGATGGTCAGCGATTTCAGTCCAAACCAGAGCGATGCGGATTCCAGCAGTCCGCCGATGAGAGAACCGAACAAGTTGGAACCCAGGGCGCTACCGCGGAAGCCGACGCGGGCGAAGCTGGAGACGAAAATGATCCCGGCGAAGAATACGGGACTACACAAGGCTAATGTCGCGATTAATGCACGAAGCGACCACGATTCAAAAAAAAGCTTCTGCATCGGGACTAAATACAAGATCGCAAGAGTGAAGAACAGGCCTGTGTACGCGACTGCCAGGGGAATGCGAGGCATCGCTTCGTAAACCAGATTGGCGGCGACGATCAGGCAGAGCAAACCAGAAACTACTACGGCGTTTACCATCCAGGTAGTTCCGAACAGAAGCGCCATTTTGCTGACGATCTGAGCTTCGAGGAGCATGAAGCCTGCTCCCAGGAACATGAAATGTAAGTCGACGTGGGCTCCTTCTCCGCTCACTTGGCGCAGGAACCATCCGAATACGATGAGGACTGCGATCGACACCAATATGACGATAACTGGCAAGCCCGGGGCATGCTGGTAGAAGTAAGGCCAGTCGTCGGTGGTGACTCTGGCCTGTTGTATCGCCATGTCTCGATGAGACGCGAGATAAGCGGAGAGGGAAAGGTCGGAGGCTGCTTTTGACAGGGTTTCCGGGGACCCGACGACGAAGAAGCGGCCGGCACTGTCGTAGCCATTTCCCAAGTCTGTCTGGAACTGAATCGGCTCCTGCCCGAAGGTTGTTTGCACCAAATCGTAAAGACGCCCGGCGATCCAAGGGGTTTCCACCCAAAATTTCACCACGAGGAGGCCGCCGGGTTTCAGCATCTGCTTTGCCCGCGCCAAAGATTCTCGGGTATAGACGTAGTTATCGAGACGAATATTGGTGAAGTGTGACGTTGTGGTGTGAGAATCGAGCAGAGAGAACACAATCAAATCGAAGCTCTCATGGCTGTTCTCGATGTAATTGCGCGCGTCATTCACAGTCACATGTACTCGTGGCGACTGATAAGGATGCTCAAAGTGCAATTGCTCTCCGAGCTTTAGAATGAGCGGGTCAATTTCAACTGCTTCAACATGTCCGGCACCGTTACGTAGCGCTGCCGCAACGTCGTTTCCCATTCCTGAGCCGAGAACGAGCACCGACGGCGGAGAAGGGTAGAAGCGGTAAGGCATGTTGTAGGCATTCTGATCGAGGGGGTGCTGGCGGAACTCGTCCGCATGAGCCTCGACGAATTTCGGGGAGAGGTCCACAACTGTTTGATACGACGCATTGTTGGTGGTAAGGAGATAGGAGACTAGTTGTCCGTGGTCAAACTGCGGACGGACTGTGAGCTTTTGATATGGGGACCAGTACGTCTTGGCGGCCTTGGAGTCTCGCAAGGCCAGCAGAGAAATACAGAGTAGAAACGTGATACCTAGAGCCGTGCGCGCCCGCGGAGAAGGCCAGAAGAACATTGCACAAAGAATGGCTGCTACGAGGAACCAGACCCACGGCGGCTGATTAAGAAAGCACAGTAAGGTGAATGCGCCGATGCCGGCTAGACTTGCGAGGACATTGATGCTGTAGGCGGAAACTCCCTTGGGAGCGTTCTCCAGAAACCATCCAACCAGTTGACCGAAAGGAATGAATGCTGTAGCGATGAGCGCGAACAGCGGGACGACGAAGATCATTGCGAGCAGGACTCCGCTCCAACTGGCGGGCGCGGCGGGGACACCCCAAGTATGGACTTCCACGCTGGCTCCGAGCAGCTGGGGCAAAGCGGCGATGCTACGATGCAAGGGCGAGATAGAAGTTTTGAGAAGGATTGCAAGAAGCAGAAGCGGGCTGAGCAGAGCTGCCAACTGAACTGGCCGTCTGCTCACATAGCAGCCGAGCCCAAAGCCCAAGAAACACGCCACCAGCACGAAGTTCTTGAAGTAGGCGAAGATCATGATCTCCGAGCAAACCCATCGGATCATGAGCATTTCCAGAAACAAGCTAAGAGCGCTGATTAGCGCCAATCTTGTGGAGCCGAAACCACCGACTTCCTCGATGCGAATTTCCAGCCACCTTGTCCCGTTCGCGGCGCTCAGTCGTCTGAAAACACGATAAACAAGCCAGATCGACAGTGCCGCAGTCAAAAGCAAGAGAATCAAGGAGGGGATCGTCAGTGATGCCAGTTGCATTTCTTGGGACCTCAAGTTGAAACGCGGGTTTTTGTTAGGAGGATATCAGAGCGGACGCCTGAGGCTTACCAACTGTGAAGAACGCCAGAGCAGGATGGAGGGAAGATGGGTAACACGAGTGTCGGTTACGACCACATGAATTTGTTGGAGCGTTACAAAACCAGGATAACCTCACTTCCCGGGCAAACCATCTTCACCTTACTGCAGCGCGTGAGTTGAGGTTGCCACAGCTACTCCGATGTTGTAGCGCTTCAGCTTTCGGTAGAGTGTGGCGCGGCTGATGCCTAGCATGCGTCCGGCGAGGGTTTTGTCTCCTTTGACTTGCTCGAAGACGCGCTGGATGGTGGCGCGTTCGATGTCTTCCAAGTCGGTCGAGGAGAGTGGCTCGGCGGGAGAGTCGGCGAGGGCGACGTCATTGTCGGTGGCGAGATCGGGATCGAGGACTTCTTTGGAATGCGCGTGTGGATGTGCGTGTCCGTTTCCATGGGACGCGGCGGCCTCGATCACCGGGCCGGACGGAATGGTCACACGCGACGCGATTGATGGGGGAAGGTCGCCGAGATCGATGACCTGCCCGTTGCCCAAAGCGACGGCACGTTCTACGCAATTCTCCAGTTCGCGCACGTTGCCCGGCCAGTCGTATTGCATTAACGCTTTCATGGCGGCGCTGGCCACATGCATTTCTGAGTCTGGCGTGTAGTGATCGAGGAACCAGCGCACCAACATCGGGATGTCACTGCGTCGTTCGCGTAGCGCGGGGACGAATAACGTTACGACATTGAGACGGAAATAGAGATCTTTGCGGAAGGTCCCGTTTTTGTAGGCGGCTTCGAGATCGCGGTTGGTGGCGGCGATGACGCGCACATCGACCTTCACGCGCTGGTTGCTGCCGACCGGACGCACTTCTTTTTCCTGCAAAACGCGAAGAAGTTTAGCCTGGAGTTCGAGCGGGAGCTCGCCGACTTCGTCGAGGAAGATGGTGCCTCCGTCGGCGGCTTGGAAGAGTCCTTGCTTGGATTTGAGGGCGCCGGTGAAAGCGCCCTTTTCGTAGCCGAAGAGTTCGCTTTCGATCAGGGTGGGGACGAGCGATCCGCAATCGACGGCGACGAAGGGGCGGTTAGAGAAGGCTCCGCGGAAGTGCATGGCGCGGGCGACGAGTTCTTTGCCGGTGCCACTCTCGCCATAAATAAGGACCGGGGTGCGGGTATCTTTCAGGCGCGCGACCATGCGAAGGACCTCCTGAATGCGGGTGGAGGATCCGACGATGCCGTGAGCGGCGGTTTCGGAATCGGTGCGCTGGCGAAGGAATTCATTTTCTTCGACGAGCCGGATCTTTTCGGCCATGCGCCGCAAGAAGAGACGCAGTTCCTCGAGAGGAGAGAAAGGCTTGGTGATGTAGTCGTAGGCGCCGAGCTTCATGGCCTGGACGGCGGTTTCGATGGAGCCGTGTCCGGTCATGAGGGCGATCTCGGTGCGAGGAAGAAGTTTCTTGACCTTCTCCAGGAACTCGAGGCCGGACATGTGCGGCATGACCATGTCGGTGAGGACCATGTGGACGGATTGCTCTTCGAGAAGAGCGAGGGCGGACTCACCGCTCTCGGCTTCGAGGCAGGCGAACCCCAAGGCTTCGCCGACGGTACAACAGAGCTTGCGGATGGTCTGCTCGTCATCGACGACCAGCAGACGGATTTGCAGATCTTCTTTCGTACTTGCGTTATTCACTCGGCCTTCCCAAAAGTCTTCGAGACAACATCAATGAACTGCTGCACTCGAAACGGTTTCTCGACGCAAGGGGCCCCGGTTTCCCGTAAAGTCGCTACAGTTTCTTCGTTGGCGATATCGCCGGTGATGAAAATCAGCCGGTGCGCGAGATCCGGACGATGTTTCACGATCCAGGCATGGACCTGTCCACCGTCTACGCCTCCCGGCGTGCGCATATCGGACACGACTCCGAGAAATGATCCGTTTTCGAGAAGGCGAAGGGCATCCACACCCGATTCGCAGCAGACGACGGGATATCCGCTGCGCTCGAGCGCGGCTTGCACATAAGCCATGACGGCGGGTTCATCCTCAACGAGCAGGACAGGCAGGGGATGTGCTTTCAGGGCAGGCATGCTCATGGTTGTTTCACTCCTGCCGCGACGCTCCTGGATGCGGAGTGAGGCGCGGCGGGCAAGCGGACGATAAACGTCGCTCCCTTGCCCCCTACGTTGTTGTGGCAGAGGATTTCTCCACCGTGTTCCTTCACGATTCCGTAGCAGATGCTGAGACCAAGGCCGGTGCCTTTCCCAACTTCCTTGGTCGTGAAGAACGGATCGAAAATCTTGTCGGGATGCGAGATGCCTTCGCCGTTGTCGGCGAACGATACTTCTGCGGCATCACCAGACTTGGTGGTCATGATCTCGATACGAGCGGGGCGTCCAACCTCGCGCACGGCGTCGTAGGCGTTGTTCAGAATATTGAGGAAGACCTGCTGGAGTTGATGCGCGTCACCCATCACATCTGGCAGGCCTTCATCGAAATGCTCGATGACCTCGACTCCATGGCTGTTGAAGTCGTAAGCGCGGAGCTGGATTGTGCGCCGCAAAATCAAATTGAGTTGCAGGGAGTTCCTTTGCGGAGGCATCTGTCGCGCGAAGCTCAGCAGGTTCTGCACGATCTGCTTGGTGCGCTGCGCCTCTTGCAGGATTACGCGGAGATCTTTGCGGGCGCCTTCCGGTAATTCGGGATTTTCCAGGAGAAGGTCGGCAAATCCAAGGATCGCGGTGAGGGGATTGTTGACCTCATGGGCCACGCCGGAGACCAGGTGTCCAACCGCCGCCATTTTTTCGGCGTGTACCAGTTTGTCCCGCAGAATGGCGGAGTCGGTGATGTCGGTCAGGACGACGACAATGCTGGTGACGAGCCCCTGCTCGTCGCGCATGGGGCTGAGGTTGGCAGAAAATTTGCCCGCTCCGCCGCGGCGGCGAACGATCTCCAGCTCGAGATTGTCAACTTGTTGTCCATTGAGCGTGTTCTGTACCGCTTGCGTGAGCGAAACTTGAAATGCCGGGGCCGCCAATTCGAGAAGAGGGCGCCCAAGGAGTTCCGGTTGCTCAAATCCTGCCTCGTACCAGCGCCGATTGGCGTAGCTGATGAGGCCTGCCGTATCGGCTACCAGAATCAGGCTCTGCGTGTTGCTCAGAATTTTCCCAGAGAAGTCCCGTTCGCGATGTAGCTCGGACTGATACGTCCGAAGGCCGGTTACGTCGAGCATGAGGCCGCGAATCTGCAGAATGCGTCCCATGCCGTCGTACAGCCCGAACGCATTGATCAGGACGTGAATTGGAGATCCGTCCTTGCGTTTGAGCGTGGCTTCAAAATTCCGCAGGTGTCCGTTCTCCTCCATCAGCCGCGCATGCCGCTCGCGCTGTTCTGGCGATAGATAAAGTTGTGTCGGGATATCGATTTGCAGCAGTTCTTCGCGGCTCTCGTAACCGAGCATGCGAACCATGGCATCGTTCACTTCGACGAATCGACCGCCCGGTGTGCTGAAGAAGAGTCCTTCCTGAATGTTGTCAAACAATTCCCGGTAGCGCCGCTCGGCCTCGCTGCGGTCGGAAATATCTTTGAGAACATGTATCGTCTGCATGCCCTCGCCATTGGCCTCGTGAATGCGAGATGTGGAAACGAGGTAAGTGCGGTCAAATACGGCATGAGCGAACTCGTTAGTCTCATCGCCGGCGGATCGGCAGAATGGGCACGAGTATGAGGCGGAATCGGTTGTCAATTCCATCAGCGCCCTCATGTTGATCCCGATCAGTTCGGCGGGAGCGACACCCACCATGCCCGCCAGCGAGCGGTTCACTCGCAGCACCTTATCGTTCTGATCATGAACCACAATGAAGTCTGAGATGGCGTCGAAAATTTCCGTCCAGTGGCGGTTCGAATGCTCGATTTTGGTAAAGAGGCGCGCATTTTCGAGCGCCATGGTGGCGTGTCCAGCCATGGTTTCGAGGAAAGCCCGGTCTTCTTCCGATAAAGGAGTGGGATGTCCCGCGAGACACAGCAGCCCAGCTGTCTCACCGCTAGAGCGGGCAAGGCGCACTGCAGTGCATTCCGACCAGCCCAGTGCCGCGGCAGATTCTGGGCCGAGCGTCTCTCGGGCAGGAGCGGAAATCACGTTTCCAGGATGTCGTGAAATGAAGTCATTCAGAGCTGCCGAGAGGTTCCGCTGCAGATCCTCGCTGATAGAGGGATCCTGCGAGGCACGCGGCGCCTCGCTGCCAGCAGGCTTCTCTACAGAGGGCTTCCCAGTTTTGTTTTCTTCGGCAGAGGGGAGAAGCGTTGCTGCTACCTGGTTCGCTGGAGTGGAGCTTTGCTGATGTATAGCAACGATCTGCCATAGTCCTTCTTGAAGGATGGCCAGCAGCCCGGCATGCGACCCGGTCGCATCGGCGGTGCGGCTGACAAAGCGCCCGGCAAATTCAGGAAGCCGCAGCGAGCCGTCAATCTCGTGTGCCAGATCAATCAAGGCCTCTGCGCGCCGGCGATTCTGTTCGGAAACGTGCAGGTTGCGCGCGGCTTCGAGCATCACGGCAGCCTGGTTCGACAAGGCCTTGGCGCGTCGAATGTCTTCCTGGGTGATCCCGGTGCCGTCGAGGCGGTCGAGCACGCCGAACATCCCCAGGATCTGCCCACCGGCGCCCAACAGCGGCACACCGAGAAATTGGTGGACCTTGTACTTGGATACGACTTCAAGATTCGCGCCTGGGGTGCGGCTGGCCTCGTCTGTCCAGAAAACCTCGCGCGCGCGAAAAGTCTTGGTGGCGACGCCCTCAGGGAAGGGATTGTCGACCCGTTTGGGTTCGCCCTTCTCAACGCCAAAGCGAACGTGGAAGCGGTCCTTTTCGTACAGCGCGATGAGGCAGCGGCCATAGCCCAGAAAGCCAGCGGCGCGCATCACGAACGTTTGCAGGAAATGATCAAGATCGTTGGTGGAATTCAGTTCTGAGGAAATCTCAAGCAGTTGGTGAAGTTCCTGAGCCTGCGCGTGAGCGGTAGCATGCAATTCTGCGTGCGCCACGGCGACGGCTCCGAAGCCCGCGATCGCGGCAACCAGGGCGCGTTCCTCGCTGGTGAAGACTCCATCCTGGCGTGGATAGATCAGAATCGCGCCCTGAGTGCGCAAGGTACGGAATGGAGCAGCGATCAACATGCCCGGCGAGACAAGACTCCCGAGAGAATGCACATCGGCCCCGATGGAAAGAGTGAGGGGCTCGCCGGCGGAGATTGCCCGTTGCGCAAGGTCTGCGGCGAAGCGGAGGGTTTGCCGATCATGGCGAGCGCGGGCAGAGGTTGCCAATTGAGGCGATTCGGCGGAGACCGCCTTGAGCTCGAATGGCCCCTCGCGCTTCACCAGCACGCAGACCAACTTGGTCCGGAGCAGCAAGCGAACTCGATCTGCGACGGCCTCGATGACGGCGCCAACGTCGGGAGTTCCATGAAGGACCTGGGCGACATCCGCCAGAATCTCGGCCCGACGGTGTTCCTCGCGCGAGGCCTCCATGAGCCGGGTCGCCTCGAGCACGCTGCCAAGTTGCCCGGCCAAGATGGTGGCCTTGGCGGCAAGGTCTTGATCGAAGAAATCCTCGATGGAGTCGTGCAGGAAAGTTATGGCTCCAATTGCCTCATTGGAAACGACGAGGGGAGCAGCCATCAGAGAACGGGCACCAAAGTCCTTGGCCAGAGGAAAATGACCGCTGTTTACGCTGTTGGCGAAAATTGTGCGGCGCTGGCGGACAGCCTCTGCGGTGACGGTGCTCTGATCGGGCCGCAGGCGTAACCCGATAAAAGTGTCAGCCATTTTGCCGCTTGCCTGTTCGCCCACCAATTCGTCGCCAGCATGGCATTTCCAGAAGTAGACTCCGGAGACCTGGAATAATTGACGAGCCTCGCGGCAGAAGAATTCGATCAGAGAGAGGGAACTAGTGCGGGCTCCAGCTTTTGCAGCAATTTCCAGAAGCAACCGCTGAAAGCTCTGGTCGAACCCACGGGCCGACAAACCGTTTTCCGAGGGGCCGATCGGAGCTCCAACATCCGCACTGCTCGCGGAGGTGTAGGGTCCTGGATTCACAAGTGCTTGAATCTATTTGGGAAACTATATTCCATCTCATTTTGAGTCAAGGGAAATGCCGGGGAGGGGTGCCTTTGTGTGAAATCCCGAGACTCGGGATGAGATTTTTGTCTCACCCTGAGAAACAGTACTCCGAATTTTCCCATTGAGACAGGCTTAAGTCGAGAACGTCACGGGTGACGCCTTTGAGACAAAGGTAAGTCACATCTCTTCAGTGTCTTATCCGCTATTACTTTGGTTTTTTCAGGAACGTTCCCTTGGCCCGGTCATTGCACGGTTGGGCTTGCCAGTTTCATAACAGCTGAGGAGGAACTGTGTCTCGAAAACTTCTGGCGATTCTGTTTGCCGCGATTGCGATCGGCACCATTTTAATTCCGTGTAAGTCGGCAGCGCAGACATCGCAAAACGACGAAATCCTTCGTCGGGCAAAGACCAAGGTGCAGCCCGCGTACCCGGAGCTTGCAAAGAAGATGCAGATTTCCGGCACGGTAAAGGTCGAAGTGGTAGTTGCACCGAACGGCACGGTGAAAGAAGCGCGCATCGTTGGGGGACATCCTGTGCTGGCGACCGCAGCTCTGGACGCTGCCAAGAAATGGCGTTTCGAACCTGCCCCCAGCGACAGCACGGGAGTAATCGACTTCAAGTTTGAGCCGCGGTAGTTCGCGATTCCGCGGAGGAGAACGGCATGACTATCGGCAAGAAGTTATACGTGAATTTCGGCATCATCCTCACCATGGTGGTGGTGTTGTTCCTGGTGAACTGGTCTGCGGTGCGTCGCGAGCACGCGGCGAAAGAACTGGCGGATATTACCAACGCCGTCCGCTTCCAGATGATGCAAAACCGCCTTTACCTGAGCAACTACTTGCTGAGCGGCGACACGCGAGAAGTTGACCGCATGAATGAGGGTCTCCACACCCTGAACGAGAAGCTGGAGGAGGGCAAGAACAAGGCGAACTCTGACCAAGCCAAGAGCTCGCTGGCCAAAGTACAGCAGCTGGAGCAGTCGTGGGGCAAGGAGTTCTCCCAGCCGTTGATCGAAAAGAGAAAGGACGTGGACTCCGGCAACGCGACCGTTGCTGAATTGCAGATCTATTATCTGCAGAAAGATGCCTCATCGTGGGTGAAGAACTCCACGGATTCTCTCGACATCGCGGATGGCGAGAGCCGCAAGTCCGACGAGAGTGCCGCCACCTGGACGATCGCGATTTCCTTGATCAGCACCCTGGTCGCTGTGATTGCGGGCGCAATCATTGCCTTCCGCACCGCGAAGTCGATTACCGTACCGCTTACGAACCTGATGAACGTCGCCCGGGCCATCGGCAACACGGGCGATCTGGAGCACAACATTGATCTTGGGAGGGATGACGAGATCGGCGAACTGGCCCGCACGTTCCACAAGATGGTCACTTACCTCAAGGAGATGGCTGGAGTTTCCGAGGCCATCGCCGGCGGCGATTTGACTCTGGAAGTGAAGCCCCGTTCTTCGCACGACACTTTGGGCAACGCCTTCGCCAAGATGGTCGAGGGACTTGCCGGGCTGGTGCGTAGCGTGCGCGACGCGTCATCTCAAGTTGCGAGCGCTTCGAACCAGGTGGCTGGAGCCTCGGATGACTCGGCAAAAATTGGACTGCAGGCTTCTTCGGCAATCGACGAAGTGACCAGCACGATGCATGAGATGAGCGTGAACGTGCAGAACATGGTGAAGTCGACGCAGGTGCAGGCTTCAAGCGTGAGCGAGACGTCAGCGTCGATCGATCAGATGGTGGCTTCGATCCAGCGTGTTGCCGACACGGCGAAGGTGCTGCTGGATATCTCGAATCGCTCGCGGGAGGAAGTACACAACGGGATCGGGACCATGGAAAAGGCGACCGACGGCCTGAACCGCATCAACACGACGATCAATTCTTCCGGCGAAATCATCGGGGCACTCGGTCAGCGCGCCGACGATATCGGCAAGATCATCGAAGTGATTGACGATCTGGCGGAGCAAACCAACTTGCTGGCATTGAACGCCGCGATCGAAGCCGCGCGCGCCGGAGAGCACGGACTCGGGTTCGCCGTTGTTGCCGACGAAGTCCGCAAGCTGGCCGAAAAGTCCGCGCAGTCGACGAAGGAAATCTCCGAGCTGATTCAGAGCATTCAGAAGGAAGCCCGCAAGGCGGTCGAGAACATGGACCGCTCGACGTCCATCGTCAACGAGGGACTGGCGCTGGGTTCGGATCTGAACTCAGCTCTGAAGAAAATCTCGAACGTGGTCACCGAGGTCTACAAGTTCGCGCAGGAAATCGGCGCGGCCACGAACGAGCAGTCGCATGGCTCGTCTCAGATTGCGAGAGCGACCACTCGTCTCAACGAAATCACGCATGAGATCAATTCGGCCGTCGAGGAGCAGGCATCCGGAGCACAGGCAGTCGTTAAGGCAATGGAACGGATGCGCGAGCTGGTGCAGCAGTCCACGTCGAGTTCGACGGAATTGGCGGCTTCTTCCGAGCAGATGTCGAAGATGTCGCGCAGCCTGCTGGACTTCATCGACCGCTTCTCCCTGGAGTCGGGAGGGCGTCCATCGCCGGCAGACCCAACCCGTGGCGCGAAGCGGGCTGCCGCCGCCGCCGCGCAGTTCTAGAGCGTCCCAGGAGCCTCGATCATGAGCCGCGAACTGCATATCGTCGGTTTTCAGGTGGGACGCGAGACCTATGGCGTCCCCATCACCTCACTGCACGAAATCGTGCGCGTGCCAGAGATCACCGCCGTGCCGGATGCTCCTGATTATCTCGAGGGCGTCATTAATCTGCGCGGCAAGATCGTTTCTGTCATGGACCTGCGCAAGCGTTTCGGAGAGAAGCAGGCCACGGTGAAGAAGCATAACCGCATTTTGGTCGTCGAGCATTCGGGACGTCTTGCGGGTCTGATCGTGGATTCGGCCTCCGAGGTCCTGAAGATTCCGGCGGATTCCGTTGAACCTCCGCCGGCGGTATTTCAGGAAGGCGGTCTGAACTGTGTGACGGGCTTGGGCAAAGTGAGCGGGCGCCTGGTCGTGCTTTTGGATATGAGTAAGCTGCTGGCCCCGGCGAGCCTGCAAGCGGGCAGCGAGTCCGCGGAAAAGAAGCCAGCGGCAAAGCCCGAAGCGCGGGGAGCAACGGCGAGATAGAAGGGTTGGACGATCAAGTTTCAAGAACTTTGAAACCTTGAAACTTTGAAACTTTGAGTTCGAGACGAGAATACGCATGAGCACATTCGGAGCCGCGCCAGCTCCCATATTGACCGAGGCGGAACTGAAGCTTCTGCAGGCGCTCATTTACCAGGAGTGCGGCATGCACTTCGACGAGCGCCGGACGCATTTCCTTCAGGACCGGCTACTGCGCCGTCTGAAAGAGTGCCGCTCGGACTCTTTCTACGCCTATTACCGCCTGCTCATCAGCGCTGAGGGCAAACAGGAACTTGTCAAGCTGCTCGAGAACCTGACTGTCAATGAGACCAGCTTTTTCCGCCACAAGGCGCAGCTCGATCTTTTCCAGAAGACTGTTCTCGAGGAATTGCTGAAGCACAAGAGCGCACGCCGCGAGTATTCGATTCGCATCTGGAGCGCGGGATGTTCCACCGGGCAGGAAGCGTATACGCTGGCGATGCTTGTGACCGATGCGCTCGCTTACTACTATCTGCGCAATCCGTTGCCGATGGACCTGCCGCTGCCGAAGCCCTTGATTCCGCCGCCGTGGAGAGTGGAGATCCTGGCTAGCGACATCAGCTATTCGGTGCTGCGGCACGGGCAGGAAGGAACCTACAGCGAGCATCAGATGTCGATGGTCGACTACGGCTACCGCCTGCGGTATTTCGATAAGGTTGCGGACCGCTACGCTATCAAGAAAGCGCTGAAGGAGATGGTCCACTTCGACTTTCACAACTTGAAGACGGAGTACCTGCCGCAGCGCAATGATGTGATCTTTTGCCGCAACGTGATGATGTATTTCGACGAGGCCGAGCAGAAGCGGCTGATCGAAAAGTTTTATCGCTGCTTGAATCCCAACGGCTACCTCTTTGTCGGCCATGCTGAAAGCCTGCTTGGCCTGACGCAGAAATTCCAGATGGTGCACAAGGACAGCGGTACGGCGTATCAGCGGATTGAAAACAGGAGTAGTGAATGACGCATTCCCCCGACGAGCGCGGCGCAGAATTGCGCGAGCTTTTCTTTGAGACCTCGCAGGAACTGCTGCAGGCCCTCAATGAAGAGGCGCTGAAGCTCGAAAAAAATCCAGGCGACGAGGAGATCGTACGATCGATCCGGCGCACGGTGCACACGCTGAAGGGCGATTCGGCTGCCTGCGGTTTGCGCGAGTTGAGCGAGTTGGCGCACCAGTTCGAAGACGCCCTTTCGCTCGAAGGCACGCACAACCATGCGGCAGTGGCCGATATTGCGTTTGCCACGGCGGACATCTTCACGGAAATGATTGCGGCCTACCGCAAGAGTGCGAAGCTGCCTGCAACCCGGGCGGTCAGCAGGAAAATCGAAGAGCTCACCGCGGCACCGAAAAAGACCAAAGCTCGAAGCGCGCAAAAGCCTGCCGGCAAGACGGCAAAGGGAAAAGTCGCGAAAGGCAAGACTGCTGCCTTAAAGGCGGCTTCCGCAAAACCCGCGGCTACAAAAACTTCCGCCAAGGTGGCATCGCTCTGGACTGAGTACGAGAAACTGGCGATGGTGAAAGCGCAGGCCGATGGCCAAGACGTGCTTCATGTCATCGCGAAGATCGATCCACACTGCGCCATGCCGATTGCGGGACGCCAGTTGGTGCAAAACGCCGTGGGCACGATGGGTCCGGTGATCGCTATGCGCCCTGATCCGAAGTCGCCCGCCGCGGCCAAGCAGGTCGAATTCCTGCTGGCGAGTGTGCAGACACCGGATCAGATCGCCGCCAAGTGCAAGATCCCGACCATCATTGAAGAAGTAATAGTCGAAGTAGTGCTGAAGGCCAGTGCGGCTCCGAATCAGGCGATCCCGACTGCCCTTGCGCCCGAAGAACCCGTCGAGTCCGCAACTCCTGCTCCCGATCCCGCCACGCATGCTCCGGCAAGTGCATCCGCAGTCATTGCATCGACGCAGGAAAACGTTCTGCGTGTGGAAGCCGGGCGCATCGACAACGTGCTCAATCTGGTGGGCGAGTTGATCATTGGCAAGTCGATGCTGCAGCAGGCCCTCAACGAGTTTGCCACACGCTATCCGAAGGAACTGCTGCGTGGCAAGTTTGCCGATGCAATGGGCTTCCAGGCGCGGGTGCTCAACGATCTGCAACGCTCGGTGATGAAGATCCGCATGGTGCCCGTCGACCAGTTGTTCCGGCGATTCCCGCGCATGGTGCGTGATGTTTCGCGCCAGTGTGGGCGCGATGTCGAACTCATCGTGAGCGGCCAGGACACCGATCTCGACAAAGGCATTCTGGATGCAATCGCAGAACCGCTGACTCACCTGGTGCGCAATGCGATCAGCCACGGAATTGAATCGCCCGACGAACGGAAGAAAGCCAGCAAGCAGCCGCAGGGCACCGTCAAGCTGAATGCCTATCACCAGGGCAACCAGGTGATCGTCGAAGTCACCGATGACGGCCGCGGAATCGATTCACAGAAGATACGCGCGAAAGCGATCGAAATGGGCATGGTGACCGCAGAGGAAGCCGCCAAGATGAGCGAGCAGGAAACGCTCAACTTCATCTTCCGTCCGGGATTCTCCACCGCGGAACAGGTCACCGAAGTTTCCGGTCGGGGCGTGGGTATGGACGTTGTACAGAGCGTGCTGCACCGGCTGAAAGCGTCCGTCAGTGTCGAAACCCGCCATGGGCAGGGAACCACGTTCCGCCTGAAGCTGCCGCTTACACTGGCGATTATCAAGGCATTACTGTTCTGGGTGGAACAACGGCTGTACGCGATTCCGCTGCACTCGGTGATCGAGATCTCGCGCACCATCGAAACCGAGGTCCATCAGGTCGATAACTACGAAGTATTGCAGCTGCGCAACCAGGTGCTACCGGTCCTGCGCCTTGGGCGTCCGGCGGGTGACGATCATAAGAGCAAGCTGTTCGTTCTGGTCATCACCGTTGGGGAGAAGAAATACGGCCTGATTGTCGATTCGCTCGAGGGTGAGGAAGAACTCGTCATCAAAGCGCTCGATGACCAGACGTTCTCCACGGACCTGGTTTCGGGCGCCTCGATTCTCGGTGACGGGCGCGTTGTGCTCATCCTCAATCTGACTGCGGTTGTGGAGCATGTGGCTCGCTCACGTCCACAGGACATGGGCCAGACCAACGCGGGCTTGTTGCTTACACACACCGATCGAATGCGGCTGGCATTCACTCCCGTCGCGGGAGGGCAGGCATGAAGAAGGTACGCGTGCTGGTGGTGGACGATTCGGCGCTGATGCGCAAACTGATCCCGCAGATGCTGGCTGCCGATGAGTCCATCGATGTCGTCGGTACGGCGATGGATGGCTCGTTTTGCCTGAAGAAGATCGAAGAACTCAAGCCCAACGTGGTCACGCTCGATCTCGAGATGCCGGGGATGAACGGTATCGATGCGCTGAAGGAAATCATGCGGCGTCAACCAGTGCCAGTGATTGTCTTCAGTTCGCACAGCACCGACGGCGCCATGGTGACCATGAAGGCGCTTGGGTTGGGGGCATTTGATTTTGTTACGAAGCCTAAAGACGCTTCGGCGCACATGGCGGAAATCGCGCGGGAACTGATTGCCAAGGTAAAAGCGGCGGCAGACTGCAAGCTGAAACCGCGGATGATTGCGGGAGCGGCGCCGAAACCGGCGAAACTGCCAGCACCTTCGGGCAACGCCAACAAAGTGGTGGGTATTGGAGTCTCGACGGGAGGGCCTCAGGCGCTCGAATTCGTTCTGTCGCAATTGCCGGCCGATTTTCCGGGCGCAATCACAGTCGTCCAGCACATGCCCGACGGCTTTACCGACATGTTTGCGCGGCGTCTGGACGAGGTCTGCCCATTGCGCGTGAAGGAAGCGCAGTCCGGGGACCTGTTGCAGCCCGGCCGCGTCCTGATCTGTCCGGGCAGCCGTCACATGAAAGTCAAACGTTTGCCCTTGGGCGACATTGTTGTACTCAGCGACGAGCCCCGTGTGAACGGACATCGTCCCAGCGCGGATGTTCTGCTGCGGAGTGTGGCCGAGGAATTCAACATAAATGCCGTGGGCGTTCTTATGACCGGCATGGGAGACGACGGAGCCGAGGGATTGGGAGCCATCAAGAAGGAAGGTGGCATGACGGTGGCGCAGAACGAGGAATCCTGCGTGGTGTATGGGATGCCCAAGGCTGCCATCGAGCGGGGATACGCAGTCCGGGTGGTCGGCCTCGACATCATGGCGTCGACGCTGCAGGCGATCTGCGGCCGGAACTTCAGTTCTGATTTGGGAAATTCCGGCTGGGCCATGCGCGCCGGAAACTGAGATTGGGTACGGAAGGCTGTGACCTGCGTGATCTGGTTACATGCGTCCGTGCGTGATAAGGAGTAGAAAGGGGAGGTCCGTATGGAGCAGTTTGCACCAGTGAAACGAAGCAAGGATGGGCAGCCGGTCCGTTATCTGATCGTGGATGACTCCGTGTTTGCCCGCAAGAACCTCGCCCGCATGATCGAAACATTCGGCGGGCAGGTGGCGGCTGAAGCCGGGGACGGCTTGACTGCCATCAGCGAGTTCGACCGCACGCATCCTGACATCGTGCTCATGGATATCACCATGCCGCAGATGGAAGGAATCGAGGCGGCAGAACGGATTGTCCAACAGCATCCCGAAGCCCGCATCGTCATGGTTTCCTCAGTCGGATACCAGGAGAACATCGTCGCGGCATTGCAGCGGGGCGCTCGCCACTTTGTCCAGAAGCCAGTAAAGCCGGAAGTGCTTTACGAGGTAATCAAGTACGTGCTCGGCGATGATGGAGCAGTAGCGGCGGGAGCGGGAGCGTAAGTAATGAAGATGGAATTGATCCAGCCTTTCATCAACGCGGCGGATGCTGTGTTGTCACAAGGCCTGCAAGGCACCACCAAGGTGGGGAACCTCACGATGGAAGAGGAAGCCTATCGCCGGAAAGGTGTAGCGGGCATGATTGCCCTGACGGGCGATATCGAGGGCCGGATTGTTCTTGATCTCGAACCGCAGACTGCGGTGCGCGTGGCGAGTCATTACGCCGGCACGGACCTCCCTGAATCCGATGCTTTGATCAAGGAAACCATCTTCGAACTCGCTAACCAGGTCGTCGGGAATGCCATTTCAGCACTCAACGACCAGGGCTTCCATTTCCGCGTGCATCCTCCGCTTTTGCTTACAGCCGACCAAGGCGATAAGACCAGCGAAGACACAGAAGCACTCATGATCTGCTTCGAGACCTCCCTGGGAAATGTCTTCATGAACGTCGCTCTGCGGTATAACCCTAAGCGCATGGCCGATCACGCGGCCGTGGGCGCGTAACGACCGGGGCACTGCGACTCCAACTCGTAGGTTTTCTGGGGGCGATCCTCCAGTTGCTGGTTCGCGTTACCATCGCCGCAAAACTCGCTGAACCATAACGCTTTAGTCGCCTTGTCTGACGGTAATCGAGAAATTGTTTTTCTGGACACCACCCAGCACATCGACCGAAACAATGCTGACGCTGTGACTGCCCGCGCTGAGCGTCAGATCGTTTCGTACCTGATTTGAGAGATTCTGATACAGCTTTTTGCCGTCGACCCACTCTTCGATCCGCACGATGTCCACCGGTCCATTTGCGGCGGCGCGTACCGGGAATGTGGAGTTCACGGTTTGTCCGGGAAGCGGGGAGCAGACCGTGCTTCCCAGAGATTTGGAATTTGGCGGCAGGCAGTCCGGCTTGGCGACTTTGTTCAATCCGACGAGTAACGAAGTCGGGGCAGTCGAGGCCAGATCCATTAACCCGTCGTTGTTGAAGTCGTGGGCCAGAATCTGAGGCAGCGAATCGGAATACTGGCCGTTCAAGGGCCCTACCGGTTTCACGGTCCGAAATGTGCCATTTCCATTGCCTAAGGCATACTCGAGTTCATTGTCACTATCGAATGCCATGTCGAGCCTGCCATCGTAGTTAAGATCGGCGAGCGCACCAGTGCCGTCTTCCGAACCGGTTGGTTGTAACGATTGACTAAGCGTGAAATGACCAGTGCCGTCATTGATATATGCATCCAGGGATTTGATCCATCCGCATCCCTCGCCACAAAACTGGTTGTTGGTTAGGAACAGATCAGGTGCAGCATCTCCATTCAGGTCGCCGACGGAACCCCAGACGTATGTTCCTCCATTGGGCACGGGAATATTCTGCGCGTTGATGAACGTTGCATTTCCTGCATTCAGGAAGACCGTCGTCGGCGCAGCGATATTGATGATATCGATCTTGCCGTCTTTGTTTAAATCCGATGCCATGACATAGTAAGTGCCTTGTGACACGAACAGTTGCTGACCCGGATTGAACGTGCCGTTTCCGTTTCCAGTGTAGATCTGAAGATAAGAACCCGCCGTAACGCTGTAGGCAGAGACCGCGAAATCAAGTTCGCCGTCATTGTTGAAGTCGCCTACCACGACCCAATTGGGGGAATCCGGAAGAGTGACGGAACTCTTGGAAAAAGTGCGGCTACCTTCATTGATAAGAAGGTCCACCGCATTATTGTGAACGGCAGTGCCGACCAGGAAATCGAGCTGGCCGTCACCGTTGAAATCACCGACGGCGATGGTTGTCGGCAGGTCGTCGAGATTGCCGACAAATTCCGGTGATCCGAATTTACCTCCGCCAGTTCCATACCAGATCAAAACCTGCGGGTTGAAACCATCGGTGGTGAGCAGGTCGGGATTGCCATCGCGATCGATGTCGGCCGATACGGAGAATCCGAGATAAGAATTCGGCGGAGCGGCATAGTTTGTGGCTGAGAAATACTTCTGTGCCACAACTGGCATGGCAAGGGAGGTAAAGATTGCAATGGCGCACAGGCGTGTGAGGGATGACATGGCGGTAGCCGCTTTGGCGCCGCTTAGGATGTCAATTCGCTCGAATCGGGTTGCCGGAAGGGGCTTCCGCCCGATTCCTGATCCCCAATGTGCGGTTCAGGTTGCGCAGACTGGAGGCCCCAGTCGAATTGTAGGTTTTCAATCGTGGTTCAGTTTCCGACAGTTCCTGCAGGTACATCTGAAGTCGGGATCATGCGGCATGACTACATGGGCGCAGACCTCGCATTGATGCCAGTCTCCGCCGGCGACAGCAGGCATAATCCTGAAATTGTTTCCATCGACACAATAAGGACAACGAATGATGGTTCTCGGCATAGTTCATTGGGATCGAAAAAAATGAATAGCGGAGTATGTCCATGGTTGCACGGACGAGGCAGGTTGTCCGTCGTCTAGCCTACCAAACTGAGCATTTCACAATTGGCGCCTCCAAGGGCAAACTTACGGTTGACTAATACCGCCTTCCGGCACATGCGACGTGAAGCGCTTCAGGACGAATTCGCGGATCAGGTTTCCGAAGGCGTCTCCACCAGTAGCTTGCCAACCCATTCAGCAGAACCAGCGAACCTCCGCGATCGGCAGCGGGATAGTACAGGTTCGAGATCGCAGCAACGCACAAGCCTCGGAGGACGCTCTGCAGGATTCACTATAGGCCGTGCGTAGTTTCGTATTCCGGAATCCGCATTGATCTTTGAAGCACATGAATGGGATGTGCCGTGGGATTGGTATACCTTGGCTGCTCCATGATCGATATACTTTGCGCGGGATTTGATTACTCACTTGTCCGAGGAAGCAATGATAAAAACAAATTTGATGTTGGTAATTACTTGCGCCATGGTTTTCACGTGCGTGCCGCTGGCGAACGCTCAAACGATCACCTGGGCTGGTCGCAGTTGGAAAGTTACCAACGGCGGAATGGCTGGAGTCGCTCACGGCGATCCGGCGAATGTCACCGTCGATGACAAGGGCTATCTGCATCTGAGAATCGTCAAGCAGGAAGGGAAGTGGACGGCGGGGGAAGTGTTCACGACAGAAGAGTTTGGATTTGGTACCTATCAATGGGTCGTCGAAGGAAATGTTTACGACATGGACCCTGTTACCGTCCTCGGCTTGTTTACATATGGTCCGGTGCACCACATCGGTGCTGACGCAGAGGACGAGATCGACATCGAATTCTCGCAGTGGAACAAGACCTGTCACGGATGCAATGCGGACTTCACCGTGTATCCGTCGACGGGGAATCAAAAGCCGAAGGGCGTTTCCGCATGGGAAGATAATTTTCGTGTCTCGGGCGGAATTCTTACGACGGCACGGACGGATTGGTTTCACGACCATATCGTTTTTACGCTGATGAATGGTGCGCAGCCAATTGGCACTACAGCCGATGTAATCAAGACGGAAACCTACTCATCCGACAAGACGAATATTCCACAAGTTCCGGTTCCAGTCGGCATCAACCTGTGGTGCTTTAAGCAGACGCCGGCGGAGAATCAGTCCGTGGTGATTCGCGACTTTCAGTTTGTTCCGCGATCGCACTAGGCGAGCAGCGACATCTGGCTGCCAGAGGGGGGATCGTTGCCTTCCTCCAGAGGATCGGCGAATTTTCGAAGCTCTGGATATTTTTGAAGCAGTGTCGGAGGCGCGCTTGCCCGTTTGCCGGTGATCATCGCCTTCAATTCGATTGCGTTTACTCCAGCCTTGCTTTCGAAGTGATTGTTCGTGATCACATACGTCGTCTGCGCTTTGTGGGCGACGTTTTCGATGCGCTCCTTCCAATCTCCGAGTTCTTGCTCTTTGTAGAGATAGTTGTAGCGGTCGTTGCGATTATCGGAATCGAACCATTGATCGTAGTTGCGACCGTGCAGCCGAACATAAGCGATGGGCGCGGTCACATGCTCGGTCGGGGCCAGTGACTTTCCCATGACCGGCTGATCGATGTTGCAGAATGCCACGTTCCGCCGCGCGAACTCAGCTAGGGTGTCTGGATTGTTCCAACTTGAATCACGCACTTCGACCACCCGTGGATACTCGATCAACTGCCGCAGCAAGCGCTCCAGGTACTCGCGATTCAGGGGAGTGTTCTTGAAAGAGACAGGGAACTGAATCAGCAGCGCTCCCAGTTTGCCCTCACTGGCTAGGGCGTCGAGTCCTTCGCGGGTCTGGATTTCATCCTCATCCGTTGGGCGGATCGTCGCTGCAGAAGTTGGCTCCATGACCGCAATCGGCGAATGCGTGAACGCTCGATATAGCTTTGCCGTGAACAGAAAGTTAGGGTTCACTGCCGCTACTCTCTTGCTCCAGAGCTTCGCTAACTCGGGCTTCAACGGACCATAAAAAGAAGTATTGATCTCGGTTGTATCGAAAAAGCGCGCCACGTACTCGAGGGGATGCATCTTGCGCCGCTGCATCCCTGGAGGGTAGAAGATGCCTTCCCAGTCCTTATAGGACCATCCTGCTGTGCCGATGCGAATCGCCCCCTGTGCGCCAGACGTGGCGTTGGAATCGGCGTCGGAAGGCCGGTTTGCGTCGGGAGGAATCATAGGGCAACAGGGCCAATCGAGAGCGTAGCACAGGAACTAGTGACGAAAGGAACCTTGCTCGAAAACGTGGAATATGAAGAATAGGTCGGATGGGGAAACGGCTTTTCATCATGGGGGCAGTCGTGTGCCTGACGTTGCTAGCGCCCTATTCCCACAGTCAGGACTCGCCTGACGCCGCCAATATCAGAGCTCTCGAATTGAAGCTCCTGGATTGCTACAAACACCACGAGGTAGAAGTTTTCGCTTCCGTTCTTGACGAAGATTTCGTCATCACTTTCGAAGACGGCTCAACTTACAGTAAAACCGGCTACCTGGCATATAGCACCAGTGCCTCTACACACATCGATTCAGTCGAGATCCAGGAGATGAGAATCCGGATGCACAGAGACACGGCCGTGGTCACCGGCGTTTATCACGAAAAGGGGAGGGATAGTCAGAAAGCCTACGACTACCACGACCGTTTCACCGACGTCTGGATGAAGGAGTCAGGCAAGTGGCGCCTGATTGCTGCGCATTACTCCGTGCCATCAAAGTAATCGCAATTCACTTACCGCGGGCACGTTTTTCAAAATCCCGGCGGCCTCTCACTGACCACGTCAAAGGCACGCTCGAGCGCAATGCCGACGCGACCAATCGTTCCCTCATCGAATAACCGGCCAATCAAGGTGACTCCATGGGGCACACGCCGCGGTGGATTGAAAGTCGGCAGGGGATGCTCTGGGTCGGGGGCCCAGTCACTGCGCGCTTTAGTGACCTCGACGAAGCCGGCGCGCAAAGTAAGCGACGGGTGTCCGGTGAAGTTTGTAATGACCAGCATCTCGTCACGCAGCGATGGGACCAAAATTAAATCGGCTTGCGAAAAGATTCTAGCCATTTCTTCGGCGACTTTGCGCCGCATGCGGTCGGCCTGAACAAAATCGACTGCCGACAAGAATCGAGCCTGACGGAAGAGATTGGGCCACGCATCGGGAACCTGCGCCTTCAGTTCGCGCAGGCCGCCATTCAGCGTGAGTTCCTCGAATGCCGCGGCGCCTTCTGCAAACAAGATCAGGTTGAGTGAATCGTACGGCCAGTTTGGCAGCGATACTTCAGTTGGCAGCATGCCGAGCTTCTTCACGGTTTCAAGCGCTGCACGGTCGACTTCGGTGGCGGGGCGTTCATTCATCCAGGCAGCGAAGTAGCCGACGCGGAGTCCCTTCACGCTTGCGTTTGCGTCGAAATCGAGATGGCTGGGAACGCTGGCGACATCGCCGGCATCAGGACCGGAGATCGCTTGCAGGACCAGCATCCCGTCTTCGACGGCGCGAGTCATGGGACCGAGCTTGTCGAGCGACCAGCAGAGCGTCATCGCGCCGGTACGGGGGACACGTCCGTAGGTTGGACGAAGTCCGGTAACGCCGCATCGCATGGAAGGACTGACGATGCTGCCGCCAGTCTCGCTTCCGATCGAGAATCCGACGAGTCCGGCAGCGGTGGCTGCACCCGGTCCAGCGCTTGATCCGGAAGCGCCTTCTTCCGGCAACCACGGATTCATCGTCTGTCCGCCAAACCAGATGTCATTGAGCGCGAGAGCGCCGAGACTCAGCTTGGCGACGAGGACCGCGCCCGCTGCATTCAGTCGCTTCACCACAGCCGAATCGTCTTTTGGAATGCGATTCCGGTAGGGCTCGGCGCCGTAAGTCGTCGGAATGCCAGCCGTGTCGAGCAGATCTTTTACGCCAAACGGAATGCCGTGAAGAGGTCCCCGGTACTTTCCTAGCGCGATCTCCTCGTCTGCCTGCTTTGCCTGTTTCAAGGCGTGTTCGCGGGTGATCGTGATGGCGCATCGCAGCTTGGGATTGAAACGCTCCAACCGTTCCAGATAAATATTCGTCAGGCGTTTGGAGCTCAGCTGTTTGCTTTCGATCCAGTTCGAAAGTTGCGACACTTGAGCGAATGCGATGTCCTCGTCATCTTTCGGAAGGGAAGTTCCGGCTGACTTAGTTCGCACGAAACGGTCTTTCGTTGCAATGATTGAGAGGCCGGGCAGCATCGGATTCCACTGCGTTGCTGGTGCCAGAGTATCTTCGAGCGCCAGTTTCCGCGGGCCGGTGCGCCGTTCGTAAACCGACGCCAGCGTCCTGCGCCAGCTTGACGCGGCCATGGCACGCTCGGCGTCGGTTAGCGGAAACTGCACCAGCTTTTCGGCCTCAGCGAACGTGTTGACCGTCACTTCCGGGCCGAATGCGGGTCCCGCGCCGTAGGCGGTCGGTGCCCCGGGGGGAAGCTGCGTCTGATTCTGTGCTTGCAACCGCGAGATCGCAGTCGCACCCAACACGCCCAAAGAAGTAATGGTCAGAAAATCCCGGCGGGATTTGGACATGATTCTCCCTTAAATGATCGGCGCAAGGGGACCGAATCGCTGATTATGCCACGCTGGGCCGCAGTTCGACTTTTTTCGTGTTGATGGTCACGCGCGCAGCGGGCAGTTGTGGTGGAGGGAAATCTCCAGTCACCGCTTCCACCGTGATAGTGCCCGGAGTCCTTGTGGACTGCACGATCACCTGAGCCAGACCATTAAACAGGCTGCGCTTCGGCTCTTTATCGGATTCCTGACAGTTCGGATCGCCGTTGCCCACTCCGATCAGCTTGCCTTCTCCGGTTACGTTGAAGTGGAGGAGAACATCGGCCGTCGGAATGGCGCGGCCTTCTTTGTCGAGCACTTCCACCATCAGGACTGAAATATCTTCTCCGTCAGCATCAATGTCTTTGCGGTCCGCAGTCATGCGGATCGACGCTGGTTCGCCCGTGGTCTCACGCTTTTCTGTGAGCACAACCTTGCCATCTTTCGTCCCACGTGCTTCGAGGACGCCGGGCTCGTACTTCACTTTCCACTCGAGATGTGTGAGCGGCTGTATCTTTTGCGATCCCAAACTCTTTCCATTCAGGAACAACTCCACCGAGTCGAGGTTGGAGTGCACCCAAACTGAAATCGGTTCGCCATCGCGTTGCTCCCAGTTCCAGTGCGGAAACAGATGAAGCACCGGTTCCGATCCCCACCACGCTTTGTAGTAATAAAAGTTATCTTTGGGAAAGCCGCACATGTCGACGATGCCGAATTGCGAATTGATTGACGGCCATCCATAAGGCGTGGGCTCGCCGCGGTAGTCGAAGCCGGTCCACGCGAAACCTCCAGAGAGCCATTCGCGCGCGGCGTAGAACTTCCACCACTCTTCCGCCAACTGCGACCAGGAGGTGTGATTCAGGTCGTATGCACTGACCCAATTCCGCTGCTTGTCGGTGATGTAGATCCCGCGCGTTGAAACGGTGCTCGCCGTTTCCGAGCCGACGCTCGGTTTGTCGGGATGCGCCTTGTGCCAGGGATCATGCTCTTTCAGGTTGTAGTTGAAGCCCATGACGTCAAGTTGCTCGGGGAAGTGCGTTTCGAAATCCGCATTGACTGCGCAAGAGCACATGCGCGAGGGGTCGAGTTCATGGCTGCGAGCAATCATCTCGTCGATCACGCGCACGCCCTGTGGCTGCGGCATCATCGTCCACTCTTCGTTGCCCATGGACCACAGGATGATCGAAGGCGAGTTGCGGTAGCGCTTGATCATCGTTTCGAGCTGCGCCATGCCCTCGGGATTCGAACTCATCATGCGCGTCTCGCACATCATCATTACGCCCATGCGATCGCAAGCTTCGACCCACTCCGGCGTCGGCATGTTGTGCGACGTGCGGACGCCGTTTCCGCCCATGTCTTTCAATACAGCCAGACGATAGCTTTGCAGGCGGTCGGGAAGAGCGGCGCCGACTCCAGCGTGATCTTGATGATTGCAGGTGCCCTTGATCAGAACGTGCTTGCCGTTGAGGAAGAAGCCTTTATTGGCATCCCACTTGATGTCGCGGACACCGAAAGTGATGCGCTCGGCATCGCGCGCTTTTCCGCCTGATTCGACGGTCGCAATCGCAGCATAGAGATTTGGATTCTCAATCGACCAGAGAGCCGGATTAGGAAGATTCGTATTCGCTGTAAACGTTACTGACCCATCGGGGGGGACGGACTGCTGCGCTGAATCAACGGAAGCGACGACTTTTCCTGCGGCATCCTTGCACTGCCAGCGGACTCGGCAGCTTTCGGCTTGAGGGCCCTGATTGCGCACGATCGCTCCCAAGCTCAGCGTAGCGGCATTTCCTTTAACGCTTGGACGCACATAGCTCTCGCATCTCGCAAGATAGAGAGGGTCCGTCTTAGTCAGCCACACATGCCGGTAAATTCCCGCGCCCTCATAGAACCAGCCATCGCCGAAGCTGGCGTCCATGCGGACCATGAGATAGTTCTTGCCGCCGAAATTCGCGAAGTCTGTGAGGTCGAAGCAGAAGGGTGCATAGCCGTTATCGTTGCGCCCGATGAAGTATCCGTTGAGAAAAACCAGTGCGCTGCGGAACGCGCCATCGAACTCAACGGACACGCGCCGATTGGCATCTTCTTTCGACAAATCAAACGTGCGACGGTACCATCCAACGCTCGTCTCCGGATAACGCCGTCCCAGCGGCTTGTAGCCGTGCGATTGCTGCTCCTCATCCCACACAAACGGCAACTCCACAGCCCAATCGTGAGGCAAATCGAGGGAGCGCCATTTCGAATCGTCGAATTTTGCAGTCGAGAATTCGAATTCTCCGCTCTTCGAGAAGTCGCCCTGTCCCATGCCGAATCCCAGATCGCGGCGCGGGTCGGATCCGTGTCCCTGAAAGAATTTCCATCCAAAGTCGAGGAGCAAGCGCTCGCGAGGCGCTACGGCCGAAGATGTTTCCGGATCGGGGAAAGGGTGTCCGGCCAACAGAGCATGCGCACGGGTTGCGGGACCAATGACCAGTGTGGAAGCTGAAATTGCCAGACCGGAGCGGAGCAGATCACGGCGGGTAAGCGATGACATCGCGGGCACCTCTGTATTCGGTCAGGATGAATTGGCTCGCGCGAGCGGCAGGATTAAACGGTTAAGCCGCGCGCACGGAACCCCGCATTATAAAAGTTCGTCGCCCGACTGCAAGCGTTTCATTTGTGAAGTTCGACCGAGAGCAAGTGGGGAGTCTGTGATTTGTCCACTGATTCGACGTACTCGACCTTTGCCGGCCGGCCTTGCAGTTGTTCGCACGGCTTCAATTCTCCCTTTGGCTGAAAGCCGAGAGCTGAAAATTGGACCTTGTAATAATCGTCGCTGTGAAAATTAAATGTCCTTGCGCCGAGTTTTACCGAGAGTTCCATGGTAGGTTCAGTGCAATGAACAGCCTGGATCACTCCGATTACAAACCGATGCGGGCCGCTGGGAACAAAATCGCGCCGCGCAAGCCGTGGCACTTGCGCAGCATCTGAAGATTGCTGAGAGGCCATAGCATCTTCGGCTGATTTCGCTTCTTCGTTCTGGCGGCGTTGCCTCTCTGCAGCTTCCGCTTGTGCGGTTGAAAACTCTTCTGCGTTGATGAGGGCCTTGGTCAGCAGTTCGTTCTCTTCGTCAGTTTTGGACAGCTTCATCGCGTTGCGTAATACCGCCACCGCATTTTGCGGTTGCTGCATTTGCATGAGGACGCTGGCGACATTTACGCGATAACCAACGTTGGTGGGTTCTAAACTGACTGCGCTCAGTCCCATCATGTGGGCTTCATCGAGATTGCGGCGACGGCTGCCGAGAAATACTGCCAGCCGGTCGAATGCCGGCGCGAACGAGGGATTTAGTTTGATGCACTGCCGCAGGCTATTCTCCACCTGCGTTTCAGTGGCAGCGTCGAGTGCACCCTGCATCGACATCACCGCAAAGTAGTAGTGCGCGAGATAACTCTGCGAGTCGAGTTCCACTGCCTGTTGATACCACTTCTTGGCCTCGGGAATGTGCCGCTCGCTGAACTCGATAAATCCCATCGTCTCGTGGGCGGAAACATTTTTCGGATCCTCTTGCAAGACATGATCCAGAAGCGCCCGGGCATCCTGAGTTCGGCGGTTGTAAGCGAGAAAATCTGCGCGCTGCGCCTCGGCTTGAGGAGCAGTTAGGGAGGCCACCTTGAATGTCGCTGGATCTGCCTCCGTCGGCACCTTCTTCTTAAAGTAAGCGAAGGTTCCTCGTCGGACGTACTCGTCGATCTCAGCCTGGAGCTTCTTCAGATCACCGAAGGCAGTCGCCGCCGCGCTTTGAGGATCAGTCCCGCTCATCAACAGATCGGCGTATCGCACCAGGCGATTGCTTTGTTGGGGATCGGTGGCCATTATGTAATGCACGATGGCCCACGATTCGGCATAGAAGATCGATCCTTTGTTCTCCTCGTGGTAGTAGGGTGATTTGTAGTCAACCGCGAAGAGCACGGGCAACGGTAGTAAACGGACCTGCCGCAAGAACAAAATGTTTTCGACGCTGGGCTGTCCCAACCGGGCATCGCTCTCGTCAATGTCGGTGTTCTGATAGAACTCTGCCAAGCCCTCATTCATCCATAGAGGCATCCACTCGGCCTTGCTGAATACCAAGTGCGTGTACTCGTGGTAGATGACAGAGTAAGGATGTTCGCCTTCCGCCTCAAGACGCATCAGGACGTAATTCTTATCGGGACCACGAAGGAATAATCCTCCAAGGCGCAATGAACCCTTCGCCAGGTATTCCTGCGGTTCCAGTGCCCGAAAGTCAGCATCGCTCTTGACGGCCAGGACGACGATCGGTGAACTCGGGTCGATCTTCAGCTTTGGAATGAGCGCGTGAAACAGTGACCGCATGCGCTCGAAGTGGTCGGCAATCTTCCGCGCTTGTTTTTCATTGCCATTCGTGGCGACCACAAAGTGCGGGCTCGTTACCTGAATCCAGTTCTCTGCCTTATCGCGCGCAGGCGCGACGCAAGCCAAGCCAACCAATATCACCAGCAGCAATTTTCGACACATACAGGGCGCCGATCTGCGGGAGGGAAGAGGCCGCGAAATGGGACGACGATTATAGAGCCAGAACAGATGTTCTTGTCGATGATTTTGATCACCGCTTACGGCTGGACTTTGCCCAGTATTCCTGCATCAATTCGTGCGACCAGCGCGGCTGCCGGATTGTTTCGCGGGGTAGAAACTCGGCCATCACGGGCTTGACATCAAGAATGGGAGTGCCGTCGATGGCGTCGAGCTCCGCGACATAAAGATTGGTGCCATCAATGCGGAGAACGCGACAGATGGTAACGCCAATGCGGTTGGGCCGGTTCTTGGTGCGTTGCGCGAAGACGCCGACTTCAGGCCAGTCTTTGTTGTTACGGGGATGGCGCGAGCCTTTGATTATCTTGCCAGGATCTACTAGGCTGAGATGAAAGATCACTTCGACATGAGAAAAATCAGCGAGTCCCTTTAAGGCATCGGAACCGAATTCTTGCGTCAGCCTAATGCATGATTCCTGTTCACCCCAGAAGTCGTCTTCCACCTGTAGACGCGACGACCGCACAAATCCAATTGGCTGTAGTTCGATCTTCACCGGTGCGCCTCGATTTGAGCGCCGCCCGACGCTCGCAGACTATTGCTTGCTCGGTTCAGCTACGGCGGGCTGCTCGTGGACCTCGCCCATGCTGACGATCCTAGTGGAGGTGCGGAATTTCTTGTAGTCGCGGTAGGTCTGTTCGCCGTCGACGTTGAAGCCTTTCAGCAGGGCGACACGGGCATCGACTTTGAACGTCACGTGTTGAGGCAGCCAGACTTCATCATTGACGCGGGTCTGTTCAAGCAGGAAACGCGTGCCTTTGTGGATGCGAGCGAGGAATAGTCCGATCGACACGGTATCAATCGCCTCGACGTTGAGCTTGGAGAGTTGCAGGTCAGCCTTGTCAATCCAGACCCGACCCCGGAACTTGGGCAAGAATTTCGCCTCTTTCATGTGAGGCTCATACCCGGGACGCGGCTCGCCATCAATGACCCAGGCTTCACGGCCGTCGACTAGCTCCGTGCCGACTAACGTGAAGTTGTACGCATCCGCCACTTCGCCCACGAACTTGCGTCCGTCTTCCCGCTCTTTTTCTGCTTTTTGCTCGCGCTTGCGGCGATCGTCGTCCGATTCGTTCTTGCGCTTGTCGATGATCTTCTGGATCTTCTCCTCTTCCTTGGCCGCGTCTTTGCCTTCGAGCGGCTTGTCGTCTTTGGCGATCAGTCGCTGCACCTGCTCGCCATCAATCTCCAGGACCTCGTACGTCTTGATCTCTTTGGATTTTGCCTGGCCCTTTCCGTCGAGATTGGTTTGCACTTCCCGCTCAATATAGGTGTAGTCGCGCTGGCGTTTGTCATTCTCCATGTCCTTTTCAGCGACCACGCGAAAGAGTTCCTGCATTTGCTGCTGCGACAACTTGCCGTTGGCATCGGGAGTCAGATCAGGGGCAGGGGGAGCCTTCTTCGCGGGGCTGGCCTCTATGGCGGAATCCGTCACCGCTGGAGAGGAGGGCGATTCCTGCTGCGCAATTGCGGGAAGGCAGATGAATGCGAACAGGATGAATGCAAGAAAGCGTGTCCCCATAAGTAATCCTAACCTGATTGGAAGCAACGGTGAGTCTCTGAGATGTAAAGACGAGCGGAAGATGGAGGGAATTACAGGCCGGGGTGACTTTTTTGGTCTCTGCTATCGCCGGATGGTGGCCTGGTCGACCGCGAGTTCGCGGCAGGTACGCCCGATGACGTCTTTGGCAGAACTGGCCTCGACGAACTGGAATCCGTAACGGAAAGCTACTCGCTGCCGGACCATGGCATGTACCTCTACGTTGCCAAAGGGCAGAGAAAACTCAAGTCGTACAACCTCTCCGAGCGGAACCTCAACCAGTAGCATAGCGGAAATGCCCGACTCGCTGATATCAACTGTTTGCCCATGCACGACCAGGCGGTTGCGAGCATACACACGAATTGCAATGTTCAGCTTGTAGCGAGGACATAGACGGGCGTCGAGAAGCCGTTGAGTTGCAGACATTCCGTGTTGATCTCCAAGTTCCATGTGACCTCCACAGTACTTTCAAGGCGTCACCAGGCAGCACCTCGACGGCGAGGATTTCCCTGCAACATTGAAGATCGGCAAAAGAGGACTGGAGCTTGAACGAATACGGCGGGATCAGTCGCGGGTTTTGTAGGCTTTGCCCAGGCACTCTGCCTGGAAAAGCCGCTCGTCCACGCGATGCAGGCGTTTTTCCTGTGCCTTTGTCATTAAAGAGTAATGTTTGATATCGAAAAGGTGATACACGATGAACCACACCGGCTGGTCGGTGGTCATCCAGTTTTGGGAATCAAACCGTTTCAGATTTACCGGAACTGAATAACGACGAAGAGTCCGCTCACGCCGCAGATTGAAATATGCGTTGAAGTAGCTCAATGCGAGTTCCCGTAAATTGCGGTAGATCGGTTCGCGCCAGCGGCAGCCAGTGTAGTTCGATTTCGCAATTGCCCCCCAGCAGCCATCTTCCTGAAAAACTGCGATCACATGGTCGGTGTCGTGATCAGCCTCAAAATCAAGAATCAGCGGCGGATAACCGTTGGCGCGCAACGCGGCCGCCCCAAAGATGGCGCCTTCCAGGCAATGCGATGACTCCTCCGCCAGTACTTTGCGCGGAGACCACGCCGTATCTTCCAGGTGATATGGCATGTCGTCGAGGAACTTCTGAATCCCGTAAGGATTTTTCATGCTGCGCAACTTGCGCAGCTCTTTCGGCGTAAAGCCGGAGTTATTGTTCATGTCGTTCGTCGCGCGTCCGATCCTGAAGTCATTTCGCGTGCGGATGTCCCAGGTCTCGTTGATTTTGTGAGACTTGGGAAATCTGGGACAGAAAAACGCTGCTTAACTCTTGCGGCGTATCCACAGTTACGTCGGGTTCTTCGACGTCCAGCGTGTGCGGCGCGAAGCCATAGGTCACGGCGACAGTCCACAGCCCGGCGTTCCGTCCAGTACGAATATCGATGTGCGAATCGCCCACAATGACTGCCTGCTCGGGCTCTACCCCTGCTTCGGACATCAGCTTCAGCGCGCCTTCCGGATCGGGCTTCTTCGTTGTAAAGCTGTTGCCGCCATAGATCTGTGAGAAAAACGATCCAAGGCCCAATGCGTCGACGATCGCACGCGATGGATTCACAGGTTTGTTGGTCAGTACCGCCAACCTCCGCGGGTGTCCGTTATGTGAGTTTTGGATGGCCGCCAGAGATTCGCGAATCCCAGAGTAGACGGTCGTGTGATCGAGCTTGTGCTCGCGATAATAAGAGAGAAAGAATTCGAGCCCTCTGCGGACTAGGGCTTCATCGACGGACTCGCCTCCAAGTGCCCTTTGAATCAGCACCGGAGCGCCGTCCCCGACATAGCTGGCAATAACTTCTTCGGGAAGTTCAGGGCGGTTGATGTGCCGCAAAGCCGCATTCACGGAGTGGACCAGATCCAGGCGGGAATCGATCAGCGTCCCATCCAGATCAAAGATCACCAGCTTGATCGATTGCGCGTTAAATGAGCGAAGAGTACGGATCATGAATACTTCAGAATAAAGCACGCGGCACTCAGCCGTCAGCACTCACTCCGACTTCGCCCAGCCTTTGGAAGACAGCCACTCCTGCCACCATCGCTGATTGTTCTGGATGGTTTCCTGTTGCTCTGCGGGCAAATCAGGGCCAGGTTCGGGGATTGGATGCAGTGGCGGCAATCCCACGGAGGCCCGGAATTCATCGACCCGCTCGGGATTGCTCAATTTCCAGGGACGGGCGCGGCCGTCGCGTGGATCATCGAACCACTGCGAACCATATCGTTGTGGACGGCCTTCGTACATCGCGATCCGGTCTTCCAGATAAGCCGCATGCCACGCAGGAATGCGCCCGGCGGCCGCACATTTGTTGAGCAAGCGCAAGACGTCCTTCTGAAAATCCGGTTCTCCGATCGCGTGCTGGGTGATGATCCATGCCGCTTCGGCGCCGTCCTTTCCGGCAATATCCTCTGCGGGCCAACCATGCTCGGAGATTACTTGGCGAAGCCGGACGGCATTTTTGATGTGGATCGCTTCCATGCGGGGAACGTACGCTCCGCCAAGTTCTCCGGCATCGAGCAGTTCCTGGCGCACGCGCAGATCTTCCGCGCGCATGGCGAGCAGTTCGTCGCGGAGACTCTCATTGACCATAGATGGATTATCGGACAGCGCTAGGAACTTGACATTTACTATATTTCTAGTAATATAGAAATATGGTTGGACCCGCAAAACGCACTAGTGAATCCAGCGATCGCGTTATCCAGTACGCCGACATGTTTTCTGCCATGGGAAACGAACAGCGGCTGCGCATCATGCAACTGCTGCTAACGGCTCATCCCGAAGGTCTTGTCGTCAGCGAGATTCAGGACGAACTCGACATTCCGAATTCAACACTTTCTCATCACCTCGACAAACTTAGAACCGAAGGCCTGGTGGAAGTAAAGCGGGAAGGGACTTTCTTGCGCTACACGGCTGATACAGAGGCGCTGCAGGAGCTGTTGCAGTTCCTCTATGCAGAGTGCTGCACGCGCAACAAGGCTCTCAAGCCGCAGGACATCGTACAGATCTGCAAATGAGAGCCATCATGAGCACGACGGAAGCGACCGATATCAAAGAGGTAGTCAAACAGAAATATGGAGAAGCCGCCCTGCGGGTGAAGTCCGGAGGGAGTTCCTGCTGCGGAGCTAAGACCAACTCCGGATGCGCCGATCCGATCACAACCAACCTTTACGATGCGACGCAGATCGGACAGATCCCGGAGGAAGCGGTGCTGGCCTCGCTTGGCTGCGGAAATCCCACGGCACTGGCGCAGCTGAAGCCTGGGGAATCCGTGCTCGACCTCGGCTCCGGTGGCGGCATCGACGTCCTTCTCTCTGCGCGCCGTGTCGGCCCCACGGGGAAGGCCTACGGTCTCGATATGACCGACGAGATGCTTGCGCTGGCCAACGAAAACAAGCGCAAATCAGGAATCGAAAACGTTGAATTTCTAAAGGGAGAAATTGAGAAGGTTCCACTGCCCGATAACTCTGTCGATGTAATTATCTCGAATTGCGTGATCAATCTTTCCGCCGACAAAGACAGAGTGCTGCGCGAGGCATTTCGCGTTCTCAAGCCTGGCGGGCGCATCGCTGTGTCTGATGTCGTCACCCGGGGTGAGATTCTGCCCGAGATTCGCCAGAGTGTGCTGGCTTGGGTGGGATGCATCGCCGGGGCGCTAGATGAAAGCGACTACAAGGCAAAACTAGCGCGAGCGGGATTTGAGCAGATTGAGATCGAACCGACGCGCATTTACCGCGCCGAAGATGCACTCGAGTTCCTGTCCGGCCAGCAGATTCCGATAAAGCTCGATCCTGCATTGATCGACGGAAAGTTCTTCAGCGGATTCGTCCGCGCTGTGAAACCTGCGCCGGCGAAGTCGTGTTGCGGTCCGACGTGCTGCAACTGACGAGAGGAACAATGAGCCGTCACTACAATGTTCTGTTTTTGTGCACGGGAAATTCCGCCCGTTCCATCCTGGCTGAGGTCATTCTCAACTCCAAAGGCGGGCCGAACTTCACGGCGTACAGCGCTGGGAGTCATCCCGCAGGCAAGGTGCACCCCGGTGCGCTGAAGCAGTTGGAAGCGGCGCAACTCTCGACTGAAGGACTGCGCAGCAAGAGCTGGGACGAGTTTGAGGGGCCCACCGCCCCGCAGCTCGACTTTGTTTTCACGGTATGTGACAACGCTGCGAAGGAGGTCTGTCCGGTTTGGTCAGGGCACCCGATGACCGCGCACTGGGGAATTCCCGATCCTGCTGCAGTGCGTACGTCGCCGGAAGCAATGGAGAAAGCCTTCCGTGATGCTTTTTTCCTCCTTGATCGGAGGATCAATCTTTTTTTGAGTCTCCCGCTAGCGAAGCTGGATGAGCTTGCACTGAAGAAGGAACTGAGCAACATCGGCCGCCGATGACAAGGTAAAGCATGAATGCAGGTGTTTCATCCCATCTGAAGTTTCTCGATCGTTTTCTCACCGTTTGGATCTTCGCAGCGATGTTGGTCGGTGTGCTTGCTGGATGGGCATTGCCGGGTGTCGTCCCGTTTCTCAATCGCTTTAGCCTGGGCACCACCTCGATTCCCATTGCCGTCGGACTGATTCTGATGATGTATCCGCCATTGGCCAAAGTTCGCTACGAAGAAATGGGCGAAGTCTTCCATAACAAGAAGGTTCTGCTGCTCTCACTTTTGCAGAACTGGATCATCGGGCCCGTCCTGATGTTTGTTCTGGCAATCGTCTTCCTGCGTGGATACCCCGAATACATGGCGGGTCTGATCATGATCGGGCTCGCACGCTGTATTGCAATGGTGATTGTGTGGAACGAACTGGCCAGAGGCGACACGGAGTACGCCGCCGGTCTTGTGGCGTTCAACTCCGTCTTCCAGGTCCTGTTTTATTCCGTTTATGCCTGGGTCTTTATCACGAAACTGCCTCCGTGGTTCGGACTGGCCGGCGCGATCGTGGATGTCTCCATTCGCGAGATCGCCAAGAGCGTGTTCATTTATCTGGGAATCCCGTTTCTTGCCGGCATGATGACTCGTTTCGTGTTGCTGGGACTACGAGGGAGGGTGTGGTACGAAACAAAATTCATTCCACGCATTAGCCCTCTCACCCTGATCGCTCTGCTCTTTACGATCGTGGTGATGTTTTCTCTGAAAGGCGAGTACATTGTGCGCTTGCCGCTCGACGTGCTCCGAATTGCAATCCCTCTGCTGATCTATTTCGTAGTGATGTTTCTGGTCTCGTTTTACATGGGACGCAAGCTGGGTGCGGATTATTCGAAGACCGCGACCCTGTCATTCACAGCGGCCAGCAATAATTTCGAACTGGCGATCGCGGTGGCCGTGGCAGTATTCGGAATCAACTCCGGGGCTGCGTTTGCGGCAGTAATCGGACCGTTGGTAGAGGTTCCAGCCCTGATCGGGTTAGTAAATGTCGCTCTGTACTTTCAACGAAGGTACTTTGCCTCCCAGGCGCTCGTCACTCCGTAGTTGGTTCAAGCGTCAACGAAAAAGGCCCCAGGTGACTGCGGCCACCCGGGGCCGAATGGGCGCTTCCAGCCCGCAGAAACGCCCTATGGATTGGCGGACTGTATCCATGCGGAGGAGGGGTTGTCTGTGATTGCCAGCACGCTACTACGTAGCTCCGGTCACATGGTCAGACCAACCCCTTATTTGCCTTGAACTTCCATGTTTTCCAACCTCCCTTGAACATATACAATCCAAACGTTCGACCTTGTTTGGGACAAGAGTCGCCGGTTTGCGTGGGGAATCTAAAGACTAGGGACTAAATTCCGGATGGCCACAACCAAGACTGAACCCAAGCTGCCGCTTTCGACGCCCGTCGCGAGAAAAGGTAAGAATTATGAAGGACTTACACGCGAACAGCTCATCCAGGCCTACCGCCTGATGTATACGTCCCGGCGCATCGACGACCGGGAAATTCTGCTCAAACGTCAGCAGAAAATCTTCTTTCAGATGTCAGGCGCCGGACACGAGGCAGTCGGAGTGGCTGCCGGATTAGCTCTGAAGCCGGGTTACGACTGGTTTTATCCCTATTATCGTGACCGTGCGCTTTGTCTGACGCTGGGAGTCGAGCCTTACCAGATGTTCCTGCAAGGCGTTGGTGCGGCCGATGACCCCAGTTCAGGTGGACGTCAGATGCCTTCGCACTGGAGCTATCCGGGGCTTCACATCGTCACGCAGTCATCCCCCACGGGTTCGCAGATCCTGCAGGCAGTGGGTTGCGCCGAAGGCGGGCGCTACCTTTCGCGTCATCGCAAGACTGCAGAAGTTTCCTCGGGCACTGGCGATTATCGCGAATTCAAAGAGGTCACCTCCGAGACGGACGAGGTCACCTACGTTTCGCTGGGCGATGGCACATCGAGCGAGGGCGAGTTCTGGGAGGCGATGAATGCCGCTGCTCTCGGAAAGCTGCCGATCATCTTTTGCGTGGAAGATAACGGCTACGCCATCTCTGTGCCCGTCGAAGTGCAGACGGCGGGCGGAAGCATTTCGCGCCTGGTATCGGGATTCCCCAATTTCCACTTCGAGGAAGTCGATGGCACCGATCCGGTGGCCAGTTATGGAGCCTTCCGCCGCGCCGTCAGGTATTGTCGCGATGGACTCGGCCCGGCATTCGTCCATGCGCACGTAATTCGGCCATACTCGCATTCGCTATCGGATGATGAGCGGCTGTATCGTCCCGATTCCGAGCGTGAGCGCGATGCCCAGCGAGATCCTGTCACCCGCACGCAAATGTATCTGCTGCGAGAAGGCATCCTTGACGATAAGGGCATCAATCAGCTGGAAAAAGAGGTCGAAGCGGAACTGCAGACCGCCGTGGACCGCGCACTCGAAGCACTGCCTGCGGCCCCGGAGTCTGTAACGACATTTTTATACTCGCCGAACATCGATCCAACGTCGTCGGATTTCGAGACACAGGCAGCGGCTGAAGTGGTCGTCGAGGGCAAAAAGCCCGCGGCAAAAACGATGGCCGACCTCATCACAGCGACGCTCCGGGATGAGATGAAGCGCGACGAGCGCATCGTGATCTTTGGCGAAGACGTCGCGGATTGCAGCCGCGAAGAATATCTGAAGCAAAAGCTGGTAAAAGGGAAGGGCGGCGTCTTCAAACTGACTTTCGGCCTGCAGTGCGAGTTCGGTAACGATCGTGTATTCAACTCGCCGCTGGCGGAAGCTGCGATCGTTGGCCGCGCGACGGGCATGGCGACGCGTGGACTGAAGCCCGTGGTCGAAATTCAATTTTTCGATTACATATGGCCCGCGATGATGCAGATTCGCGATGAGCTCAGCACCATCCGCTGGCGCTCGAACAACGGCTATTCGTCTCCGGTAGTGATACGCGTGGCCATTGGCGGATATCTGACCGGCGGCGCGATTTACCACTCGCAATGCGGCGAGAGCATCTTCACACACATCCCGGGGCTTCGCGTCGTTTTTCCATCGAACTCCCTGGATGCCGCGGGCCTGCTGCGCACGGCAATTCGCTGCGATGATCCAGTGCTGTTCCTTGAACACAAGCGGCTGTATCGCGAATCGTACGGACGCGCGGCGTATCCCGGCCCGGATTACATGATCCCGTTCGGGAAGGCGAGGATCGTGCATCCCGGAACAGATCTGACGGTCATTACATACGGAGCGGTTGTGCCGCGCGCGCTGCAAGCCGCACAAAAGCTGGAGCGCGAGCAAGGCGTGAGTGTTGAGATCATTGACCTGCGCAGCCTCAATCCGTTTGATTGGGAAACGATCGCGGCATCGGTATCAAAGACCAGTCGTGCACTGGTCGCATACGAAGACACGCTGAGCTGGGGATACGGCGCCGAAATCGCCGCCCGCATCGCCGACCAACTTTTCGATCAGCTCGATGCTCCCGTGCGCCGCGTGGCGGCCAAAGATACCTTCGTCGCCTATCAACCGATTTTGGAAGACGCCATTCTCCCGCAGCCCAACGACCTGTACCTGGCGATGAAGGAATTAGTGAAGTACTAGATTTGGCCACGGATTCGCGCGGATTCTCACAGATCGATGATTCGACCTATCCGTGATGTCCCGTGAAATCGGTGGCTTTATTTCTTGCCGGCTGCGTTACTACTTTCCTGCACGTGTTCTTTGTTGTAAGCCTTCCACGCTCCCTCGATCACGTAAGCGTGGATTGCATCGGCCTGCTGCGGTGTCATCCGCAAATGCGGGAACGCAAATTTCGGAGGGTTCAGGAATCCGGGCATGCCCTTGTCCCAATGAGTCCCGGCGAGGACGATTGCGTACCACTGCTCGTGAACCTCGGGCGGGGCGTAGCGTAAATCGGGCACCGCACCATCCAGCACCCAGGCACCGCTGCCGTCGAGGTCGGGAGAGTGACAGCCAGCGCAGTAGAAAGTCTTGTAGAGCTTCTCGCCTTCATGAATCGTTTCTGCGTTGGCTTCTTGCACCGGCGGCTTTGGAACCGGCGGAACGATGTCAGGAGGCGTCGGGAAGGGAACCTTCCCGTCCAGCTTAAATGCGAGCAACCGGGACGGGCCGCGCTTTGAGCGCGGAGTCGCCATTGTCCAGGCGGGAGCAAACAGCCGCGATCCAGAGCCCCATCCCACGGGCAGCATCACGTATTGCTGGCCGTTGACGCTGTAAGTCACCGGAATCGATTCGATCGCTGAGCCCGTATCGATGGACCACACCTTCTTTCCTGAGTCGGCCGCGTACGCCGCAAATTCGCCCGTGCCTTGACCTTGAAACACAAGATTGCCAGCCGTAGAAAGCACGCCGCCGTTGGTCGCGATTTCTTCTTCCACCGACCAGCGCTCCGACTGGTTCACCGGATCCCACGCGATGAGCCGTCCCTCGGTCTGTTGCATCCATTCGCCCGTCTCGACTTCGGAGCGTGTGTTGGGTTTGCGATCGGTGGTCGGAACGTAGACGAGCCCAGTGCCCGGGTTGTAGCTCATCGGCCACCAGTTGTGCACGGTCCACTGCTTGCCTCCGCCCTGCGAGGCAGGAACTTCGACCGCCTTGCCCGTGGCGACATCAATCGAGCTGGCCCAATTTACTTTCACGAGAGGCTTTGCGGAAATCAGCTTGCCGCTCCAGGCATCGAGCACATAATAGAAACCATTCTTCGGAACGCTCATTGCCACGTGCTTTTTTTCACCGTTGATCGCAAGATCCGCAATCACGATGTGATTGTTCTCTGTCTGCATTCCCGGAGAACTGGTCTGGAAATGCCAGACATACTCGCCGGTCGAAGCTTTCACCGCGACGATGCATCCGGAAAAAAGCTTGGCACCGGGAGCTTGAATTGCGGCGACTTCGCCGAAGTCGGCGCCAGCTCCAGCAGTGCCGAAGATCACGTAATCCGTCACAGGATCGTAGGTGATCGCGGTCCAGACATCGGCGCCACCCATTTTCCAGGCATTGCCCCCGCGCGGCCACGTCTTGGCCGCGATTTCTTTCAGGGCTGCCGATTCGAAAGGCTTGGCGGGATCACCCGGGACCGTCCAAAAACGCCACAATTCTCTTCCGGTATTTGCATCGTAGGCCGCAATCGATCCACGCACGCCGTCGTCGGACCCGTTGTAACCCATCAGCACCATGCCTTTGGCGATGTGCGGCGCGTTGGTGATGCCGGTCTGCGTCGGCTCACAAACTTTTGCTTCCCAAATTTGTTTGGCGGTGGCCGCGTCGATTGCAATGAGCCGGCAATCTCCCGTTCCCACAAATACTTTGCCTTCCCAGACGGCAACGCCCGCATTCGTCCGGGCCGAATAGGAGCCGTTGGCGGATTGATCTAACCGAATATGTGGATCGAACTTCCAGATGAGCTTCCCGGTTGCCGCATCGACGGCGTAGACCTTCGATAGAGGAGCGCTGACATATGCAATTCCATCTACGACGATGGGTTCGGAAACGAAGCCCGCGGCGCTATCAATGTCGAGATACCAGGCGAGCCCAAGGCCCGAAACATTCTGTTCGTCAATCTGTTTTAGCGGGCTGAAATGGCTCTCGTCGAATGTGCGGCCGTTCAGCAGCCAGTTGGAGCCATCGTCGGTGCCGACGCGAGTTGCATTGACGTTACCCGGCTTCGCCGGACTATCAGCGTGAGGGGAGATGAGAAAAATCATGGCTCCCGCTAATGCGAGAGCCGTCAGGAAAAGGATTTTGAGATTAGCAGTTCCCGATAAGGTGGACACGAAGTTGTTTCCCAGTGGTCTGATTTGTTCGGACACGAATTCCCTCGGCTATTCAGGAATAACCGATGTGCGTGGTGATCCGCGAAAATCCGTGGACGATTTATTTTACGAAACCGGTGCCGCTACGCGTGCTTCCTTCGCGAGCGCAGCCTGCACTTTGCCTGTGCTGCCGAACAGCGCGTGGTAGATTCCGCCGCCTAATGCGCCGCCGATCAGTGGCGCAACCCAGAACAACCACAATTCCTGAAGCGCCCATCCACCCGCGAAGATCGCCGGGCCGGTGCTGCGGGCTGGATTGACCGACGTATTCGTAATTGGAATGCACACCAGGTGAATCAGCGTCAGGCACAATCCGATCGCAATGGGTGCGAAAGCTTTCGGAGCGCGGTCGTCGGTCGCGCCCATGATCACAATCAGGAAGAACGCAGTCAAGACAATCTCAGCCACAAGGCCCGAAAGCATGGAATATCCACCAGGAGAGTTCGCGCCGTAACCATTGCAAGCGAAGCCATTATGCACATCGAATCCAGCCGATCCGATGGCAATGTAGTAGAGCACTCCCGCGCCGGCAATTGCACCCAGCACCTGTGCGATGATGTATCCGAGCAGATCAGAAGCAGGGAAGCGCTTACCGACGACCAGTCCCAAACTGATCGCCGGATTCAGGTGACAGCCTGAGATGTGCCCAATCGCGAATGCCATCGTCAGCACCGTTAGACCGAATGCGAGTGCTACTCCCGCGAATCCGATACCGACCGCCGGGAATGCGGCTGCAATCACTGCGGCGCCGCATCCTCCAAATACCAGCCAAAATGTCCCGAAGAATTCTGCTGCTAAACGCTTACTCATAGGCATGGGAGCCTCCGTAGGATTCAGTTATGGAAAGCGACTCTAATTGAGCCTCAACACGGGAGGGCAAAAGCGTAGCACAGGAAGCAAGTACTTAGCACTGGCATTTCGTGAAATGCTATGAGCAATGAGCTATGAGCGATGGGTCTTACTGATAGCTCATGGCTCATCGCTCATGGCCTTACGTTACGAACGCTTTCCTTGCATTCGAATGCCGATTGTCCGTTCTGTTTTCGAGTGCTAGCCTCAAATTCAGTGGCTTCCATCGCCAATCCGCTGAAATCAGGACTGTCTCTGCCCGGCCGGGTGGCCGAATGGCTGCAGTCTTCGTCTGTCGAGGTGTGGATCAAGTTCCTGCTCGCCCTAGTCGGACTAGGATTTGCCTTCGCGGCGGCCTTGTTGTCTACGATTTCGCGGGATGCCGGGAACCTGTGGGCCACAGTCATCTTGGCTTCGGTGTCCCTGGTGCTGGCCGCGCTCGTGGGATTAGTGACGGTGCCCTACCTGGCGCGACGCGCCGCAGTGGAGCGCCTCCGCGAGTCGTTTGACTACGATGTCACTCGCGCCGGCATCGTGTATGTGCTGGTCACGCTCGTCATCGGCATCGCGGCCCTCAACACCGGAAACAATCTTCTCTATATCGTGGTGGCTGCGATGCTGGCGGCCATTATTGTCTCTGGATATATCTCCGCGTGGGTGTTGCGCTACCTCGAACTTGATATTCACCTGCCCGAGCATGTTTTCGCCGGACGTCCAGTGATGGGACGGATTGTGCTGCGCAACGACCGAGGAACATTTCCATCGTTTTCAATCCAGGTGGTATCGACGCGCAAAAAGCGAGATAAACCCGCAAAGCAGTGGCAATGGGAGACCACGACGTTCGCATTTCCCTTCAACCGGACGCCCGAAGAACAGTGGTTGAAACTGCCGGACCGTCGCTTGAAGCGCGTAACCCTGCTCCCACCACCGCCTGGGATATTTCAGGGCATGGCTTACTTTCCATTTCTGCGGGCACAAACTGAAGCCGTAGCCGATTTGGAATTGAAATTCGATCGCCGCGGACGTTATCAGGAAGAAAGCTTCGGCCTCGCTACGCGTTTTCCATTCGCGTTCTTCACCAAGACGCGTCACGTTTCACTGAAACGAGAGGTGCTGGTATATCCCCGTATTGAATCGACCGATGAGGTGTTTCAGATTTTGCCCCTGGTGCGCGGCGAATGGGAGAGCTTCGTCCGCGGCCGTGGCTCTGATCTTTACCGCATTCGCGAATACATGCCCGAGGATTCCGCCCGCCATGTCGATTGGAAAGCGACAGCGAAGTCAGGATCGCTGAAGGTCCGCGAGTTTGCCCGCGAAGACGAGCGCAAACTCTGCATTGCGTTCGACAATCCAGATGCGGGATTGCTCCCTGAAGAAGTGTATGAAAGGGCCGTTGACCTCGCTGCGTCTCTGGCGTGGCATTTCTCGAGCGAAACGGCAGAAGTGAGCTATATCATCCCAGGACGCCCTCGCAGCCGCGATCTGCACGAGTTCCTTGCATGGCTGGCGGTGGTGGAACCGATCGCTTCCGTGAAGCAAGGCGCAGCGAAGCAACACCGAGATGAAAGTCCTGGCGGTGTCTGGTCCGCGCTAAACAGGTCGGTGGACGAGTACAACATCGTAGCCACAGCGCGCCCGCGCGGGACAATACCCACAGCTTTATGGAATTCCTCGTATTTCGTGTTCATCGGGCAGAGCTTGTAAACTCACGCCCCGCTTCTCGGTTCAGAGGGTCTAAGACGCCTTGATCTCAGTCCAGATACGGTCCCGCAAACGCTGCGCATCGGGAGGTAGTGTTTGCGGCCACTCGCCACGTTCAAGAATTGAGGGCGGCGGGTACAACGTCGAGCTGTCCCGGGTAGCCTCCGGAAGGAAGCCCTTGGCCGCGCCGTTCGGGGTTGCGACGCGGGAGTAATCTGCTGCCGCAGCCGCCACTTTTGGCCGCAAAAGATAATCCAGGAATTGATGAGCAAGACGTGAGCGCTGGCTCTCGCGCAAAATCACGGCACAGTCGCAATAAAGAGGAAACCCCTCCTCCGGATACGCAAAAGCTAGGGTTGGTCCCGCATCGATTGCCTGTTGTGCTGTCGTCGCCCACAGTTGAGCCGCCAGCACGTCGCCTGAAACTAACTGGTCCCGTACTTCGGCATTTAGATACGCGCGAACCAGCGGCTTTTGAGCGATCGCTTCCTGCTTGGCGCGCTGGAGTTCCGCGGGATCGGTCGAGCTAAAAGATAGCCCGATCTTCTTCAGACACGCGCCCAGCATATCTTCCGGATCATCGAGCATGGTGAGGCGCCCCTTCAATCGCGAATCCCACAGGTCCGCCCAGCGCGACGGTGCGGGGCGAACATCACGGTTGTAGACAATACCCGTTGCAAACCACATCCACGGAACACTCCACCGCAGGTCCCGGTCCCAGGTTGGCGCTCGAAACCGGGGATCGAGATTGCTGAGCCCAGGCAGCCACTCATGCTGAAGCGGCTGAATAAGACCGTAGTCCAGCATGGGTTTGATACGCGTGTAGGTGGGGAAAACGATGTCCCAGCCAGAATTTCCGGTGACCACCTTGGCGAGCATCTCTTCGTTGCTCTCGTAGGTGGCGTATCGGACCTTGACGCCAAACTCTGCTTCGAAATTGGAAATTGTGTCGGGTGCGACGTAGGCCGACCAGTTGTAAACGTTGAGTCGGGGACGAGAGGCACGGCTGCATCCCGCAAGCGCTGTCATCCCCAGAATGAAATAGCGCCGGTTCATGTTTCGCGCACTCGCTCGGAGATCACGATGAGCAATCCAAAAAAGACGGTGATGAGCGCAGAGATGGCATTGATGATCGGACTCGCGCCGCGGCGGGCCATGGCATAGATCACCATGGGCAGCGTTTGGGAATCAACGCCGGCGACCATGCTGGTAATTACGTAATCATCAAAGGAAACGGTCAGTGCAAGCAGCGCAGCGGCAATAATCCCCGGGCCAAGCGCCGGAAGGATGACGTAGAAGAACGCTCCCCATTCACTCGCGCCGAGATCCATGGCGGCTTCTTCCAGGTTCGGACTGATGGTTCGGAGCCGGGCGGAAATTACGATGACAACGTACGCGATCGAGAACGCGACATGCGCCAGAATGACCGTGTAAAGGCCAAGATGCCAGTGCAGCCAGCGGAACATCCACTGAAAGAGCGCCAGCAGCGCGATCCCGGTGACGATTTCCGGCGTGACGAGGGAAAGATACAACGTCCCAGTCAACAGGTGCGAACCACGCTTCCATAGACCGTATGCACAAAGCGTTCCCACCACCGTGGAAATTAAAGTCGCGGCGATCGCGACGATCACGCTATTCCATGTACCCTCGATGAGCTCTGGATCGTGAAAAATCGCCCGATACCAATCCAGCGAGAAGTGCTCCCACACGGTAAAGCGTGAAGAGTTGAAGCTGAACACGCTCAGCGTTAGCAGCGGCAGATGCAGGAAGGCAAAAAATGCCACGGCGTAGAGGCCCAGCCACCGTCTCATGTGAGTTGCTCGCTTTCCCGCCGCAGAATGCCCCAGACCAATACCGTCACCAGTAGCATGAGCAGCATGGAAACTGCGGAGCCGAATGGCCAGTCCCGAGCAGTTGTGAACTGAGTTTGCACCAGATTCCCAACCAGCACTGTGCGTCCTCCTCCAAGCAGGTCAGGCGTCAGGTACGCGCCAAGGCAAGGGATAAATACGAGAATCGCTCCCGCGATGATTCCGGGGCGGGACAACGGCACAATCACGCGCAGCAATGTGGCCCAGGGACGCGCGCCCAAATCCGCGGCGGCTTCCGGCAATGACGGATCGAGTCTCTCGAGCGTTGCATAGATGGGAAGCACCATGAAAGGCAGGTAGCCGTAGACCAATCCCAACAAAACGGCACCATCGTTGTAAAGCAGTTGTAGGGGAGAATGAATAATCCCGATCTTCTGAAGAACCGTATTTACGAGGCCGGTGTCACGCAGAAGGAATAGCCAGGCATAAGTCCGGACGAGAAAACTGGTCCAGAACGGCAGCATCACAAGCTGCAGATACAAATTCTTATGCTTCGGAGACCGCGATATGAACAGTGCGGCTGGGAATGCCAGAAACAGGCACAGCAAGGTAGCCACTAGCGCCATGGCAAACGACCGCAACAGAATCGTCAGGTAAAGCGTGTCGAACAGCCGCTGGTAGTTTTCCCACGTCCAGGGATGTTCGACGCCGCCATACACGCCTCGGGTGAGGAAGCTGTAGGCGAAGACGATGGCGAAGGGCGCTGCGAAGAGTCCCACCATCCAGATCCATGTTGGCAGGACAAACCAGGAGCGCAGCTTCATGTCACGAGGATTTCGTCCGCGGGATTCCAGCAAATATGGACGGATTCGCCTGGCTGAAAGACGTCAGAACTACGCTGGACCTGCGCTACAGCCTCTTCCCCGGTAGCGAGCCGCACGATTACCTGGAAGCAGTCGCCTAAGAATACTGAGTCGGTTACCAATGCAGGGAATGACTTTGCGCCATGATTTTGAGCTTCGCGGGCGAGCCGTGTCGCTTCCGGACGGATACCGACGCCGTCAATCCAGTTCACAGCGCCAAGAAATCCTGCAACGAATCGAGTGCGTGGGCGGAAATAGACCTCCTCCGGCGTCCCCACCTGCTCGACGCGCCCATCATGCATGACCGCCAACTGATCGGACATCGAGAGCGCCTCTTCCTGATCGTGCGTTACCAACAGGAACGTGATCCCAACGCGCCGCTGCATCGCTTTTAGCTCGGCGCGCATTTGCTTTCGCAGCTTGGGATCGAGCGCTGCTAACGGCTCATCCAGCAGCAGTACATCGGGCGCGAGAACGAGAGAGCGGGCAAGCGCCACCCGCTGGCGTTCGCCGCCAGACAGTTGCACCGGTTTTCGCCCTTCTTTACCAAAGAGTCCTACAAGCCGGATCGCCTCGGCCACGCGGTCCGAAATATCAGCGACGCCGTGCCGTTTCAGGCCAAATTCAATGTTTCCTCGAGCAGACAGATGCGGGAAAAGCGCATAGCTTTGAAAAACAGTACTCACATTGCGTTCGTAGGGCTTGCGGCGATTCACGACCTGGCCTTTGATCAAGACCTCGCCCGATGTCGGCTCTTCAAAGCCCGCAATCAATCGCAGTGTCGTCGTTTTCCCGCAGCCGGACGGCCCGAGCAGTGAAAAGAAACTGCCTCTTGGGATGGAGAGCGAAATACCTGCCAAAGCGCGATGACCGGGATAATCCTTCACCAGGTCACGCACTTCAAGTATCGGTTCCATTTCCGTTGGTGACATCCTCCCTTGACTTATGCAGATCGTAAAGCATTTTCCGTTGGGGCAGTTAAGAAAAATCGAGCTGAACGCGGATTTTTTCTGACAGATGGTGGGGGTTCGTCTGCCTGCCTGAAACCGCGAGCGGTCTGCCGGCGCCCAGAGATTGTTGAGATTCCGAATTTCTAATCGTAAATGTAAACGTAACGGGTTGAAGGGAGCAGACCGGCAGAGATTTTCCAAGCCTGCAGCCAGGCGTACTTCGCGTTTTCAGAGGTGCTGTCTATCGCGAGACCGGCACGGTAGTGTTCGAGGGCATTGTGACGTGCGGCAGGCGCTTCGGGTTGGTACTCCTTGGGATCACCATATTCCGTCTCGGCTCCGCCAGCGAGGGCGAAGATCGTGGAGTTTGCATCACCGATGATGAAGTGAATCTGAGCTTCTGTAGCGGCATCGGGCTTCTGGGAGAGCAGCCAGTCGCCACCCGAGATGACTGTGTGAAAAATGTCCAATTTCTCGCCCTTGTCTTTCGGCAAGATCGGGGCGCTTCCTCTAGCCAAGGAAATTAAGACCGCCATCTGGCCGATCCGGCCTTCCGGATCGAGTTCTCTCGCTCGACTCAGCCAATCGCCGTTGTATTCATAGCAGCTGCCAAGCTCGCGATATTCAAAACTGGCGCCAAGTTCTTCTAATCCAGCGCGTAGCTCAGTGTTTTCCTTTCCGATTAGGTCCAGCCATCCGTTGTCGCTAGCTACTACTAACAGTCGATCCGCCACGTACAACATAGCGGCGCGTCGCACGGGCGGTAGGGAATTGGCCGCATGGAACCAATCGCGAAGCGCGGGCAACACCAATGCCCGGGCAGTCTCTCGTTGATTCGAGTCCGGCGATTCTTCCTCGCCGATTTTCCGAAAAAGCCTCCGAAACAGGGTTGCTACCTGGGCGCTGAGCGCTTCATCGGATGCAGCAATCTCAAGCGCGTGATGAAACTGGGATTCTTCGATCGAGTGACAGTGATCTTCGATTCGGCAGCACGCCCGCTGCTCAATCTCAGTGACGATCGGCAATCGAGCAAAAGCAAACGCCGTTCCCGCCTTCATGTCTTCTCGATCGTAGGACGCCTTGATCGGATCGTACGCGCTTACGATCTCTGCACCGTTTGTCCACTGTCCTTCCTCTTGCCAGGCGGCAGACCCCGGGAAGACTGCACGAGTCCGCTCCAGCCCGGAGGAGTAGCTATTCGTAAATGCATTCTCGAGGGCTTTTCCAAACAGACGACCCGCCGAGTCGGTTTGCACATTGGTTTCCACCCGGACCATCGACAGTTTGCAGTCCCGGTCGAGCAAGACCTCTGCGCTGTCTGTCGGAAACACGGCGGGCGTCGCAGCTTCCGGGGGATAGAAGTAAACAAGATGTGTCGCCTGTCTCCCGGACGGGAGCGTCTCTCTCTTAGCGAAGGTACGACAATCGAAGAAAGCCTCATCCTTTACAGGAAGCCAGTCCTCGAAATTCTCCTGTGACTTCCTCCATTGTTCGAGCGAGATTCCATCATGAAGTTCGGCGATGGCTGAGTCAGCGAGCGAAGCGAAAGCGGCGGCATCATCAGGGTCAAACCCTGCTTGTTTCATTTCTGGCTTCGATTCAACTTGGCCAGACATTTCCCCCGTTACCCTGAACGGGACGGTTTTGTCGGGCGAAGCGGAGCTGGCGGCGACTTCATGGTGAAGTTTTCGGAAGCGAAACAACAGCAGCGTGCCGGGGGAAAGCGCGATTAGTACGAGCGCAACAATAGAGGGTCGGCGCATACCGGATGTCCACTGCATTTACTTTTCCTGAATCAATGCTAGGCACAGGTTCGGTGCTGGTCTACGTTACCTCTGCGTAACTGGCGGCGAAGATCATTGCACCCCCAACCTTTTTTCCTTTCCCTACATCTGCTTTCAGGCATATACTCGCGCCCCGATAGAGAGTGGGGCACTCGGACTTCGCTGAGCCGGGAGGTGTCTAATGCGCATCTGCGACCTGATCAAGGATCAGGAAACCTATCAGGCAGAATTGGGACATTCCGTCCTGCAAACCGTCTGCGCGATGGTGGAGCGAAACATCGGAGCAGTTCCGGTCATCCACAACGGCAAACTTGTTGGGATCTTCTCCGAACGCGACTTGATGCGCCGCGTAGTCGCCGAAGGACGCGATTGCCGCACCACGTGCATGGCTGAAGTCATGACCGACGATCCCATGACGGTGAGCATCACGGAAGAGCTTGAAAGCTGCATGACCCTGATGCGGCGGCACGGATTCCGTCACCTCCCGGTCTGTCACGAAGGCCAGTTGGTGGGGATCGTCTCATTGCGTGACATTCTGTTGCACGACCTGAACGAAAAAGACGATGAGGTGCGGATGATGCGCGCCTACATCCACTCCACGCCCGACGCCTGAGGCCAACGCGTCAAGTCCAAGAAGGGAACAATCCAGCCTTGTCCGGGAAATCCCGCAGCGTGCACCAATAATCCGTTTTGCCCCGATTTCTACCCTCAATCCACCCGGGGGTATTTTCTCAGGTTCGTCGCAGGTAACCTTGGTAACTTGCCCAAACATTAGGGCACGGGTAACGTTACGTTGGATTACCGTGGTGCATTGAACATTAGGTTCTTAGGTACTAGCCTAGGTCTACCAAAGGGAAGCGCCCGCACTGTCAACATAGAGCGCATTACGTCGCTGGTTTTGGATTAGGCCAGCGAAGTAGGTTCGACAGGATTCATGAGCGACCGACTCAATCTCGCCTATTACGGTCTGTGGATTCTGCATCCAGTGCTGCAGACAGCGATCGCCGTATTCATGGTGCGGCGCGGGCAGATCCGGAATTTCCGCTTCTTTTTTGGCTACCTCATCAGTCAGATTCTTTCCTTTGCCATTGTTTTTCCAGCTTACGTGTGGCGTGGCTATTCCGGAATGTTTGCTTTGTCGTGGGCTACAACAGCGATCAGCGTCACCTGCGGATTCCTGGTGATTCACGAAGTCTTCGTTGAGGTTTTTCGCTTCTTCCACACGCTTCGCGATCTGGGGACTGTGCTATTCAAGTGGGCGGGCCTGGTCATGCTGCTGGTGGCGGCCGTGGTTTCTATTTCAACCAACTCATCCCAGAACACGCCGTGGATGCAAGCCATCATCACATCGCAGCGTTGCGTGCGCATGATTCAGGTCGGCATGATTATGTTCTTGCTGTTCTTCGCCCAGTACCTGGGCGTCAGCCGGAAACAATACAGCTTCGGGATTGCGCTGGGCTTCGGCTCTTTTGCGGTTATGGAACTGATCCTCATCAGTTCGTGGATCGGCAATCACGTCAGGGAGCCCTGGATGAGCATCATCAACATGATTGCCTACAACAGCAGCCTGGCTCTTTGGCTCGGTTATTTTGCGGTGAAGCGTCCAGCCCGCGATCTTTCTCGTTCGCTACTTCAGCCCCAACGCTGGGAGCAGAGCATTTCCGATATTCACCACCCGCTGCCGGCCGATTCTCTGATCCCGATGTTTGAGGGTATGGTAGATCGTGCGCTCTCGCGTACGCCCAGCTACGCCGCACCGCTTGCCGAGGGTGCCGCGGCTTCCGCGGGAGGAGGGACTCGTAGCTTCTTGGGGAGGCGCCCGCACGAAGAGGAAAAGACATAGGCAGCCCCCTGGCGGCTTTGGTGAATGAGTTAAGCCACCTCACGATAACTTCCTTTGTTTTGTTCGGATTTTGTAACAAGATTAGGCGCAGGTAACATCGCCCGCCCGGCTCTCGGCACATCAACCAAAACTTCAAAAGAATGTTTCTAAGCTGCTAATGGCAAAGCAGCTGTACCTATCGTGTATGTGTGATGGGGGGTGTGTGCCTTAGCACGAGAGTACAGGAGTAAAATTTCCTACACGGGAGTCTTGACACGTGTCCTATAATGCCCGTCCGCGTGAAAAAGTTTCTTCGGTGCACTTTGCGCGGATATAGGAGACGAACCCATGAAACGTGCTATCAGGATTGCGATCCTGACGGTAGGACTAGTGGGCACATTTATCGCGGCTTCCGTCCAACAGCTTCCCGCCTCGGACGGCGGCCCGCTTCCTCTGTGCCCACCAAAGAACCAAAACTGCCAAGCGTCAAAGTAGTCTCAGGCATGCCAAGGTAGCAAGTAACCGAAGTAACCTGTCGTAACTGGGCCGAGTCGAAAGGGCTTGAACAATTCGGGCTGACGGACCATAGAACCCGGCAGCCCCCTATTTTTTTGTTCAGGGTGTGGGGCGCAAGGTAGCGGAAAGCTGGGTTCTCAGTTCGTCCGCTGAGAACACCGGCGGCCGGCAGCTCATGCCCGAACAAAGCAAGGCAAAAGATCTTCCCTCCCTGATTTGCGGAAGATTTGGAATGGTTTCAGCGAGCGCGGGCGGCAGGTTCTGAGCGACTGCCTGATTTGCGGCTAAATGTACCGAACTCTTCGCGAAGGCAAAAGGTTCGACCGCGGCTTCGTAGAGTTCGTCGGCGTCGTCTTCCCCCTCAATCACGACTACCTGAACTGGGCTCTCCAGAAAATGCAGCACGGCAATTCCGTAGGTGGCCGCGAAGATTCCAAATTGTTCGGCAATTCCCGCGAATGTTTCCAGCGTCTGCTCTGCTTTATCGCGATATCCTTGCTCTCCCGTGTAATGGTGCAACCGGAGTAACGCGATCGCGCCCATCGGATTTCCTGCCGGAGTGGGTGAGTCCTGGAGCGGCTTGCGGCGCGTCGCGAGCACGCCCAGGTGGTTTCCATCGGTCGGAGCTTCATTATCGAAAAATCCGCCCGAAGTAGAGTCGAAAAAGCGTTCGACCATGCTGTCGGCGAGCGAACGCGCGAAGTTGAAATAGCTGATGTCAGCCGTGGATTCGTAAGCATCCAGGCAGGCCAGCGCCGTGAACGCATAATCATCGAGCATCCCCGGGATCTCGCGGTGCTCAGCGTGCGGGTCGGAATACGCAACCACGTGAAGCAGTGCAGAGCGGGCGTCCCCGCCCGTATCTTCGCCCGAAGAGTGGCTCCACGCCCGGGCCAAAACCCGATCCAGCGATCGCAAAGCGAACCGGCGGGCATCGGGCAAGTCGAGCACCTTCGCTGCCTCCAGGTACGCCGAGATACACAACGAGTTCCAGCCGACGTATACCGTTTTGTCGATGTAAGGAGTCGGACGCTTGAGGCGAGCGGCGTACATTTTCGTCGATGCCGCAACCAGAAGTTCGCTGACGCGCTCTGCCGGGATATTCATGCGTTTGCTGATTTCGTCGATGGAAGCCCGGACGTAAAGCACGTTTTTTGCGGGATTGTGATGCATCTCGCCAACTTCGTTGATGTCATAGCGCAGGGATGCGGCCTGTGCCTCTTCCTCCGTAAGGACGGCCTTGGTCTCCTCAACCGTCCATGTGAAGTAATCCCCGTCATCGTCCATATTGATGTCAGCGTCTTGCGAGGCGTAGAAACCGCCGTGCTCGCGGTCGCTGAGGCATTCGTCCATCCAGCGGATAATGTCCTGCGCTACTTCGCCGAAGAAGTCCTGCCCCGTCACCTGATAAGCATGGACATAGTTTTTCAGCAGTTCGGAGTTGTCGTACGACATCTTCTCGAAATGCGGCACGACCCAGCGCTCGTCCACCGAGTAGCGATGGAATCCGCCGGCAAGCTGGTCGTAGACACCGCCATGAGCCATGTGCTCGAGCGTGGTGACAATTAACTGGCGGAGGGGGGAATCGCCTTGGGTGGGCGATTGTCCATCGGAGCGATGCTCTGTTTGCTTGGATCGTCCGTATCTCTCAATCAGGAGATCCAGCGCCGAAGGATGGGGGAACTTCGGCGCCGAACCAAATCCGCCATTCCGCGGATCAAACATCTTCTGTGCCGAATCGTAAATCGCGCTAATGACATTGGCGGAAACTCGCCCGCTTCGCCCCGCAAAGGACTCCGATTGCGCGATCGCGTTTTCGACCATGGCAGCCTGTTCTACTACGTCCCCGTGTTTCTCTTTATAAGCACTGGCAATACTCAGCAGCACGCGGCGAAAACTGGGACGGCCGTATCCATCTTGAGGAGGGAAGTAGGTGCCGCCATAGAACGGCCTGCCGTCGGGAGTCAGAAATGCAGTAAGCGGCCAACCGCCCTGGCCGCTTACGGCCTGTACCGCCGCCTGATACCGGCTGTCGATATCGGGGCGCTCGTCGCGATCAACCTTCATAGCAACAAAATGCTCGTTCACAATTGCCGCGATCTCAGGATCGTCGTAGGACTCGCGATCCATGACGTGGCACCAATGACACCAGACTGCACCGATGTCGAGCAGCATCGGTTTGTTCTCGCGCCGCGCGACCGCGAATGCTTCCGGACCCCACTCGTGCCACAGAATGGGCTGGTGCATCGCCGAACGCAGATAGGATGAGGAAGCGCGGGAGAGGGAATTCAGGGTCGCTTGCGACATCTTTTTAGTCTAGCCGATGTCGGGCCATGCATTCGGACCACCCATTCAAGGGCTCGGTTTCAGCATAAATTGTGGTCGGTCAAAACCTTTGAGGACACTCACCCAACATAAGTTTTCCACAACACCAGAGACGATTAATGTGATATCTGACCTTGCGCTTTTCAAAAAAACTGTTGGATCATCGCGGAGCCAGAGATCTCGAGGGCGCCGTCGACAGAGTGGATAAGTACTTGCGGCTCAAGATTTTACCCCTAAGTGATTGCAGCCCATAGATTATTCTGCAATTTCCCCCTAAGTCGAAGATTCCACGGAACCAGGAGGGGGAGGGGTATCTCAAAAACGTTGGGCATTCCCATTTCGGGAAAAAAATTCAGAATTCAAGCCGAAGAAAAGAACCGAGGAAAAGATGGAGCTAAGCCCGCGAGTCTCTTCGCGTACTTCGCGGTAAGAAGCTTGAAATCCTTCGGCAACGCGTAGCTCATTGCTCGTGACTCGTAGCTATTTCCCTACCTGCTTCGCGATCCTGCAATAGAGATCGATCGCCTCATGCAATTGCTTCTTCTCAATGTATTCGCCTTCTGTGTGCGCGACGTGAATCGAGCCTGGACCGATTAGCAATGGTTCTCCCCAGTTCGTCAATTTTGGAATGTCCGTCGTGAACTTGGCAATCATCGTCGGCAATCCATTGATGCTGCGAAAGCGTAAGAAGGGAAGTTCGAGCGGAAATGTGACCTCAACCTGATCTCCTGCAGTCGCTACGATCTGTTTCCGCAATTCCGCTGTCGGACCAATTAGCCGAAAGAGTAAATCCGCATGCGCATAATCGGGAATCACATTCGGCGCTCGTCCGCCTTCGATCAAGCCGATGTTAAGTGTGCAAGGTCCAACCTGCGGATCCGAAGGCAACGGCATCGCACGCAAACGTCCGAGCGCAGCAATCAACTTGTCGATCGCAGAATCCCCAAGTTCGGGATACGCCGAATGCGCCATCTTCCCACGCGCAGTGACTTCGACGCGCAAAGTTCCCTTGGAAGCGAGCGCAATGTGATTTTCCGTGGGTTCGCCGTTCACCAGGAACTTGCAGCTCCTGGGAGCATGATCATTTGCAACTTTGGCTCCGAGACTGTCGCGCTCTTCGCCGACCACGAAGAGCAATCCGACAAAGATGTTTTCCCGCTGCAGCCGTTCCGCCGCAGCAACCTGCGCGGCAATGATTCCTTTCGCGTCGCACGAGCCGCGGCCGTAAATGCGATCCGCATCTTCCGACGATGGAATGAATGGAGGGACTGTGTCCATGTGCGTGGAGAACACGACCGTCGGATCCGGATGATCGGGATGAACTGCATAAACGTTAAAGCGATCGCCTTCGACGGAAATCTTCTTCGTCTGATATCCGACGCGGCAGAGTTCACCGTAAAGATAATTGCCAACTGCAGCTTCGTTGCCTGAGATCGATTCGATGTCGATCAGTTGTCGCGTAAACGTGACAGCGTCCATGTGGAAGAGAATAGCAAAACTAATTCGGGCTTCCGGTTTTCGCCTTCCAGGTTCAGTCTTGCCAGACCTTCGCTTTGAGCCTCAGACCTTGGCCCTTCGGCCTTAGACCTTAGCTCACCAAGGTCGACTACAAGACAAAATCGCTTGCTGCGGCTTCGGAGCAAAGCCAAAGGTCCAGGGTTTTACGGTCTAAAGTCGGATTTGTGTAATCTGTTGAGGTGATTCCATCCACCGGAACAATTCGATCACTTTTCCTCGACGGTCCTGCTGGGCGACTGGAGGCGTTGCTTAATGCCGGAGCTGGGAATGCAACGCACGCGGCTGTTGTCTGCCATCCGCATCCGTTGTTTGGCGGAACGCTGCACAACAAAGTCGTCTTCCACACGATGAAGGCTCTGGGCAGCTTCGGATTTCCAGTGCTACGTTTCAACTTTCGCGGAACAGGATTGAGTCAGGGAGAACACGATCGCGGTATTGGCGAAGTTGAGGACGTCCGCACCGCGCTCGATTGGCTCGACGCCGAGTATCATCTGCCGATTGTGTTTGCCGGATTTTCCTTCGGATCAGCAGTTGGCTTGCGTGCCGCCTGCGCGGATCAACGAGTGCGCGCCGTAATCGGAGTAGGAACGCCGGTTGCTCCCGTAGCAGCAGACACCAAAGAGCCACGTGTCTATACGTACGAGTTCTTGTGGGATTGCCATAAACCAAAGCTATTCGTCAGCGGAGCGCGTGACCAGTTCGGGCCACGGGCGAAACTGCAAGCAATGACCGATTCACTTCCTGGGCCGAAGAAGTTGGTCGTTATCGAGGGCGCTGACCATTTCTTCGAAGGCCGACTGCGAGAATTGCGCGAAGCGATTGAAGTGTGGGTCAAGGACGCAATCAGCGCTCCATCAACTCCTCGCTAATGCCTATTTATAATTCTCGCCATGCTTGACCCTGCGGCTGACGCTCGATTCCGCGAGATGCGCGAGACTGCGCGTTCCATTTTTCTCAGGACACTGGAGCACGCCTCAATTTTCAACAGGTTTCAGCAGCATGTGAATTGTGAGCGCGGGATTCTGCGGGTATGTGAAGACCTCTATGATCTTCAGTCGTATTCCCGTGTGCTCGTAATCTCGCTGGGTAAAGCCGGACATACGATGGTTGAAGCACTGACCGCGCAAGTTGGCACGTCGATCGAGGGCATTGTTGCCAGTTCACTTCAGCCAGTTTCGCAGGTCGCCGGATTTCGTTATTTCCACGGAGGACATCCGACTCCGAATGCAGAGTCGATGCAGGCAGCGACGGCAATCTTGCGTGCTGTGGAGTCGCAACCGGCGTCCGCTCTTGTGATTTTCCTGATCAGCGGAGGAGGATCGTCGATCGTCGAGAAGCCGATTGATGACGAAATATTGCTTGACGACCTGATTGCGACTTATCGCGTGCTTGTCCATTCGGGAGCGCCGATCGCCGAGATTAATACGGTGCGCAAACATCTCTCTGCCGTGAAAGGCGGACGTCTGGCGCAAGCAGCATTTCCAGCGCAGCAGGTCTCACTGCTCGTTTCCGACGTTCCCGATACCACACCCGATGCGTTGGCTTCCGGTCCTACGATGCCGGATTCGACAAGCGTGGAAGATTGCTATCGGATCTCAGAGAAGTATGAGCTGCTGAAACAATTTCCGCACTCCACGCGCGAACTGTTTGAGCGGCATGCGATTGAGGAGACGCCAAAGTCGGACGATCCCGTGTTCCACAAGTCTCGCTGGTGGACGATTCTTTCTAACCAGAGCGCGATCGAGGAAGCGAGCACGGTCGCAGAACGAGCTGGATTCATCGTGCACATTGACAATTCGTGCGACGACTGGGACTACGAGAAAGCAGCAGAGTATCTGCTGACCAAAGTTCGTGAATTGCGGAAGCAGTTCTCCCCCGTGTGCTTGATCACTGGTGGCGAAGTTACCGTGAAAGTGACAAATGGAGGTGTTGGAGGACGCAATCAGCAGTTCGCGCTGGTATGCGCGGACAAGATTGCTGGTGAGAACATCACTGTGCTCAGCGCAGGAACTGATGGAGTCGACGGGAATAGTACTGCTGCCGGAGCGGTTGTCGATGGAAGCACCATTGAGAGAGCCCGGTCTACAGGCTTAGATGCCACTGCAGCCCTGGGGAAGTTCGATGCGTACCCGTTTTTTTCTGCCCTCGGCGATACGATTGAAACGGGACCGACCGGTAACAATCTTCGTGATCTTAGGATTCTGCTTGCGTTCTGATCTGCGGATAAATGGCGAGGACCTATGCAGATGTAAGCAAGATGCATAGGTCCTTCGCTTCGCTCAGGATGACAAATCTGAGTGATCCTTCAGGATGACACGCCTGAGTGGTGACTGGATTGAACGGAAGACTGCTAGGCCAATGCTATGCCGTCTTCTGCATCTGGGCCATCGCTTCGTCCATGCTGCGCTTCATTTCATCCGCTGACATGTCTTTAACGTGGGTTGCGATTGACCATTTATGGCCGAACGGATCTTTCAGCTTCCCGTAACGGTCGCCCCAGAATTGATCCGAGACGGGCATCTCAGTTTGTGCGCCGGCTTTCACGGCGCGAGCAAAAGCTTCGTCCGCATTGTTGACATAGATGTGCAGTCCACTGCTGCTGCCTCCAACGGACTCGGGAGAGAGCGCGCCGAAATCGGGGAATTCGTCCGCCAGCATCACGATCGAATCGCCGATCTGCAGTTCGGCGTGCATTACTTTGCCATCTGGACCTTTCATCACTCCGCGTTCCTGAGCGCCGAAAGCCTGCTTGTAGAATTCAATCGCTTTCGCTGCATTGCGGACCGTCAGATATGGAGTAAGCGTGTGATATCCATCGGGAATTGGTTTCACTGCCATAAGGCCTCCTAAGTAGAGAATTTTCCGGCAGTTTACACCCAGATGATTGAACAGTGGTTAAAACGGGTCGAAAAAATCCCAGATTTTTTGCGACTGCATTTGTTTCAAAAAGACGTATACGTTTAATGAGAACAACGACTGGACTATGAGAACCAGGCACGCATTTCAACAGACACTCGCATGGTGTGTTTTGTCAGCGCTCCTGTCTTGACAAGCTGAAATCCGGAATCGTCATCATGACGAACAGCAGCAACGGGGAAGGAATTTTCAAGGAATTGCTGGAAACGCTACTGAAGAATACTTACACTCCGATTGAGTGGGAAGGTTACACGCCGTACGACAAGTTGCCGCCGCGTGCTCCGCTGAAGCAACACAAGATCGTCGCTGTCGATCCGAAACTGCTGGATCGCTACGCCGGTCGATACGAGATTCCGCCAAACGTGGTGCTTACAGTGCGCCGCGAAGGTGATTATCTCTCGCTGCAAGAGAAAGATGAACCTAAGCAGGATTTAGTGCCGGAGAGCGATAGGGATTTCTTCTCAACAGCCAGCGATGATCAGGTGACTTTTCAGGCGGACCGAGATGGGCATGTGTGGCAGATGGTCTTGCATGTGGATGGGAAGGATATAGCAGCGAGGCGCGTCGAGTGATCGGATACTACCGCGAGGCAACAGATTTCTCCATCGTCGCTTCGCGACTCGTCGGAATGACAAGCTCAAAAATGGGCGATTAGAAGAACCTGGTTATGCCTTCTTCGAGCACTATGACCCGATCTTCAATCCCAGCTGCGCTGGCTTCCTGATCTAACAATTGCAGCGGTTCGTCTACCGGTTCGTGCGACAGGCGGAAGGTGCCATAGTGCATAGGAACCATCCAGCGGGCGTTCAGATCAAGGAAGGCTTTGGTGGCGTCGGCGGGGTTGGTATGAACGTTGCGGTACTGTGGTGGGTTATAGGCGCCGATGGGCAGAAGAGCGAGCTCGGGAGACAACCGGCGTCCGATTTCAGCGAAGCCTGAAAAATACGCGGTGTCTCCCGCGTGATACACCGAGTGCTTTCCGGTTTTCAAAACAAATCCGCCATAACCCCGTTGGGAGTCTTTCAGGATACGTGCGCCCCAGTGACGGGAAGGTACGTGGGTGACGGTCAGGCTGCCATGACGTGACTGCTTCCACCAGTCGAGTTCTATGATCTCGGAGAATCCAAGATCAGAGATCAGGTCGGAAACATGTGTCGGGATGATGATCGCTGGTGCTACACCGCGTGTTCTCAGGTTGTTTTGGACGATCGCGCGCAGCGACGGACGATGCAGATGATCGAAGTGTGCATGCGAGACCAGGACCAAATCGACAGGCGGAAGGTCGGCAATACGCAAGCCAGGGCGGCGAAGACGCTTCAGCACAAATAACCACCGGGCAAAGTTAGGATCGATTAGGACGGTCTTGCCGCCGATTTGGACGAAAAAGCTGGCGTGCCCGATAAACGTGACGCCGAGTTCTCCATTACCTGCGAGGCGCGGCTTGTGTGTCTCGCCGGAACGCGGCGTTACGGCAGAGTGGCGCACGAGACGGCCGAACTGAGTCGCGCGTTTGCGAAGAGCCGGATTGCGAAGTGTTTGCTTGATCATCCTTGGTGCAGAGCCCGGGGGTAAATCCAAGCTGAGTTCATGCCCGGATTGAACAACTACACGTTTAGTGGCTAGTGCGAACCCTAAAAGCCTCCTGAATTTTAGATGACTCCCGGGGGAGCTGCGCTGCCTTTTACTTTTCTTGACAGTACGAGAGTAATAGCTCAACTAGTCGTGAGTCGCGAGAAAATCCCAATTGCCGGAACCAGGGGCCGACAGCAAAAATGATGGCGGTTCAAAGTCAATTGTTTACCGCGCTTCCGCGTTGGCGATCCAGCGCGAACGTGGAATTTCCCGATGACCTTCATCATCGTAGAAGAATTTCATTTCGTGATCGGAGTGTGCGTTCGGGACCGGATGATCATCGGCCGAGCTGAAGCGTGGCGCATCGTAAGACACCGGTAATGGATTCCGGGTAGTGTAGATCGCCTCATTGAGCGTGGTCCCATTTGGAGGCAAAGCTCCTGCGAGGACTCCGAATGGATTTCCGTTCACGTACGAGACAGCAATGTAATCGGCGAGCATGGGCCCATTGTCGGAAACTGGCAACCAACTCACTTTCATAGGGCCGCCGAGCTTAGTTCCTGCAGTCCAGGTTGCGCCGCTATCCACCGAAGTTGTGAACCCGGCATACAGCTGGCAGGTGCTGCTAGTGCAATTGGTGTTGGCATAGTAGTAGTAGACGATCGCGAGGTGCGCATTTGCTCCTGATGTAGTCGGGTCAGCGCCAATTCCTGGGATGAAGTGATCTACCGTGCTTGTCGTTGGATCGAGCGGGATGCGAGTAACGGCGCTCCATGAAGTGCCATTCGATGACGTGCTCATGACGATGTCATTGGCGGAACATCCACTGCGGAAACGGCAATCGGCCCAAACGACATACACCTTGCCGCTGCCATCGATCGTTGCGGACGGCAGATTGGGATTGCGAATACCGGCAGCGTCGAAATGGCTGTCGATGGATGCGATCTGTTGACTGCGGCCCCAGCTGGCGCCGCCGTTCGTCGAACTGAAGACATCGATCCCTCCGCCCTCGAAGGGAACGATCACCGTGCCGTTCGGTTGAACCACGGGCTCACCGCCAAGGCCAAAAGCATGATCGGAAGACGCGAGTCCGGCCCCCCAGGTTTGGCCACCATCACTGGAAACGCTCATCAGGACATCACCGCTGCCGAATGCCTGGTCCCATTCCGTGTAGCAGTTGCCGTAGTAGGGGCTGGTTGGAGTGTTGTCGCAGACGGTCCAGTTCTTATCGTCAAGGTGGGTTTTGTCGATGAGAATGGGATTGCTCCAATGCAAACCGTCGGCGGAGCGGCTGACGGCGACATCTCCAATGAGGCCCGAGTTTTCGCTCAGACCGGCAAGAGGTAGAGTCGAGATCAGCCAGACGCCGTGCTTGGCATCGTAAGCGACAGAAGGATCAGCGGCAGCTCCGTAGGTTCCATTCTTGTAATACTTCGTGAGACCCGGAAGAAGACCGTAGTGCCAGGTTTTGCCGGCGTCCGTGGAGGTGGAGAATCCGATGTCGCCACTTCCCCATCCGACTGAACCGGGACGGCGAGCGACGTGGAATGCTGACACCATCGTGTTGCCCCAGGCAAACATGTGAGGCTCGACTTCAGTTTTGTGATCGCTATCCGAGTTAGTGAGAGTATCGACGCTGATCCTTACTGGAGAGTTCTGGGCTGCAGCCAGTAGGGCGAACTGCAAGCCGAAAGCCAGCATGACAATCGCAGAAAAAATTCGGGCTGGGCGCAGTTGGGCAATGAAAAAAACGGTCATTACGCGTGTCCTTGGTGTCAGGATGGACTCGGTTGCAGGGGACGATCCACCAAAGCAGGGATCGAAATTCATGCCGCGCACTATATCTGATAGCGATCGGGCTGTCGATGTGAAGGAATTTTCACACGCACAGACGACAGCCTCGATTGAAAGAATACGAGGCGATTGCTTGACCTGAATAATCCGCGTCATATTTAATCCGAGTAAGCCCGGTACTGGGGACAACAAGGAGCGCTCCGAATGAAAGTTGCATTTCTGGGGTTGGGAATCATGGGTCAGGCGATGGCGACGAATCTGGCAAAGGCCGGCCATGAAGTGACCGTATGGAATCGCACGCCAGGCAAGATGGTGGAGGGCGCGGCGATCGCACCAACTCCGAGTGCCGCGGCACAGGGCGCCGAAGTGGTGTGGCTTTGTGTTTCGGACACCGATGCCGTCGAGCAGGTGATCTTTGGCCAAGACGGAGCAGAGTCATCGCTCGCGGAGGGCGCGATTATCGCGGATTCGAGCACGATTTCGCCTTCAGCAACGATTAAATTTGCGGAGAGGCTCGCGGTGAAAGGTGTGGCCTGGGTTGATGCTCCAATGACCGGGTCGAAGATCGGCGCACGCGACGGCACGCTTGTGTTTATTGTTGGGGGGGCCGAGGATCACATCGAACGTCTGAAGCCTCTGTTCGCAGCGATGGGCAAGAAGATCTTCCGTATGGGCGAGACTGGAAAGGGGCAGGCTACCAAACTCGCAATGAACCTACAGATTGCCATGATCTATGAAGGATTCGCCGAGGCTTTGACTTTAGCCACAAAATTAGGGGTTGACACTCAACAATTGGTTTCATTAATTGAAGCCACAATGGTTCGATCGGGAGTGGTGGAATATAAGGCGCCATTTATTTTGCAGCGCGACTTCACGCCGAATTTTCCGTTGCGGCTGATGCATAAGGACATCCGACTGACTCTTGAAGCCGCAAAGGAATCGCGCGTGAAATTACCGGGGTTGGAGACCGTCGAGGAGATTTACGAAATGGCGACGGAAGACGGACATAAAGATCTGGATTACGCGGCCACGTTAACGTTGCTGGAAAAGTGGGCTGGGGTGCAGGTGAAGGGCAAAGCTGCGTAGATCACACCTGGACCATGTGATGAGGCTACGTTTTCGGATGGTATGATGGTTTGGGTCAGGTATCGGTCTCACGCGACGTACTCCCGCCAACCCCGCCAGGTCCGGAAGGAAGCAACGGTAACGGGCTCTTGCGTGTGCAGTGAGTCCCCGGTGCCTGACTTATTTTTTCCACAGCCCCAGTTTCCCAACCTCTGATTACCAACTTTTACACTCTTTTTACGACTCTTTTCGCAGGAAATGCGATTTCAGATCATCTATAGAAGTCAGGCGCATTGAATTCAGTGACGCTTGAGATTCCCAGGGCTCGGTAAGGAGAGTTATGAACGCTCGCGGCACGTCGCCTTCGCTGGCTCCGCATGTCACTATTCGCGTTTCCGGCAAATTGTTTGAGGGGCATCTTTCGTATCTGGATCAACTGGTGCAGTCGGCGGCGGAGTGTCATCTGTGGCCGCTGCTGAGTCTGGCTGCGCTGGAGGAAGTGGACAACTCGGCGCTGTCGTACTTAATCGACGGCGAGGGAAAAGACTTCGGGATCATTTCGTGTCCAGCGTTTGTTCAGGAGCGGCTTCGGGATGAGCGAGAGCGGGCCGCGTGAGCTAAACCGGGTTTCAAAGTTTCAAGGTTTAAAAGTCTTAGAACCGACGCTTTGCCGATCTTGAAACTTTGAACTCCCGGAGTTGATCTTTCCGCTGCCGTTCACTGCTTTCCCGTTAGACTTTCTTGCTGTAATCCTTCAAAATACAGGGTTTCCTTAGAAACAGGAGCCCTCATTGAATACACGTGTGCGCGCTAAGATCACGGCGCTGGGAACCTACGTCCCCCCTCGTGTTCTTACCAATGCCGATCTGGAAAAGATGGTCGATACCACGGATCAATGGATCATGGAGCGGGTGGGCATTCGGCAGAGACACATCGCGGCGAAGGGAGTTGGGGCCAGTGATTTGGCTGTTTGTGCGGTGAAGAACCTGCTGGAGTCGCATCCGGTTGATCTGCAAGAGATCGATCTAATCGTGGTGGGAACTGTGACGCCGGACATGATGTATCCGTCGACTGCATGCCTGGTACAGCACAAGCTGGGAATTGAGAATACCTGGGGATTCGATGTATCGGCCGGGTGCTCGGGATTTGTGTATGCGCTGAACGCTGGAGTGAAGTTTGTGGAGTCCGGTCAATATAAGAAGGTCCTGGTGATCGGGACGGACGTGAACTCATCGATGACCGATTACACGGATCGGGCGGTGTGCATCATTTTCGGCGACGGCGCGGGTGCGGTTTTGCTGGAGCCCGGTGAAGACGGAGACGGCATTATCGATCACGTAGCGCAGATCGAAGGGATGGGCGGACAGTTTTTGTATATGCCGGGAGGAGGAAGCCTGAATCCGGCGACGCATGAGACCGTCGATCAGAAGATGCATTACATCCATCAGGATGGAAAGAATGTCTTCAAGTATGCCGTCAAGAAGATGGCGGAGATGACGGAGCGGGTTCTGGAACGGAATCAGATGACGGGGAAAGATGTGGATTGTTTCATCGCGCATCAGGCGAATCGGAGGATTATCACCGCGACGGCGGAGCGGTTGGGAATGCCGCTGGAGAAGGTCGTCATCAACATTGATCGGTTCGGGAACACGACGGCTGGAACGATCCCGATCGCGATGCAGACCGCGCTGGAAGAAGGAAAGCTGAAAAAAGGCGATATGCTCTTGATTGCCTCCGTCGGAGCAGGGTTTACTTCTGGCGCGACGTTGATGAGGTGGGCCTTCTAAGGAACAAGCTTGAAAGTTTCAAAGACCGAAACCTACAGTGCCCAGGCTTGTGACAGGTTCGTTTTTACCGGCGAGAATGGGGAGCACATCCGTTGAGATCGCTGAGAACATCTGACGGGGTTTAAGCGGTTCGACATTCTTGTTTTAATCCTTCACAATGGAACATCTCCTTCAGGGGTTCTGATTGAATAAACCGATCCGCGCCAAGATCAGTGCCTTGGGCACGTATGTGCCTCCGCGTCTCCTGACCAATGCCGACCTTGAGCGGATGGTCGATACCAACAACGAATGGATTATGACCCGAGTGGGCATTCGGGAGCGCCACGTTGTTGATAAGGGAGTGGCGAGCAGTGATCTGGCTGTAGAAGCCGCGAAGAAAGCTTTGGCGCAACGTGGAATGGCGCCAAGCGAGATCGAGGCGATTATTGTTGGCACGGTAACGCCAGATATGTTGTTTCCCTCTACCGCGTGCATCGTTCAGGACAAACTGGGAGCGAAGGGAGCGTGGGGGTTCGATTTATCGGCGGCCTGCTCGGCATTTGTATATTCGCTCCAGGTGGGCGCGCAGTTCATCGCTAGTGGAGCGCACAAGCGGGTCATGGCGATTGGATCGGACGTGATGTCGTCGATCATTGACTATACGGATCGCGCGACCTGTGTGATTTTCGGGGATGGTGCTGGGGCGGCGATTCTGGAGCCCGCGACGGACGATTCCGAAGGCTTGATCGATTTCATACACGAAGTGGATGGATCGGGAGGGCAGTTTTTGTATATGCCGGGTGGTGGCAGCCTGCATCCGACGAGCCGGGATACAGTTGAGAAGAAGATGCATTATGTGCATCAGGACGGGCAGCAGGTATTCAAGTTTGCCGTGCGCAAGCAAACCGAGCTTTGCGTGAAGCTGCTTGAGCGGAACGGTCTGAAGGGATCGGACATCGATGTGTTCATTCCGCACCAGGCAAATCTGAGGATCATCAACGCCACGGCGGACAGGCTTGGGTTACGGCCGGAGAGCGTCGTCGTCAACATTGATCGCTACGGCAACACCACGGCGGGGACCATTCCGTTGGCGATGAACACCGCCCTCGAGCAAGGCAAACTGAAGAAGGGAAGCCTAGTTCTGGTGGCGTCTGTTGGAGCAGGCTTTACCATCGGATCGCTGCTGATGCGCTGGGCGTTCTGAGCGGATTGCCATCCTTGCGTCGAAGTTTTTCTGCTTTGTTTTCTTATGATTACCAGCTTTTATTCTGGTAAAAGATTCGTGACGTTGGTAACTGTCTTTCGTTTCTTTCCGATAGCTTGGCGATAGCGCCCCTGCTATCGTCATTGCACGTTCTCCCCGAAGACAAAACGTTGGACGTGTTCGCACATGATTCGCAACATTTTCTGCTGCTTTCTGCTTGCATTGAGTTCGCTGGCTGTAATGGGCCAACAGGCCGATCCGCGCGAGAGCAAATTGCTCGTCCTGGAGCGTCTGTGGAATGAGGCTCAAGTAAATCGGGACGCGGCGGCTTTGGATGCTCTGGTCTCAAGCCGATTTGTGAATACCGAATGGGATGGAGAAATCAGCGACAAGCAGAAGTTTCTGGCGGATATTAGAGATCCCCGCTACAAACCGAGCGCGGCGAACATCGCTGAGGTGAAGATGAACTTCTTCGGCGACACAGCCGTTGTAACCGGCACTTACCATACACAAGGGTCCTATCAAGGGAAACCCTACGAGCACTACGGCCGTTTCACCGATACCTGGGTCCTGGATATTGGCAAGTGGCAGTGTGTGGCCAGTCATACCAGTTTGTTGAAGAAATAGCCCTCGCTTCTCGCGCATTTCAGCGCGCTTAATCCACCGATCAATTCTTTTTATGTGCCAAATCCGCGTTTCTGTGATTGGCTGATGATCTAATCAGCTTCAAGCTTTGCGAGCGGATATGGATGGCACGGGTCCGATTTCGAGATGGAAAACAGTGGCGGCATTTGCCGTCATCTACCTTGTTTGGGGATCGACGTTTCTTGCGATCCGTGTTGGCGTGCGGGAGGTTCCTCCGTTTCTTTTGGCGGGCATGCGATTCGTTGTGGCCGGCATTCTGTTGTATGGATGGATGCGGCTGAAGGGGACGGCTTCTCCGACGCGGCGCGAATGGGGCGCAGCCGGCATAGTAGCAGTGCCAATTTTTGTTGGGGATTACGGCTTGGTTTTCTGGGCAGAGAGCCGCGTGCCTTCGGGAGTCACGGCTGTCATGATGGCGACGATTCCAGTCTTCATGGCATTGTCAGAAATTCTTTTCATGAAGACGCAGCGGCTTACGGCCAGGCTGGGACTTGCTTTGGCTGTCGGGATTCTTGGAGTCGGCGTGCTTGTTAGCCACAGCGCGAGTTTCGGGGATGCGCCAATCGATCGGTTCGGTGCCCTCGCGCTGATTGTTGCGGCCGTAAGTTGGTCGATTGGGTCGGCAATTACGCGCAAACTGCCATTGCCAGCGAGCAAGGCAATGAGTTCGGGCGCGCAGATGCTGGTTGGTGGCGTGTTGCTAACACTGATTGCTTTCGCGCTGGGCGAGTTTCGTGGATTTCATCTGCAGGCAGTCTCGGCGGGAGCTTGGCTGGCCTTGGCTTATCTGATTGGGGCTGGCTCGATTCTGGCTTTTACGGCTTATGTTTGGCTGATTCATCATGAGTCGCCGACCAAGGTGGGGACATATGCGTATGTGAATCCCGTGGTCGCGGTGATACTTGGATATTTTCTTGGCGGAGAGACTGTGGGGCTGCGTACGATTTGCGGGACTGCGCTGGTGCTGGTGAGTGTGGTGGTAATTACGACAGCGAAGAAGAAAGACGCCTTAGTCGGTACGGGCCTTAAGCGAAACCAAATATTCGATCAAAGTACAGTAGACAAAAACTCTTTGGGCTCCGACGGAAACGTGTACGGAGCGCAAGCCGAATAGAAGTGGCGAGAAAAAGCCCCACTTTTGGCAGAACCGGCCAAATGGGCACCCATCAATTGCGGATTTTCTGTTATGGCCGAGTCATTTTCTCCGGCTTCACCAATTGATCGAATTCTTCTGGTGTGAGATGGCCGAGCTTCACCGCTGCTTCACGTAGGCTGGAGCGCTCCACGTGGGCAGTGTGCGCGATCTTGGCGGCGTTGTCGTATCCGACTTTGGGGGCGATCGCGGTGACCAGCATCAAGGAATTCTTCACGTACGAATCGACCTTGTCGCGGTCGACTTCGATGCCTTTAATCATGTATTCGACGTAGCCGTGGCAGGCATCGGCGATCAGAGTGACGGAATGCAGGAAGTTGTAAATGATCACCGGCTTGAAGACGTTGAGCTCAAAGTTGCCTTGCGATCCGGCAAAGCCGACGGCAGCGGTGGCTCCGTGAACCTGGGCGCAGACCATGGTCATGGCTTCGCATTGTGTGGGATTAACCTTGCCGGGCATGATCGAGGAGCCCGGCTCGTTCTCGGGGATGATGAGTTCACCGAGTCCACAACGCGGGCCTGAGGCGAGCCAGCGGATGTCGTTGGAAATCTTCATGAACGATGCGGCGAGCGTTTCCATGGCACCTTGTGCGAAGACGATCTCGTCGTGCGCGGAGAGAGCGGCGAATTTGTTGGGGTGCGAGCGAAAGGGAAGTCCGGTGAGATCGGCGATTTTTTTCGCTGCGCGCTCGGCGAATTCGGGATGGGTGTTGAGGCCGGTTCCGACGGCGGTGCCGCCGATTGCTAGGTCATAGAGCCCGTCGAGTACTTGCTCGAGCCGCTTGACGTCGCGCTCGAGAAGCGAAGCCCATCCGCCGAATTCCTGTCCGACGGTGAGTGGAACGGCGTCCTGCAGATGTGTGCGGCCGATTTTTACGATGCTGTCAAATTCCCTGGCCTTGGTGGCGATTGCGTCGCGTACGGTCTTTACTGCCGGGATGAGGACGTTCTTCACGCGGTCGGCGGCGGCGATATGCATCGCGGCGGGGAAGGTGTCATTCGAGGACTGCGACATGTTGACGTGGTCGTTTGGATGGATCGGCTTTTTTGATCCCATTTCGCCGCCCGCAATCTGAATGGCACGATTTGAGATCACTTCGTTGACGTTCATGTTCGTCTGTGTTCCGCTGCCGGTTTGCCAGATACGGAGAGGGAACTGGTTGTTGAGCTTGCCGGCGATTACTTCGTCCGCAGCCTGGACGATCAACTTCGCCTTATCGGCGGGCAGTTTTCCGAGATCCTGGTTCACTAATGCACACGCTTTTTTCAGGATGCCGAAAGCGCGGATCAACTCGGGGGGCATGGTGTCGCGTCCAATGTTGAAATGCAGCAGGGAGCGCTGGGTTTGTGCGCCCCAGTAGACATTGGACGGGACTTCGATTTTGCCCATGCTGTCGGACTCGATGCGCATGGCTTGAGAGGATTCGGTAAGAGTGGACATGACGTGCTCCTGAGAGGCTATAAAGGCAACCGAAAATTATAGCGCTCGGGACATCAGAAACGCCGGTTAGGCGTCTCGCGATCGCGCATCGAGCAGGCGCTCGGAACGTGCACGATCAGCATGCTAGAATCATTCGTTTCCGACTGATTCCAAGCCCCCTTGCCACCGTCCCTTACTCGCTATTCGATGCCAGACTTCCTCACAGCAGATGAGATCGACACGCAACCGAAGGCTAAGGTGAAGCCTGTGCCGGAGATGCGGACGGATGTGCTGGTGATCGGCGCCGGGCCGACGGGTTTGGCGTGCGCAATCGAGGCACAGATTGCCGGGCTAAAGGTAATCGTTGTCGACAAGGGATGCCTGGTGAATTCGTTGTTTCACTATCCGGCGAACATGGTGTTCTTCACGACGCCGGAGTTGCTGGAAATTGGGAATATTCCTTTCACAACCGCGCAGCAAAAGCCGACCCGTGAAGAGGCGCTGGAGTACTACCGGAAAGTTTCCGAACATTATCAGTTGGATGTGCGGCAGTATGAGTGGGTGAAGACCGTGATGGGCGAGGACGGAAACTTTACCGTCACGGCGACCGACCGGGCGGGACGTCCGCATGACTATACCGCGAAGAAGGTGATTGTTTCGACCGGTTATTACGATCTGGCGAACAAGTTGAATATTCCTGGCGAGGATCTGCCGAAGGTATCGCATTATTACGGCGAGCCGCATCCGTACTACGACACGGACGTGATGGTGATCGGAGGAAAAAATTCGGCGGCGATTGCGGCGCTTGATTTGTGGAGGCATGGCGCACGAGTGAGCCTTGTTCATCGCGAGTCGCAGCTTCACCATCATGTGAAGTACTGGATCAAGCCGGATCTGGAGAATCGCATCAAAGCGGGCGAAATTGAGGCCTATTTCAATAGCTGGGTGCAGGAGATCGGGATCGATCACGTTGTAGTAGTGACACCGCACGGGCCAATTCGTTTGAAAAATGACTTCGTACTGGCGCTGATTGGGTACCATCCGGACTACGATTTCCTGCGGAGTATGGGAATCGAATTGTCGGAGCAGCAATGCAGACCGGTTTGCGACCCCGTATCGCTGGAAAGCAATGTGCACGGAGTTTATGTGGCTGGCGTGATTGTTGCGGGGTCGCGGACGAACGAAATCTTTATCGAGAACGGGCGGTTTCATGGCAAGCAGATTGCCGACGATCTGAAACGAAAGCTGCGGGCATAACGGCCGGCGTACCGGGGCCTGTCGCTTAAGAGAGCCTTACCGCGAAGGACACTAAGGTTTCCGCGAAGAGTGCTAAGAAAACCCTCCTCTCTTATTTCAGTAAAAACTCCTTTATGAATTCCACCGTAGCGTAGAACTGGTAGTCGCGATTTTTCTTTTTGGCGAAGCCGTGTCCTTCGTCTTTGGCTAAAAGCCACCACACTTGTGTTCCATTCTTCCGGACGACTTCGACCATCTGGGCGGATTCACTTGCTGGCACTCGCGGATCGTTTTGTCCCGCCACTACGAATAGCGGTTTCGTGATGTTCTTCGCTTTGTTGGCGGGTGCGATCGATTCGAGGTATTCCCGCATCTTTGGATCGCGCTCGTCTCCGTACTCTACGCGGCGGAGGTCCTTGCGGTATCCCGAGGTGTGTTCGAGGAATGTGACCAGGTTCGACGGGCCGACGACATCAACTGAGCAGCAGATGCGATCGTTGTAATTCGTAGCGACGGCCAGAGTCATAAAGCCACCATAGCTGCCTCCGGTGATCAGGATTTTGTTGGCGTCGAGATCAGGTTGCGTCTGGATCCAGTCGATCAGAGTATTGATGTCTTTATACGAGCCCTCGCGCAGGAATCCGTTATCAAGTTTCTGGAAGGTCTTGCCGTAGCCTGTTGATCCGCGCACGTTCGGGTAAATCATCGCGATGCCAAGCTCATTGATGAAGTAGTTGTCGCGGCCGAGGAAGTCCGGCTGCGTCTGACCTTCGGGTCCGCCGTGGATATCAATGATCACGGGATGCTTTGCGGTGTACTTCGCCGGGGGCTTGTAGAGGAATCCGGAGATGGAACGGTCGTCCCATGATTTCCAGTGAATCAGCTGCGGCTCGGAGAATCCGGAGGTGTCGAGGCCGCCGGTTTCGCTGAAAGTCCAGCGTTCGATTTTGCCGCTGGCCATATCGATTGAATAGGCATCGAACGGTTGGCTGGCGGTAGTTAAAGTGAATCCGAGATCGCGGCTGTGCTTTCGCCATTGCAGGCCGAAGATTACGCCAACCGGAAGTTTGGGAACGGCGGATTCTTTCTTCGTCTGGGTATCGAGTACGTGCAGCTTGCTGATCCCGTCTTCGTTGGCCGCAAACGCGAGCCAACGGCCGTCGTCAGAGAGATCTACTTCACCGACGTCCCAGTTCAAGTTCGGCGTGAGGACGGTGGTTTTACGGCTGGCGAGATCGAGATAGGTGAGACGCTGAAATTCAGAGCCTTCGTCCGTGGCGAGGTAGATGCCCTTGCCGTCTTTGGAAAAACGGGCATTGCCGCGCTCTGCCGTCTCCGTGCCCGCCTTCGGCGTGAGGAGGTCTTTCTTTCCGGAGTCAACATCGACTAGCCAGATATAGCTTTCTGCAGCTGAGATTTCGTTGGTCACGAGGAGTTGCTTTCCGTCGGGCGACCAATCAGAAATGCCCCATCCGCCGCCTTCCATCTGCGCGACCATGCGCGCGCTAGCAGGATCTTTGGCGTTGACGACCCAGATATCGACGTCGTTCCCGGTGCGCTTGGTTGAGCCGTAAGCAATGCGGTCTCCCTGATAGGACCAGCGCGGGTCGGTGTTACGCGATTTGCCGTCGGTGAGCAAGGTTATGTCGCCGGTCTTGAGGTCGTAGATGTAGATCTGGAAGAACTCTCCGCCGCCAATGTCTTTCATGAACATGAAGGAGTCGCCATTCACTGGCTGATAGGCGGCTCCCGCGACGCGGTCTGGGAAGAACGTAAGTTGAGTGCGCGCACCGCCAGGGAATTTCACTTGATGAATCTGATTAGTGTCGCCGAAGCGAGTTCCGATCAGCATTTCGCGTTTCGTCGGGTGCCAACTGGATAGAAAAGCGGCGCGGAATTCGCTGTAACGGCGGACGGACTCGGCCAGCGACGCCGGGATCTGCGGAATGCCTTCGGCTACCAGACTTTCATTAGGAGTGACGTAATCAGTCTGTGCAAATGATGGGGCCGCCGCAAACAGAGCTACGAGTAGCGCGAAAGTCCGTCTCATGAATTCCTCCGAGTTGAGATATGGACGAGGATGGGGCCGGAGTGTGAGCCAGCGGTGCATCGTAGGTTAATCGATAGGGCGCAGTCAATCCCGTGGTGTGGGACGGGACAACGGATTCCTCCGCCCTCTCTGCGCGACTTGTCGGAATGACAAGAGTCGTTTTGAGAGCTGTTATCTGGTGACAACCTCATCGCATTACTCCCCGCTTTTGCTCAGAGTCGATCGCAACGGTTACCCTATGCACTCCTGATGGACCCGAAGCCCGAACGCGAAATTGCGACGATTACGTTGCGTTCTTACGCGCGGCTGGTCGGCCGGAACTCGAATTTCCGGCGGCTTTGGGTTGCGCAGATCGTCTCTGAGATTGGCGACTGGTTTTATACGCTGTCGATTTACACGCTCCTATTGCAATTGACGGGGCATGCCGGGTCTGTGGCGCTGGCGCTTGTTTTGCAAGTGATTCCGCAGACTCTGGTGGGGCCGACCGCCGGTGTCGTGAACGATCGAATCAAGCGCAAACACGTGATGATCGCCGCGGATCTGATCCGTTGTGCGGTTGTGCTGATGATGTTGTTGGTGCGGTCAGCGTCGATGGTGTGGCTGGTGTATCCGCTGCTGCTGGCGGAAACGACGATGGCTGCATTCTTTGAGCCGGCACGGAGCGCAGTAATTCCGAACATTGCCGCTTCGGAAGAAGTGCTGGTGGCGAACACGCTCTCGTCGGCCACATGGTCGGTAAATCTGTTGATAGGAGCTTCCGTTGGTGGTGTGGTCGCAGCATTTCTTGGCAGGAACGCTGCATTCGTTCTGAATGCGTTGTCTTTCCTGGTTTCTGCGCTGCTCATTGGAGGAATGCATTTTCGCGAGCCGCATGCTGAAAGTGGAACTCCATTGCGAGCGCGGGACCTCGTAGACTTCTCGCCGATCAAAGAGGGAATTGACTACATCCGGAGTCATCCTACGTTGCTGCCGGCTGTCTTTGCCAAAGCTGGGGAGTTGATGGTAGGCCCTAGCTGGGTGATCTTCACTGTGTTGGGAGCCGGGGAATTTGCCGTACATCGTCACGGTCTCGATTCGGCTAGCGGCGCCATGCTGGGCATGAGCATTTTGCTGGGTGGGCGCGGACTCGGCGCGCTTGTGGGCCCTTTAATCTCGGCACGCTGGGCGGGACACAATGACCACCGTCTGCGGCTGGGAATTCTGCTGGGTTATATCACGATTGCATTCGGGTATGGACTGATTGGCATCAGCCGAACGGTATGGCTGGCCTCGGCGTGCGCGATATTGGCGCATGCTGGAGGATCCACGGTTTGGGTATTTTCGACGACGTTGTTGCAGCTTCGCACCGAAGATCGTTTCCGCGGACGAGTGTTTTCGGCGGATTTGGGATTGGCCAGCTTTACATTTGCTACCACCGCTTATCTGTGCGGGCGGTTCCTCGATATGGGAATCCCCGCTAGGACAATGGCGACGGGAACTGGTATCTTCATGGTCATTCCAGCTGGACTAATGGCGTGGGTACTGCGAACACGATATGTCAAAAAACCTTCGCCGGTCGTCTAGATTGCGGCGGACCGTTTTTTCCCCTACACTGCTTCAGCCCGATCGCCTCCCCTGCGATATCTGATTGAAGGAGCTCCTGCATGGGCCGCTCCGATATTTGCGTCACCATCAATCGTCCGCTGAAATTTGTCTTTGATGTCTACACACAACCTGACACGTGGGCCTGGTCGGATATCAGGAAGCTTGCCTGGACCGAGGGCAAGCCGTGGGAGGTCGACAGCCGCATGCGTTTCGAGGCGAAGCAGTCTTACGGGGCAGTAGTGGATCAGGTGATTACGCATTTCGAGCCGTATCGGCGCATTGATTACATCAGCCACTTTGGGGGAATTACGCTTCTCAGCCAGATAGAGTTCAAGGCAGTGTCGGAGAGCGTTACTGAGATTCGGACGCAGCTGGAATTTATCGGAACATTTTCCCGAATGGCGGGGCTCGCGGTTGGCTCGCTCATCGAGCAGGGAGCACGGAAGTTTTACGTTGACCTGAAAAGCTACTGTGAACGGCAACCCCGAAAATCTTTGACCGTTGAGGACGCGGAGAACGGCCGCTGAGAACGCAGAGATCAAGTGTGCGACAAGCGATTGATTTTCGCGGCGAGGATGAAGTCGCTTTCGGTTAGGCCGTCTATTCTGTGCGTCCAGATTGTGATTTCGGCTTTACCCCACCTCAGAAGAATGTCGGGATGATGGCCTTCCGCTTCGGCGATTTCGCCGACCTGATTTACAAATGCGAGAGCTTGCTTGAAATCTGGAAAGCGGAATTCGCGGACGAGATGATGTTCGTCTGCTACATCCCACAGGGGTAACTGCTGATGGAGTTTCTCGAGGGCTTTGCCTTTCAGGGCCGGGACAACTCCCGTGCAGGGGATGCATTTCTTGTCGGCTAATTGCTCCATAACGAATAACCTCAATGGGCCGGAAGACAACGGCAGATGTTCAGTGGACTGCGTTTATCCTAGCACTCAAAGATGTCAGTATTGAGCTGGATTAACCGCTTTACCGCACTGTTTTGTACAATTGGAGTTCTTCTCGAGATCAGCGTCAGAAAGGAAGCCGCTGTGGTCGTACTTGTCATTGGAGGCGCCGGTTACATTGGCAGTCATACCGCTCGTGCGCTGAAGCGTGCCGGGCATGAAGTCATCATCTTCGACAATCTCAGTACTGGTTACGAGTTTTTCGCCAAGGGATTTGAACTGGTGAAGGGAGACGTACTCGACGCGAAGACTTTGGCCGGTGTGCTTTCCAGAGTCGATGCGATCATGCATTTCGCGGCCTCCGCTTATGTGGGTGAATCGGTGAAGAATCCCCGGAAGTATTTCCACAATAACGTGGAGGGTGGACTATCTCTGCTGAATGCGGCGCTGGATGCGGGAGTGAAGAAGATCGTCTTTTCGTCGACGTGCGCAGTTTATGGCGAACCGGCGAAGGTTCCAATCGAGGAGAATATTCCGCGGCAGCCGGTGAATCCATACGGAATGTCGAAATTGTTTTTTGAACTGGCGCTGGAATCTTACGATCGGGCATACGATTTCCGGTATGCCAGCCTGCGCTACTTCAATGCTGCGGGAGCGGACGAGAGCGGCGAGATCGGGGAGTTGCACGAGCCAGAAACGCATTTGATACCGCTTGCGCTCGGAGCGGCTGCGGGGACGACGCCGCCGCTGCAAATCTTTGGTTCGGATTATCCCACGCCGGATGGAACCTGCGTTCGCGATTACATTCACGTGAATGATTTGGCGAGCGTGCACGTGAAGGCTCTCGAACATTTATCGGCGGGGAAGCCAAGCTTCGCCGTGAATGTCGGAACCGGAAAGGGAGCGTCGGTGCAGGAAGTAATTTCGATGGTTGAGAAGGTGACCGGAAAATCAGTTCCTCACAAGAAAGTAGCGCGGCGTGCAGGCGACCCGCCAGCGTTGGTGGCGAATCCGGGGAAGGCGCAGCAGTTGCTGGGCTGGAAGGCGGCGCGTGGCCTCGAGGAAATCGTAAGTACGGCGTGGAACTGGATGCAGAAGCAGCCGCAGGTCGCTACCCGCTAAGTCGCGCGCAGTTGCAGAGCCTCTGATAATGTCTAGGCGAGGCTTTCTCTTCACATCAAGGAAAATTATGGGAACTGACCTGAAAGACAAGAAAGTGGCGTTTCTCGGTGCCGGGAAAATGGGAGGCATCATTCTGCAGGCGTTGTTGAAGAACGGATCATTGAGTCCGAAGGCTACGTCCGCGACCGTGGCGCATCCGGAGCGTGCGAAGGCATTGTCGGCAAAATTGAAAGTCAAGGTCGGTACCGACAATGTGGAAGCGGCCAAGGATGCGGACATCATCGTGATTGCGGTGAAGCCGCAGGTGGTAGAGGAAGTAGTGCGGGAGATCAGCCGGCATGTTGGACCCAAGCAGCTGATCATTTCGGTGGCGGCTTCGGTTCCGACATCGATGATTGAAAAGAATCTTCCGCCGAGCGTTCCGGTAATCCGCGCCATGCCCAACACGCCGTGCTTGATGGGCGCTGGGATGACGGCGATCTGCAAAGGCAAGCATGCGACGGCGCAGCATGTGGCGCTGACCAGTCATCTCTTCGATGTAGTGGGGCGCACGGTCGTCGTTGATGAGAAGCACATGGATGCCGTGACCGCGCTTTCGGCGAGTGGGCCTGCGTACATCTACATCATCCTGGAATCGCTAGCTGAAGCTGGAGTAAAAGTCGGCCTGCCACGGGATATTGCGACTTTGCTGGCCGCGCAGACCACGCTGGGTGCGGCGAAGGTCGTGCTCGAGACCGGGGATCATCCGGCTTTATTGAAGGATGCAGTGACGACACCGGCGGGCTGCACGATCGATGCGATCATGGAATTGGAAGAAGGGAAGTTGCGCGTGACGCTTATCAAAGCCGTGGTGAAGGCTGCCCAACGGGCGAAAGAATTGGCGTTCGGCTAGAGATTCCTCTGAGCCTCATTGATCCGCGAAGGTTCTCCTCGGAAATCCGCCATGAATCTATTAATCGTGGTCCATCATCGGTTCGAGTTGTGGAGGGCGCCTGCCTGGTTCTCGCAGCGGCTGGCTCAGGAATTTCCTGAACTGGCGATTGTCCACCGGGATTCTTACGAGGGGCTCGAGCCGAATCTTCGCGCCGCTGAAATTGTTTTCACGCTCTCACTTCGCCCCGAGCAATTTGTAGTATGCGAAAAGTTACGTTGGATCCACACGCCGACCGCTGCCGTCCATCAGTTCTTGTTTCCAGAGCTTGTGAACAGTGATGTTGTGCTTACCAATTCGACTGAGGTGCATGGTCCGGTTGTGGCGGAGCATGTGATGGCCTTGATCTTTGCGCTGGCGAAGAAGATCCCGCAGGCTACCGCACTCCAACGCAAGCATGAATGGGGTAAGGAAAGCATATGGAGCAAACGGACACATCCGAAGGAGATTTCCGGGGCGACACTTGGACTCGTGGGACTGGGCAGCATAGGACGCCGGGTGGCGCGGATGGCATCAGGGCTGGGAATGCGTGTGCTTGCCGTTCGCGAACATGTGAAGAAAGAGAAACCGGAGGGAGTGGATTCAGTTTATTCGGGTTCTCAATTTGATGACGTGTTGCGGCAGTCCGATTTCGTGGTACTAGCTGCGCCTCTGACGCCGCAGACTACAAAGTTGATGAACGCAGAGCGCTTTACAGTCATGAAGCCGGATTCTTATCTGATCAATGTTGGACGTGGGCAGCAAGTCGATGAAACCGCACTTGCAGAAGCTCTCCGAGCGCAGAGGATCGCTGGCGCTGCTCTTGACGTTTTTGACGAAGAGCCGCTGCCGGCGGATTCTCCATTGTGGGATATTGAGAATCTTCTGATCACGCCTCACACGGCAGGAATCACCGACAAGCTTTGGCAGAGACATTACGAGAATTTCTCGGGCAATCTACGACGATATCTGGCGAATCAGCCATTGGAGCATGTGGTGGATAAACACAAAGGCTACTGAAGCTAGGGCGTGCTACAGTTTTTGAAGCGTCCGGCTGAAATACGCACTTGTGGCCCGCTCGCGAATCGACTGCATGGAACCGCGTCTCATTCTCATCAATCTTCTGATCAAACTGGGCGTAGCTGCGGCTGTGTCGAGCACATTGGTGCGTTCCAAGGAATTCAAGAGGCTGCTGTTCCGGGAAGAACGCACGTTCCGGCAGAAGATGTACCTGGTTCTGTGGTTCGCGCTGCCGATTATGCTCGGCGTATTGATTCGAATTTCGCAACCCAGTTTCCAGGCAAGCGACGTCAGCTTCGAAACAGCGATGTTGCTCGGGGTGATCGGCGGTCGCTGGGCGGGGTCACTGGGCGGGGCGCTCGTGAGTGTTCCGGCGCTCGTTCACCTCGAATGGGCAGCGATGCCGTTTCATGTGCTCTCGGGTTTTCTTGCTGGCCAGCTTCGCACGATGGCCCGAGATAAAGATGACATCTGGTCGTTTTCTCCTTTTATTGACCAGAGCATTTTCCGGCTCATTCGGCGGAACCTGCCGCGTCCGCGGCTGTTTGATTGGCAGGTGATGTTCTTCTGGACCATCGTGGGCCTGCGGTTTGTGCAGACGGAACTGGCCAGAAGCTTTCCAAATCACTTCTACAGTATCGAAAGTCCTGGCAATTATTGGGTGATGGCGCTGATCTATGCGGCTACCGTGGCTGCGATCGGGATCGAGATCAAGGTGTTCAACAGCGTTCGCATCCAGATCAAGCTGGAAGAGCAGGAACGATTACTTCTGCATGCGCGGATGGAAGCGCTGCAAAACCAGATCAATCCGCATTTTTTGTTCAATACGCTGAATTCCATTTCGTCGTTGGTACGATTCGATCCTGACATGGCGCGCGAAATGATCACGAAGCTGGCGACGATTCTACGGCGACTGCTGAGCAGCGGCGAAGCGTTCGCACAGCTTCGGGACGAGTTTGAGTTTATCGACAACTATCTCGATATTGAGGTGGTTCGTTTCGGGCGCGAGAAACTGCACGTGGTGAAGGAACTCGATCCAGCGTCGCTGGATGTTGTCGTCCCGAGCATGCTGTTGCAGCCGCTGGTTGAGAATTCCATCAAGCATGGTCTCTCTCCGAAGATCGACGGAGGAACCATCTTTCTGCGAAGCCGGGTCACCAATTCACGTTTGATCATCGAGGTGGAGGATGACGGCGTCGGGATGGGGGGAGCTCAGCTAGAAGAGAGCAGCAGTTGGTCGGGGATGGGAATCGGAATGGCGAATATCTCGGAGCGGCTGCAGGTCTTGTACGGCGATACTGCGCGGATGACTATCGACAGCCATGAAGGGAAGGGAACTTTGATTCGGATTCGGCTGCCTTTGGTGGAGGCCACCAGTTCGGTGCCTGAAGGCTTCTACGCCGAGCGTTCCAGTATGCGGCGGTAAAAATCCTCGTACTGTTTCACGATCTTCGTTGAGCAGAATCGTTCCATCGCAACGGCACGCGCGCGCTTTCCCATTTCCCGCAAATGGTTCTCATCACTGAGTAGTTCGATGGCGTAGCGGGACATTGTTTCTACATCCCCAACATCCGCCAGATACCCGCTGGTTCCATGATCGACAACTTCGGGTATGCCGCCAGCCCGGGTCGAGATCGGAACAACCTCGCAGGCCATTGCCTCCAGAGCGGCCAGGCCGAAAGATTCGAGTTCACTAGGCAACAACATGATGTCGGCGATCGAGAGCTTCTCGTAAATCTGATCCTGCTTGCCGAGAAATAGCACGTCGTCGTGAATGCCCTTTTGAACGGCTGACCACTCGGCAACAGATCGGTCCGGGCCATCGCCGATGAGCAACAGCCTCGCAGGAATCTTTTTTCGCACCCGATCAAAAATCTCGATCACATCGTTCACACGCTTGACCGGCCGGAAGTTCGAGAGATGAACGAGAACGCGCTGGCCATCAGGAGCGTATTCGCGACGCAGTTGATCGGCCAGTTCCGTGTTGCGGTAGTACACGTCACAGTTCACTGAGTTGTAGATCACCTCGATTTTGTTTTTCACATCAAAGACACGCTGGGTGCGGTCCTTGAGATAGTTTGAAATCGCGGTGACGCCGTCACTTTGTTCGATGGAATAGCGCGTGATGGGGAGATAGGAGCGGTCGAGTCCCACGAGTGTGATGTCAGTTCCGTGAAGAGTGGTTACGAAGGGCAGGCGTTTCCCGCGCGGACCAGCTGCCAGCATCTGTCTGGCGAGCAAAGCGCTTACGGAATGAGGGATCGCATAGTGCACGTGGAGCAGGTCGAGATCGTAGAGCTGTGCAACCTCGGCCATGCGAGTCGCTAATGCCAGATCGTAGGGTGGATAGTCGAACAGGGGATAGCGGGAAACCTCGACTTCGTGAAAGTGAATGTTTGGTTCGTCGTCACCACGCAAGCGGATCGGCTGGGCATAAGAGATGAAATGAATTTCGTGGTCGCGATGGGCGAGTTCGAGGCCTAGCTCCGTCGCCACTACGCCACTGCCACCGTAGGTTGGGTAACACGTGATCCCGATTTTCATGAAAGCAGATTCGCACCGCTTGTTCTGTGATTCGATGGCGGATGTAGGCGGTAGATGCAGATTTTACACGAGAAGCGGGCAGGGGTTATGGCCTGCGAGTTAAAGGGAGCTCTTGGGTCCCGCGCCTAGAGCTGCGCTGGAGGTATCCAACTTGTCGAGGTGAGCCTGGAACCGCTTTTTCGACTCTTCGGGCAAACCTGTGAATTCGATTCCCATGCCGACGCCGGGATCGCGTGTGCGCACGACAGCGCTCGGCGAGAGGCGTTCCTCGCCGATCCATAGATCGACGCGCAGTGCAGTTGCAACCGGAAGCGGCATGACAGTTTCAACATAACAGCCGTTCCCGCTAATGTCGGTTGCATTGACACGAAGCGGGGTGTTGACGCGCTCATCGCGCAATTCAAGGGGGTAAGAGATCTTGTGGCGGAGGAACTTGCGGCGGTTGTCGTGGCGTGGCTGGGTGCGCTCTTCATTTTTCATTTCGGCGGGGAGCGCTGAGATCCAGGGGCAATCCTGGTCCTGAACCAATTGCAGGCCGACTTGAGTTTTCTTGAGGGCGCCGGCATCCACAACCCAGATGACCTTGCAGCGGGCTTTCTTGCCTTCGTACTGGACGCCGATGACATCGCCGACCTTCAAATCGGGTTCAATGCCGTAAACGCATGCACCGGTTGCGCTTATGTTTTGGGCGATGGCGTTCTGGAAAAAGGGCTGGTTGTTACTGCCCATTCCCCACACTTTGACCTTCAAGTCCAGAGTCGCACGAGGCGCTGACCCTTGGGCCGACATGAACGCTCCCCTCCAGCTTGAGCTGAATTGTAAACATCTTACTACCTGTGGTGGTGACGAAAGGTTACCACGGTACCTAAGCGAGGGCGGGTCCTTCGTGCAGAGGGGTAGGCTTGGTTTCGACGAGCAGGCGGAACGGCATTGTTTTTGTCTCAGGGCTATGCCGCAGCAGTGGTCGAAGCAGCAGCTCGATGTGTGCTTGGAATTCCCGCATCCAGCCATGCCATGAGGAGCTTGTATCCGACCGATAGGATGATTGCACCGACAAAGAGGCCAATCAGGCGCATCATAATGAAGCCGCCAAGAACGCCGAGAAAAACAACTGCTATCGGAACCTTGCTACCGCGCCCCAGCAGAATCGGCTTCAGGATGTTGTCAATAGTGCCAACAAAGATGCACCAGATTAAGAACACCACCGCATGGCTCGTCGAGAAACTTGAGAAGGCGTAAAGCACCGCCGGAACAAGGACGATCCCGCCAAGCTGGAGAACGGCGGCGATCAGAAACACGACGGCCCACACGCCTGCTCCCGGCAAGCCAGCGACCCAAAAGCCGAGGCTGGCTAGAGCGGATTGGATGACCGCTACACCCAGGACGCCATTGGTGACAGTTCGGATCGTACTAGCCACCAGTTGTTCGAAGTCGGGACCCTGATCATCAAAGATGCGAGCGAAGAGCCTGTCGGCAAATTGTATCCTTTGTTCGCTAGTCGCCAGCAGAAATCCCGCGAGCAGAATTGCGATCAGGAATCGGATGAGGACGCCGCCAAGGTTCACCGATGTGGCGACCAGTGCAGGAATGTATTTTCGGATTTGCGGAGCTAATCGGCTCACCGCCGCAGACATATTGTCGGAAGATAGCGTCCAAAACTCCTTCAGTTTGACGCCAACAACGGGCACTTTGTCGAGAATCGGCGGTGGCGGTGGAATCTTGAGCTGGCCTGCCTGCAATTGGTCGGCAATGTTGCGGACCCCACCGGCTAACGTTTCTCCGAGCAGCAGCATGGGCACTAATGTCACAGCCAGGAGCACGAGTGTACAAAGCACGGCGGCCAAGGTGCTCCGCCCGCGGAGAACTTGTGTCAGCTTCAGATAACCAGGATAGATGCCGATCGCGATGATGATACCCGCGATGAGCAAGTCAAGGAATGGACGGAGGATCAGAAAACAGCTAATGCCCGTGATCACGAGCAGGCTCATCCGGATGAATACTTCTCGTGCGCGAGCAATGTAAGCTTTATCTTCGATCAAGAATTCAGTAAGCATCCGGGTACCCTGCCCTTCAACCTTCGGAGATGCGTAGCCAGGCTCCAGTCGCCTGGCACATGTCCCGAACTAGTTTGTCGGTAGGATGGGTGTACAGGAACTGGGAGAAGTATCAGTATCCTGCTCAGCCCCGCAAACTGGATGGAACTCGTGGGGTTGCATTTTGAGGAGTCCCTGGTGCTTAGCGGCGAGAGTGTTGGCGGGCTCTGAGACGAAACTTGCTGTAGCAACAAAGTAAAGAGAGAGTCAGGCGAAAACCATTCTTGAAGAATGGCGGGGACGACGGGACTCGAACCCGCGGCCTCTGCCGTGACAGCGCACAGGAAAGTGGTAACTAACAGAAAACAGGCGTCACGGATGGCTCCTTTTGGCGCTCAAAGGCACTTACGGTGACCGTTATTGTGCCCTTATTGTTCCCACGACCTCTGCCGTCGCGACCTCTGCCCAAAGGCTTCGACTAGAAAGTGATTTTTCCTCGGATCGCACTTGAACCAAGATCATTTGTCCGGAAAGGTGATCGGAACAGCCAATTTGCCGCCGGCCGTTGGGTAAGTTGGGGATTACGTGCCCCTTAAATACCGACCAATTCGAGAACCTTATCCGGTTAGCCCTTTTCATTCGCCAGATCCAAAATCGAGAGCCCATCCATATGCGCTGACGTCTCGCAGGAACGAGATCCGAATTGTCCCGCCGAAAGCCCTGCCTTGCAGTGCGGACAGATAATCAGCGGGAACCAGGAGACAAGCGCGGCCATGATAGCAGTTCTCTTTGCGGTCGGCGCTCCCTTCCGGATCGGACCAGTGCGCTCCTCGATGGAGTAAAGAGGCCACCGTTTGTGAGCACGAACGGGTGTGCAATTGGATTGCAGTTAGTAACAATCCCATTCGCGTCCTGCGGTAAGGAAGCGGAGTTAGACGATGTGCTCATGTGTTGTGATTGCGGCTACCGGTGAAATGCTTCGGTGAACTGTCGGTTGAATCCGGAACCTCTAGCGGACAGGTAGAGCCTTAGATGACGTATACGAACCCATCCTTCACTCGCGACAGTTAGAAAGGCAGAGCAGTTAAGCACTGGCGCACCAACCAGGGTTCGGGGGACCCGGCCTTCCCGCCTGAAGTTGCGTGAGGCGGGAAGGCCGCTGGTATCTAGTCGCTCGGCATCGGTAGGCTGAAGCCTTCCTTCTGGAGTTGCTCGCGGATGAAACCGAGCCGTTGATACTGAGTGAGTGTGATGGGACCGGAGTAGCCTTCGCTCTGCAGCTTGCGCGGAGGGTACTGAACGTAGGTCTTCATGAGCTTCTTGACTGCGTCATTGAACGTGACAAGAGTCCAGGTGTGCTCGGTGTAATTGTTCATGAAGATGTCGTAGCGTTCCTGCGGGTCGGCCCAGAGGTCGATGATCTGTGGGACGGTCGCGACGTACTTTTCAGCGCCCTTCCAGCCGAGGTTGGAGTCAACGGCGAGGCCGCCCGTGGCCTGTCCGTCATCGCCGCGGAGGTTGAATACTGCCTTGAACCGGCCGACACGAACCGCGCCAGGAGTGAGCTCATTTTCGGTGAAGTAGAACCAGCTATCCCGTTTCGATTTCCCGGTTCCGAGCAGGACGGGGGTCATGTCGTAGCTGTCGAAGATGATGGGCTTGCCTTCGCGGTCGTTCTGAGGCAGGTCGATGCCTGCAAGGTTGGCGAAGGTGGCCATGAAGTCCAGCGAGCCGAGGATATCGTAATTGCGGGAGTAGGGCTTGATGTGACCAGGCCACCAGGCGATTGCTGGCACACGTGCGCCACCCTCGCGGACTGTACCCTTGGTTCCACGGTAGGGCGTGTAGCCAGCGTCGGGATAGACATCCTGCCATGCGCCGTTGTCGGTGGTGAAGATGACGAGGGTGTTCTTGTCAAGGCCGAGGGTGCGGAGCTTGTCAATGATGCGTCCGACACGGGTGTCAAGCTCGACGAGGGAGTCGCCGTACTTGGACTTGAGCGCGGACTTACCCTGGAACTCGGGTGCCGGCATGTTGGGCTGGTGGACCTTCATGAAGTTAACGTCGATGAAGAAAGGCTTGCCGGCTTTGGCGGCCTCGTCGAGGAACTCGATGGCGTCCTTCTCGACGTACTCATCAAAGAAAGGGATGCCAACGACGCCTTTTTCAGGCGTGTTGACGTACTGGCCGTTGATCTTGAAATCTTCATGCGGCTTTTCGCCTGCATTGCCAGACATTGAACCCTTCGTTACCTTGGCGAAGAGCTCGCGGAGCTCAGGAGTCATGTCGGGGAACCATGTAGGATCGGCGTAGGTGTAGGCGTTCAGGTGATAGAGGCCGCAGTGCTTCATGACGTCGAAGCCCTGGGCGTTGGGAAGAGCGTAGTCGTCCTCACCGAGATGCCACTTGCCGGTGAAATAAGTCCCATAGCCCGCAGTCTTGAGGACCGAGGCAAGGGTCCACTCGGCGTGTGGGAGGCCGCCGCCCTGTCCCTGGAACGCCACTGTTGTCATGCCGGAACGATTGGGGATGCGGCCAGTCATGATCGCTGCCCGGCCCGGCGTACAGCTTGGTTGGCCGTAAAAGGAGAAGAAGGTCATCCCTTCATCCGCGAGCCGATCGAGACTCGGCGTTGGAATCCCGCGGTTCAGTCCGCCTCCGTAAACGCCAAGGTCGCCCCAGCCCACATCATCACCCACAATCAGCACGATGTTTGGTTTTGCGCCGCGTGCTTCCTGCGCCTGAGGCCAGGATGTGGCCCAAGCGAGCGACACGCTGCATATCAGTGCCACGACTAACCTACGAATGAATCGACTCCCTCTCATCGGTGTCCTCCATTTAGCCTTTGCAAATCACAGGCGGCGCGGCTGGGTTCAATATGTTGCGGCGACTAGAACGACCGCGAACTTATCCCGCTCATCCTCTGCGGAGTGCGACGGCACGACAATACGCATTCCAGAACATTGCGCGATGAACTGCAAAAAATCGCTGCCCACCAGGAAAATTGACTTTCATGAACCCCGCTTCGTAGTCTGAAACGATGCCAGCGTGATCACGCAACGAACGCCAAGGTGGTTCGAGCTCGTATCAATTTCGCCCTTGCCCCGAGTGCCGAATATATAGCGCAGCTGTACTGATTTGTTCAGAAGAAACCAGCCTCGGCGTTGAGATTCCTTCACTCGATTCAGACAAAGGTACGCGAGGCAAAGGCGGGCGTGCACCGTCAATGTTGACAGGGATTATCGTAAGAAGTAGCCGAAGCTGCAAGAAATGACCGGTATCAACTGCAGGATCCGCGATCTAAACGCGCTCCAAGCTCCGGACTCTGCGCGAAGTCGGACAAAAATGTCGATGTCGGCCGTGCTTCGTATATGAGAGTAGGGACCACTGCGATTTAACAATTTGCGGATGGCGGTTACGTGACCGGCACATTCGATCGCGCAGACTGCGAAGTCGATGCGGAATTTGCCAGAAACGGACCTGAGCCTCTCACGGTGGGAGTTCTGTGGCCACAATCCCATCTCTTCAGGCATACCGGTAGGAACTGGGGGCAAGCGAGGCCCGAGCACCGGTGCGCGGATCAGAAGTTTCGGGATCAGCTGCTCGTGTTTCTAGAAGGGGCGTTGGGCGTCCGTCAAGGCGAGCTTGGGGCGCTCCGCTGGCTGGAGTGCGACTTCGACAACATGAGTATCAGTGTCCAACACTCGTATTACTGGCGTCGAGGTGGGAACCTGAAGAGCACAAAAACGGAAGCGTCTGCAAAGCTGTTGCCGATGCATCCAAGCCTGAAACACTCCTTGCAAGAGTGGAGATCGCAAAGCCTCTACAACAAGCCGGAAGATTTCGTATTTCCTTCCGAAAAATTGCGAGGATGCAAGCCGTTGGATCTGGCTTCAGTGCTAAAGAAGAAGATTCAGCCTGCATTCAGACGAATTGGAATCACCGGTGTGGTCTGGCACACCTTTCGGCACTCGGTTGGAACCATGCTGGCGGAGATGGGCGAACATCAGCTCACAATCCGCGACTACTTGCGGCACAGCAACCTCCATGTCACGAACAAATACCTGCAGGCAACGTCGAGGACCAAACGGCTGGCGCAGGACAAGCTGGTCGACGCTATTTTGCCGACAGGTATTTTGCCCAAGACAAACCTGATCCAATGAATGCTGTTGGTGAGCGTTTCCGGATGGGGCCATTCTCGTCCGGCGCTTATCGTCCCCTAACATCCCCTGATTTGCTGGAGGTTAGGTTTGAAAGTGCTTGAAAAGAATGGCGGGGACGACGGGACTCGAACCCGCGGCCTCTGCCGTGACAGGGCAGCGTTCTAACCAACTGAACTACGTCCCCGGTTCTGAACGGAATTGCCAGATGGTGGGCAGTGCAGGACTCGAACCTGCGACCTCCTGCTTGTAAGGCAGGCGCTCTAACCAGCTGAGCTAACCGCCCCCGTATTCTCAATCACTTTACGAAATTCGGCGCCACATTGCGGTGCCAAAGGTTCAACTCTGTTGTCCCATGTCACGGGCAGCACCGCTGGCCAAGAGAATACAAGGTCAGCAACCGATGTTTGATTGTCGCACACGATGAACAAATGTGTCCAACGCGCGTTTGACAGGTGGCGTGTGGCGACCTGCGAATTTCTCTCCTGCTAAACTCCGTGGGTGCGGCGCCTAATCATCAATGCGGATGATTTCGGATTCACGTCGGGTGTAAACAGCGCCATTGTCAAGGCGCACCGGGATGGAGTCGTCACGTCTACGACGTTGATGGCGAATGGCCCGGCGTTTACTGAGGTTCCCCAACTCGCGAAGGAATTGCCAAACCTCAGCCTTGGTTCTCACGTCGTTCTGATCGATGGTGACCCGGTTCTGCAGGCTGAGAAAATTCCGGCGTTAACGCAGGCGGGGAGATTTCGCGACGGTCTCAAGGGTTTCGCCGCGCGGGCTCTCATGGGACAACTCGATGCCGCGCAGATCGCGGCTGAGGCTAGGGCGCAGATTCGTAAGATCCAGTCAGCCGGACTGACCGTCTCACATTTCGACACGCATAAGCATACGCACCTATTTCCGCCAGTGCTGCGTCCATTGCTGCGAGCTGCTGACGATTGCGGCGTACGCGCGGTCCGGAATCCGTTTGGCCCGCGCTTTCCAATGCGATCAGCTCAACTTTTGGCGCGGCCCAACCTTTGGACACGCTATGCGGAAGTCCGGATTCTGCGAACGTTTGCGGCAAAATTCCGCGAGGCCGTGCATCGGGAGGGTTTCGTCACACCCGACGGGACGCTGGGCATCGAAGTCACCGGAACTCTGGACGAGACATTGTTCACGGCCATTGCGTCGAGCATTCCGGAGGGGACGTGGGAGTTTGTTTGCCATCCGGGCTATAACGACCCGGACCTTCAGTCAGCAAAAACTCGGCTTCGAGAGTCGCGGGAGATTGAATTGCGTGTATTGACCTTGCCTTCGGCGCGGGGAATTCTGGAGCAGCAGGGGGTGCAGCTGATTTCGTACAGAGACTTGCTTCAGCCTTAGAGAAAGGATCAACAAAATGTTCGTGGTCGGACGTCGGGCAAGACGCAGCGAGTCGCCGGCGCTACGACTCTCGTGCTACGAAATGCAAGGCTGCGAAAGTCGAGTTTTAGGCTATAATCCCGCCATGCCTGCCGCACCTGGAGCCGTCAAGGCCGTGGGGATGGTGCCCGATGAGATAAAGTTTGAGCCCAAGTCAAAAGGGCTCGCCACTCCACGGAAGAAGAAACCCAAAGAACTTGCCGTCATCACCGAATGCTGCACGGGATGCGCTGGCTCGCCGGCGTGTGTAGAGTATTGTCCCGTAGAAGATTGCATGTTCTGGGTGCCAGATGAGGACCATCCGCCGTTTGGAAGGATCCAGATCGATCCGGCGTTGTGCATCGGCTGCAAGAAGTGCCTGAGCAAAGGCCCCGACGGATGCTTCCTGGACGGGTGTCCATGGGACGCCATTGTGATGGTCGATACGGCTGAAGTAGAGAAGGAAGTGGGAGTGATGGCGATTTGAAGTGTAGCTCCTAGCTTTCTAGCTGGACCTTTCGCGCTGCGGGTTCACCCAGTTAGTCTCTTTCCTTCTTCAGCTCCAGTAGGTCCCATTTATTGCCGTACAAGTCCTCGAAAACTGCTACCGTTCCGTATTCCTCTGCTTCCGGTTCTCTAACGAATTTCACTCCTTTTTGTGTCATCGCGTTGTAGTCTCGCCAGAAATCGTCGGTGTGCAGAAAGAGAAAGACGCGGCCTCCGGTCTGATTGCCGATGCGGTTGGTTTCTTCCACCGTGGATGCTTTGGCCAGAAGAATCTTGGTTCGAGTTGAGCCCGGTGGTGCGATGAGGATCCAGCGCTTCTGACGGCCTTCACGGTCGATAGATGGGGAGTCTTCGATGAGGTCGAAGGCGAGAGTGCGAGTGAAGTAGGTGATCGCTTCGTCGTAGTCGCGGACTACCAACGTTATGTAGCCGATGTGCTGGGCCATGGAGATTGAATGTTAAGACATTCCGGGCGGCGTTGCCTGCGGGGGCGAGACGCCCCCCGCGAGAGCCGGCGAGGACGCCGGCGCTACGATTGAGATCTGTGATCCACAGGCGTTAGCGGCGGGTTCATGCGAAGATAGTTTGGCGAACCTGCTCTCGTGCACATGGAAAATTCGACGTTCCGCCGGGTCTTCAAAGCATTTCAATATCGTGATTTTCGCCTGATGTGGATTGGGGCGTGCACCTCGAGCATCGGCACGTGGATGCAGATCGTGGCGCAGGGATGGCTCATTTACCGGTTGAGCCATTCGTCATTTCTGCTGGGGCTCGATCAATTTCTGGCTGGAATTCCAATCTTCCTTTTCTCATTGATTGGCGGGGTGGTCGCGGACCGGACGGAGCGGCGGAAGATCCTGATCATTTCGCAGTACATCCAGATGGCCAGCGCCGGGACGCTGACTGTTCTCGTCGCGACCGGGCTGGTGCACATCTGGCAGATTCTGAGTTTGTCGTTTGTATCGGGGCTGGCGCAGGCATTCGGCGGTCCGGCATATCAAGCGCTCATTCCAACGCTGGTGGACCGCGACGACATGCCGAATGCGATCGCCTTGAATTCGATTCAGTTCAATCTGGCGGTGACAGTCGGTCCGGCGCTGGCTGGAATTACGCTGGCGAGGCTAGGAGAAAAGTGGTGCTTCGGACTGAATGCGTTGTCTTTCCTTGCGCCAATTATTTCGCTGATGATGATTTCGGCGCGGTTTCTGCCCGAGAAGTCGATGGAGTCAATGTTCGGTAGCTTGAAACAGGGGATCCATTTTATCTGGCGCCAGGGAGCGATGGTTGCCCTGATCGTGCTGGCGTTTTCGATGACCTTCTTGAGCATGCCCATGAGGACGTATATTCCCGTATTTGTGAAGGACATTTTTCACCGAGGGCCGGAAACGTACGGGAACCTGCTGTCGTTGATGGGGGTGGGATCGATTTGCGGATCGTTAAGCGTTGCCGGCCTGGGGAACATCTCGAAGAAGGGACGGTTCGCGCTGTCGATGTTGATCTTTCTGGGTGCTGGAATAGCTGGCTTTTCGCTGTCGAAAGTCTTGCCTTTCAGCTACGCCATGCTGGTATTGGTGGGGGCGTCGATGATGGCGGTGTTCGCTACGGTGACGTCGCTGGTTCAGTTGAACATCACGAATGAAATGCGCGGGCGTGTGATGAGCGTTTACAACTTCGCATTTCGCGGCGGAATGCCGATGGGGAATCTGGTCTCGGGATGGCTGGTCCCGGTATTTACGGCGCCGGTAGTGCTTGGGGTGAATGGGTTTCTGCTGATTCTGGTCGCGCTCTACTTCCTGCTGGTGCAGAGAAGAGTGGCTGCGCTTTAGGTGCGACTGAATCTAGTGTGATGAAAAGTCAGCCGAGTAGACATCCTGGCTACCAGCTTCACGGAGAAGAAGAGGCTGATCATCCAGCGTTAGAGCGAGAGCGGTGCCGTAGCGTCCAGTAGAAGGGAAGTTCTGCAAGTCTGCGACCTGCTCAATCTTGTGGTCTGACAGTCGAATCCGAACTACCCTGCTTTTTCCAGTGAAGTCGATAAGGTAGATGTATTTCCCGTCATGCGACCAATTCAGCCAACTCAGCGTGCCGTTCGCCAGCTCCGACCATCGCCGCGTCTCACTATCGAATACCAGGACTTTCTTGGAGTCTCCGGAGAAAGCGCTGATGTGCCGGCCATCCGGCGACCAGCGGGGCGAATACAGGCCTTGAGAGGCAGGCAGTTCGGAAAGCTTGCCGGTGGCAAGCTCGAGAATATGAATCGTAGACGCCTGATTGTTCGATTCGCTTCCGAAAACGATCCTGGTGCCGTCAGGCGACCAGTTGGGATCGAGTTGCTGGCTGCGATCATTGGGCAGCAGTTCTCGCGGACTGCCACCATCCGGTGAGATTTCGTAGATCCGGGCAGGCTTATTTGCGTTCACGGCAAACTCAAAGAAGAGGATTGTCTTGCCATCGGGTGACCAGCGGGGCAGCACCGGGTACATGGGCGGATAGGTAAGCTGCAAGCGCTCGCTGCCATCGATTTTGCTGCGCCATAGGACGCCGTCCGGATAAGAAACATAAGCGACCCACTGACCGTCTCGCGAGAAGGTCAGGAACTCGCCGGAGATGCCGCCGAGGAAGGGCGCAAACTGCGAAGACTTGGAATCGTAGCGCATCAACTGACCACGATAGGTGCGCCCAAGGAGAAAGAGCTTCTTTCCATTCGCACTCGGAAGCGGCGACGACAAGGTCATCGGGCTCGCCGTCAGCTGGATAGGTTGTGGCTCCGCTTGAAATATTCCGCGCTTTGTAGCCAGTGCCCAGATCTGTCCTTGGGACTGGAAGATGAAATAGTTGCCGTCGGCGGTCCATTTTCCGCAGCACTCATCTGGAGGGTTGTGCCAGCCATCAAAAAGGCGGTGAAGCCCGGAGCCGTCGGCGGCGGCTTCCCACTCCATTTGGCGTCCTATGGTACCTGCGGTTTCGGTGGAATTGAAACGCAGGTGGGACGCATCAGGAGACCATGCGATCTGGCGGATGTCGCCAGGGATAGACCCAATCTTGCGCGAGTCGGTTCCGTCAGCTTTTGCGACGAACAGATCGCCAAGGGTGCTGTATGCGAGCAGCTTCGCGTCGGGTGAAAAAGCTGCGACTTCCGCGATGAAGTCTCCAATGCGGCGAGGCGAACCACCGAGAACGGCAATGCTGAGCAATGGGCCGCGAGGAGGAGCGCCCTGACCTTGGACAACCAGCAAAGTCGAGCCATCCGGCGAAAGATCTACCGGCGCCATGTCACTGGAGTTCATCAGCGAAATCGGTTTCAATTCACCGCCGGCAACCGACATCTCGGCGACTCCGTGGAGAGAAAAGCTGGCTGAAGTTCCGGCTCCAATGGCGAGATAGAGACGGGCTCCGTCAGTTCCAATCAGCGACTTGGATTGGCCGTCATGCGTCAACTGAACGTAGCTCCCCAGCTTCGGAGGCGCGCTCGGCTTGATCCATACATACACAAGGAATACGAAGATGCATATGACAGCAAGAGCTGACAGCAATAGAACCGGCCGAGTCTGGCTAGGTTGATCGATAGGGACTGGATGGATTCCGCTTCGAGGCGTGCCGGGATCGGAGAGTGCTTCCAGAGCGAAGGCCAGGTCAGAGGCGGAGTGAAAACGCTGCTCGGGATTTTTCTCAATGCATCTGCGGATGACTCTTTCCAAAGCGGGAGGCGCATCGGGGGCGAATTGCGCAATGGGCGGAGGTTCCTCGTTCAGGATTGCACTCACTGTGTCTGCTTCAGTGGGCTTGAGAAAACTCCGCTTGCCCATCACCATCTCATACAGGATTGCCCCAAAGGCGAAGATGTCGGTGCGCTGATCGACTCGTTGCCCGCGAACCTGTTCCGGAGACATGTAGCCGACCGTTCCCATCGCGATGCCAATGCGGGTGACGGTTGAAGCTAGTTCGGTGACTCCTTCCTTCGGAGGGATGACCTTGGCGAGACCGAAATCGAGAATTTTGATTCGTCCTTCTTTGGTGACGAAGAGGTTTTCGGGCTTGAGATCGCGATGCACAATGCCCTTTTCATGCGCGGCGGAAAGGCCGTGGGCGATCTGAATGCCGAACTGGATGGCTTGACGGACCGGCAAGGGACCGCGGCGCAGGCTCTCCGCGAGAGTCTTGCCTTCGAGGAGTTCGCAAACGATGTAGGGCGCTCCGTCATGCGTGCCCATCTGGTAGACGGAGAGAATATTGGGATGATTGAGGGCGCCGGCGGCCTTGGCTTCGATCTCAAAGCGTGCCAGGCGATCGGGATCAGTTTTTACCAAGCTCGGCAGAATTTTAATCGCGACTTCGCGGTTCAGTTGCAAATCACGCGCGCGATAAACCTCGCCCATACTGCCCGCACCCAGCGGCGAGAGAATTTCATACTGCCCAAGCTTCGTGCCGGAGGCAAGGGTCATGTGTGTGCGACATTATATCGTTCTCTGTGTGAGGAAATCCGTCGGGAAAAGGACTGTACGTTTGATTCGATGTGGCTTTTGAGTGCGATCCTTAGACGGGCGTTCGTTCTAGGGTTGAACTCTTTGCCGGGGCAGCGACCACGGTCACGCCAGGAGTTGGTTTCGGTGTCTGAGTTGATGGCGGAGCGATTGGGCGCTTGATAGTGAAGCGCTGAATCTTGATCTCGCCGCGTTCATAGACAGCGAGAAGAGCGGCGACCGGTGCCGGATCGAGACGCTTGCCAGCGAGATTCTTGATGATCTCCAGGGCTTGCTCGGGAGTGTGAGCCTGCTGGTACGGGCGGTTTGTTGTCAACGCGTCGAAGGTATCGGCTACGGCGATGACACGCGCCAGGAGCGGGATCTGATCCCCCTTGAGACCGTAAGGATACCCGCGACCATCGAGAGCCTCGTGGTGCAATTCGATGCCGGGGAGCATTTCGGCGAGTTGCGTGACCGGACGCAGGATGTTGGCTCCCTTGGTTGTGTGCGTTTTCATGACCTCGAATTCTTCTTCGGTCAATGAACCGGGCTTCTTCAGAATGTGGTCTTCAATGCCGATTTTACCCACGTCGTGGAGTTGCGCTGATACCTGCAAAACCTCCAGGAATGAAGATGGCAGTTTCATCTCTTTCGCGATGAGTAGCGAATAGCGCGTGACGCGGTCGGAGTGGCCGCGAGTGTAGGGATCTTTTTCGTCGACCGCGCCGGCAAGCATCTGGATAGACCCCATGAACAGGGCGCGGTTCTCGTCTGCAGCGCGCTTCAGGTCTTCGATGAAGCGCTCAAGTTCCTCTGACATCGTGTTGAATGTCTGAGCAAGCTCCCCGATTTCGGTACGGCTGCGGAGAAGGACGCGTTGCGAGAAATCGCCACGAGCCAGGGCCCGGCTGGATTCTGTGAGAACATGCAGAGGATTGGTGATGCGTCGGGCGGCGAAGATGCTGACGCCTACGCTCAGCAATACAGCGAGAAGCGCGAGCAGACGCGCATTGCGCTGCATCTCATATACGTCCCGATAGGCTTCGCGCGTCGGCTTCTGCGCAATCACGGCCCAATCGAGCGAGGTCACTGGACTATAGGTACCGAGCATTTCGATCTGGTTTGCGCCGGATCTGACCTTGAATTCCATGGTTGCCGAAAATTGGGCTTTGTTGCCTCCCTCAACGAAGTTGCGCACGATGTTGAGGTTCTTCATGTCCTGCCCGGTTGCGAACTCAGGCGTCGCGGCAGCGACCAGGCGCCCTTGAGCGTCGACGACGTAGGGAGTGAGCCCTCCGCTGCTCACTTCACGAAGACCTTTGATCAGGAATTGCAGGTCGACAACGGAGGCAATCATGCCGAGAAAACGCGGACCGTATTGCACTGGAGCACTGACGAGGAACACCGTGCGAGTGGCCTTGCCTTCGCCGACAACCAGAGCCTGTCCGTTATAGAACCGGCCATCGCGCGCAGCCGCATAGGCGCGCTCGAGTTCGCGCTGGAGAAATGCGTCGGGAACAATGCGTCCGGCGGAGATGCCTTTTGCCTCAGAGTTGAGCAGCGTTGCGTAGGCGATCTCATCGGACGAAGAAACGAAGTTCTCAAGCAGCGCACGAAGTTCCGGAGATTCGATGTTCTTTTCGCCAATATCGCCGCCGCTCGCGACTTGAATGGCAGAAGAGAGGTTCGCCAGCATCATGCGCTGGGAGCGCTCGTGCTGGGCAAGATCATCGGCCAGGGAGCGAGTGATGGTGTTCTGCAGAAGTTTTTCGTTTGTTTTCAGGCGATCGCGGTTCGTCGCTTCGACCTGCGACGAATAGAAATACATAGGGATAATGCTGATCGCCAGCAGTACGCCGAGAATCAGGTAAAGGATTGGAATGCGGGCGTATTTGGACGTGCTGGCGGACAAAGTTCTCCCTTCACTCGTCGCGGACGCCTGAGGCGAAATGGCGGCGGATGACACAGGTACAGCTAAGAGTTTAGTGGCGGGGAGCGGCAGTAGCTGCATTACCGAAGTACCGCGCGGAAAGTACTGTTGGGCACGGGTTTTAGATGTTTTTTACCTGCCGCTTTTCACTCATTTGGACTTGCCCGGGCGGTGATGAGTTCCCCACGACAGCCGGCGAGTCGGGGGCGCTGCTCACTGCAGTAGCTTCTTTATGTCTCTCCAGTGGATCAGGATGATGTGATTCTCTTCGATGGCTTTCCTGAACTCCGGACTGGTAACAACGTCATAGTCACGCTGGCGCCAAGCGGCGCCGTAGTCCGGATGATTCACTGTGACAGCCTGCAGTTCGGCGTCGTCGTGACCGAGGTGGACAATGATTTCCGTTACTCCGGGCTTCAGGTTCTTGATCGTGTTGAAATAGAAATCCTTCCAGCCGCTTACTGGCACGTCTGGATAGGCCATCACGACTCCGTTAATGAGGACATCGCTTGGCAACAAGAGCGCAGCTAATTCCTTGGGAGTGTTGGTTTCGAGATATGCGAGGAATGGCAACTTGTACTCGCGAGCAACTTTGACGTAGACCGCAAATAAATCCGGACGCTCGAAGAGCATCCCCATGTGGCTATCGACGTGAGTGGGATGAATGCCCATTGTCATGGCCTTTTCGATTTGCGCATGGATTTCGCGTTCAGCGTCCTCGGCCTTGATGTGCTGTTTGCCAGGTTCGGTCTCGGACCAAAGATAACCGTTCGGGTCCAGAAGGCTCGGAACGGTGTCTTTCGATGAGACAGGGCCCCAGCGATAAGTGGCCCATTCGCTGGTCAGCGTGAGGTGTAGCCCGAGATCGGCCTCGGGATGTTTTTTCGCGTAGTCGGCCACCTCGGTGAGCCAGGGGCACGGAACCATGATGCTGGCAGACGTGGCAGCGCCTTTGTCGAGGGCGTCGAAACTGGCGGCGTCTTCCGAGTGCGCGACCGCGAGGTCGTCGGCGTGGATGATTAACAGTTTGGAGTCTCGGGGATAGCCGAGGCGTTCTGCGATCGTCGGGGATTGAGCGAATGTGTTGATGCAAGAAAAGAAACCTGAAAGGAGTGCGATGACGATTCTGCTCAGACGCATGAGGGTCTCCGAGAAGTGTTCAGGAAACCGTAAAGAGTAGCACGACGGCTATTCAGGTGAGCGGGTAAACCTCGATAACCACAAAGGACACGAAGGTTCACGAAGGATTCACATTCCGGTTTCGCTTTTTCCGGTGCGCTTCATCAACTCCTGAATCGCGTCCTTCGGAGATTTTCCGTGGTGAAGGATCGCATGCATTTGTTCGGTGATCGGCATTTCCACGCCGCGCGCATGTGCCAGTCCGACCGCGGCCGTGGTCGTGAAGACTCCTTCAGCAACCATCCCGTGCATTCCCTGGATAATTTCAGGGAGTTTCTTGCCGCGGCCGAGTTCGACGCCGACGCTGCGGTTGCGCGATAGACCTCCGGTGCAGGTAAGGACGAGATCGCCCAGGCCAGCGAGTCCAGCCATGGTTTCAGAGCGGCCTCCGCAAGCTACGACCAGGCGCGTCATCTCCGCGAGCCCGCGCGTGATGAGTGCGGCTATCGAATTGTGACCAAGGCCAAGACCGTCGCAGATTCCAGCTGCGATGGCGATGATGTTTTTGAGCGAGCCGCCCAATTCTACCCCGATTATGTCGCTATTTGTATAAACGCGAAATGCGGCGTCGCTGAATGTCTGCTGAATCGTGCGCAAGAGTTTTTCATCTTGGGATGCGATCGTGATGGCGGTGGGGTCTCCGCGGGCGACTTCCTGGGCAAAAGAGGGGCCACTTAGCGCTCCTATTGGAAAGTTAAGACGCCTAGTTCCGGCAGCATTCGCTGGAAGTGTGGCACCTGCAGTTTCCTCGCTGTGCAGTACCTGTCTGATTACTTCGGACATGCGCTGGAGCGAGCCTTCTTCAATCCCCTTCGTGGCGCTGACGATCATTGCTTCAGGCGCGATGTGTGTGCGCATCTTTTCGAAGAGAGATCGGCAGTGCTGCGAAGGCATCACGCTTACGACAATCTCGGCTTTCATGAGAACCGACGGCAGATCATTGTTGGCGGTCACTGACTCGGGAATCTGGCAGCCAGCAAGAAATTTTTCGTTGATCCTTTTTTGATTGATCGACTGGCAGACATCGGTTTCGTACGCCCAGAGGCGGACGCGATGGGAGCCTTTGCGTCCGAGGACGATCGCGAGGCCTGTGCCCCAGGCTCCGGCTCCGATGATTGCAATCTCACTCATGCGTGCGTCCTAGTGTGTAGTTCATAGTTTGGGCTTCATCGAGAAGGGTGGCTCCTCGCCGGCGAGTAAGCGAAGAATGTTCTGATAATGGCGAATGATAATTAATAGTGCCGCGAGTCCCAATAGAGCTAGCGTCGCGGGATCTCGCGATATCCGCAGTGCCCACACAGTGGATGGAAAAAGAGCGGCGGCCACGATGGAGCCAAGCGAGATGCGGCGTGATATCAAAACGCTCAAGACGAAAATGCCGGTGGCGACCAGAACCGCCATCGGAGAGAAGCGAAGGAAGGCTCCGAGTGCAGTGGCCACTCCTTTGCCGCCTCGGAATTTCAGCCATATGGGAAACATGTGGCCGATGATGGCGAACAGAGCGGAGGCAGCCATCATCAGCTGGAGCCTCGCGGGTTGGTGACAGTACAAGGCCGCGAATTGGACTGCGGCGAAGCCCTTTGCGGCGTCTAGAATGAGAGTGAGCGCGCCGAGAGCCGGGGATTTTCGCGAGACATTGGTCGCGCCGATGTTGCCGCTGCCGCTCAGGCGAACGTCTTCGCCGCGAAAAATACGAACCAGGAGATAGCCGAAAGGGATGGAACCTAGCACGTAGCTTATGGCGAGAATGAGAACTAATTTTGACATGCTTGCTTGTGGATAGACGCAGGCGAGGCGCCCGCGCCACATTTGGCTACGTTAATTCGAATTTTGCCAGCTTTGTGTACTTCGATCCTTTCGGCGAAAGTTGGCTTTGATACAAAAAGAACTCGCGGGAGGTCATGGTACCAAACTCGGGAACAGGTAGGGCGGAGAGCCTGTTCTGCAAAATCTGAAATATCTCCGGGCGATGCCCCCGATTGCCGCGAGGTGAGCCCGAGCCTCCTGCGCTGCGTGCGAGTGTGAGATGCGGGCTGAAGGGACGATCTTCCTTCGCGATTCCGACGAGTGACAAATTTTTATCGACGGCAGCCGCGAGAATCCCAAGTTCTGGGCCGGCTTCCATCCCTATCCAGAAGACCCGCGCAGATTTTGGAGTTGGAAAGAAGCCGTAGCCGCGAAAATCAATTTTGATCGTTGACGCAGTTACTTGTGCCAGTGCTTGCTTGATCGCCACGAGTGTGTCGTCGGCCCGCTCACCAATAAACTTCAGCGTCACATGCATTGATTCCGGTTTGACCCAGCGGGCATCTGGTGCAAAAGGACCCACTCCTTCAACCAAACGCACGATGCGTTCGCGGATGGCGTCGTCGATGTCGAGGGCAACGAAGAGGCGCATGGAAGCTTCCAGCTTCTAGCTAAGCACAGACCAGGTGTGGCTCGGAGCTAGCAGCTTTTACATCATTTTCTTTCTCACCATATCTAGCGCCATCGTCGAAGCGAATCGGCGGATGCGTTTGCGGTCTCCGGGAAAATTACGCTGGACTACTTCCGTGCCGGAGTCGCTTGCTACCGCATGAAACACTAGACCGACTGGCTTTTCTGGCGATCCGCCGCCGGGGCCGGCTACTCCCGTGATGCCGACGCCGAAGGTTGACTCGCAACGGTAACGAATGCCTTCGGCGAGAGCTGCAGCGACCTCACGACTGACCGCGCCATGGCGCTCGATCATATCGGAGGGGACGCCGGCGAGTTCCGTCTTCAAAGCATTCGAATAGACGACTGCACCGCCGAGAAAATAGCGCGAACTGCCGCTGATGGACGTGATGCGTTCGGCGAGTAGGCCGCCGGTGCATGATTCAGCGACGGCAACGGTAGCGTTCCGCATCTGTAGCCAATATCCGACGATCTGCTCAAGAGATTCGCCATTGCGGGAATAGACGGCATCGTCGAGTTCGTCTTCTACAAGACCAGCGACCTCGTCCGCCCGTGCTTGTGCAGCATCAATCGTAGCTCCGCGAGCCTTGAAGTGAAGTTCGATTTCGCCCGCGCCGGCAAGGATGGTGGTCTCGACCTCTGGAAATTTCTTGTAGATCGGAGCAACGCGCGCATCGACCGCAGATTCACCGAGCATCGCGATCTTCAGAGTGCGCGTGAAGAGATGCGCCGGTGGAACTTTGGCGGCGAGTCGCCCTCGGACCTCGTTCTCAAAGAGCCCTTTCATTTCGTGCGGCGGTCCGGGCAGAAGAATGACGATGACTTCACGTCCTTCGAATTGGCCAAGGAGCCATTGTCCGGAGGCGGTGCCGTTTGGATTGGGCAGGACCGTGGCGCCTTCGATGACATCGCCCTGCTTCATATTGTTGGCAGTCATCTTCCATCCGCGGTCGGCAAACCGTTTCTCGAGCTTGGCAACGATTTCCGGATCGCGTCGCAATCCCACGCCGAGAGCTTCGGCGACCGCTTCACGCGTGAGATCGTCTTCGGTGGGGCCGAGGCCTCCGCTGAAAATGACGATGTCGGAGCGAAACAATCCGTGCTGGGCAGCGGCGACGAGCCGGCGCATGTCATCGCCGACGACGCTTTTGAAAATTACATCGACGCCGAGCAGGTTGAGTTGCTCGGTCAGATACAGGGAATTGGTGTCGATGCGGTGAGGAGTGAGCATCTCCGAACCCACCGCAATGATTTCTGCGTTCACGTGAGTACGAGTTTAAATGAAAATTCTCTCAACGTTTGTGGTAGTGCAGCAAACAGCAGATTCCTCGGCTTCGCCTTCGGAATGACAAAGTTCCCGCATGCTTCAGAACTACACGGTTAGCTCGGGGATCAGACGATGGCCTTGGATGTTCCAGGAAAGGTGATGGACGGCATTGCTCGTGGCCAAGACCACGGAGCGTCCCGGGGCGAATGCCAACCCTACTAACCCCTGGCCCGATACTTCCAGTCTGGCTTGACCGTCGGGGGTGATTTTCACAATCCCACGTGTACCACCAAGAGATGCTGCGACATAGAGATTGCTGTCGGCATCGAAAGCCAAACCTTGGGGTCGACCCAATCCTCGATAGAAGGTGGTCACCGTGCCGGCAGGATCGATCTTGAATACGCGATCATTAGGCCCGGTGACGTAAAGATCGCCCTGCGGGCTGAAGGCGAGGTGATACGCCGAAACGCTGACCTCCAAAGTGGCGAAGACGAAGACCTGCTGGTCGCGAGAGATCTTGAAGATCGTACCGTTGCGGTCGCCAACATAAAGGCTTTCCTCACGATCGAAGGCGATACCGGTGGCGACTCCCATCCCTTCCGCGTAAGTGGTCATGGTGCCATTTGGAGCGACGCGATACACGGCCCCATCAAAGCGTGAAGAGACGTACATATGGCCCTGGCGATCGAAGGCGATCGAGGTCGCATTCATCATCTCGGTTGCTAGCGGTTTGATGCTGTAGTTGGTATCGATCTTGTAGAGCGCGACGGGAACTTTCTGGCCGCGGGAACCGGAGAACGTGGCGTAAATGTTGCCTTCAGGGTCGATGGTGGGATTGGTGACCAGATGCAGATTGTCCGTGATTGTGACCGCTACTTTGACCGTTTGCCCGTTGCTTACGTGACCGTCAGTTGCCACAACCACCTGACCCGAGGTTGCGCCCTCGGGGACTCTGGTGACAAGAAAGGCATCGGAACTGACCACGATGGAGCCTTCATGTTCCCCGAACTTAACCTTTGGCCTGACGAATTCCGGTGGACGCAGTCCCGAACCATTGATGCGAACCTGACCTCCGGCGAGCGCGAACGAAGGTGAAACGGAGTCGATGTGCGGGCCCCCGTTTTGATTTTTCCGGCCGAGGATGCGATTAGAGAATCCCATGAATCGTTAGACTTCAGTCTGCTGCCCAGGCTGTGGCGCAGAGACTCAATCTCAAACCTATTTTAGTAGACCCAGATGCGAGAGAAGTTGCATCACGATCAGCGCATAAAGTCCCGCCGCGACGTCATCAAGCACGATCCCGGCGCCCTCGGGCAGTTTTTCCAATTGGCGGACGGGAGGGGGCTTGATGATGTCGAAAGCTCTAAAAAGTATAAAACCCGCAAGGAAAGTTTTCCATTTAAGGGGGGCGGCGATGAGGGCGATAAGTTGTCCGGCCACTTCATCGATTACAACGAATTGGGGATCTTTCTTGCCCGCGGCTCGCGCTACTTGCGTGGCAGCAGGGATACCGATGAGCGTAATAACAATTGCGAGGCCGATGCCCGTGGGCGTCTGAGCGTTTTGGGGGATGAGGCGGGCCAGAGCGGCCCAGACGAGTACAGTTACAGCGGAACCCCACGTACCCGGCCCGGGGTGAAGGCGTCCGATGCCAAAAAGGGTCGCGATGAGGGTGGACCAGAGCGGGGCGCGGGGGCGTTCCTGAGGAGTGTCCATCAGTGTCGTTTGTCCAGATCCTCCGGTGCGACGTCCTGGACAGATTCTTCAGCATCGTGCACGGGCGAGGAGATCACGTAGCCTCCGCTGGCCCACTTGCCGAGATCGATGGTACGGCAGCGCTCGCTGCAGAACGGAAAGTCCGGATCGGTGTTCTTCACGGCTTTCTTACAGATCGGGCATCGGAGTTTGGTCGTACGCTTGCGCGCCATCGAGCTTCCATTCTAAACGGGGGGGTGGCAGCGGCTAAAATCGGCGACATCACAGATTTTCGCCGACAATGCGATGTCCTGATAAGAACAACATCCCAGGCAGACAGCTAAAGAATTCTTGCCACGAGATCATAGTCGTGGGCCTCCGTGATTTCGCACCGGTAGAACTGTCCAGTCTGAGGTTGCGTCTCGTCGGGAAAGTCATTGACGAAGACTTTGCCGTCGATTTCCGGTGCGTGCATTTGGGTGCGGCCTTCGAGCAGAAGGTCGGATTCCTCCGACCCGCCTTCAAGAAGAAGATCGAACTCGCGGCCGACCAAAGCTTTCTTTTTCTTCTTGCTGATCTGGCGCTGGATCGCCATCAAGTGCTTGCGGCGGCGTTCGATCTCGCGGGAAGAGAGCTTCTTTTCGAGGTCATATGCGCCGGCGCCTTCCTGATCCGAGTACGAGAAAGCGCCCATCCAGTCGAATTGGGCTTCACGCACGAATTCGCAGAGCTCCTCGAATTCTTTTTCGGTTTCGCCTGGAAAGCCGACGATAAATGACGTACGGAGCGTCAGATCGGGAATCACTTTCCGCATCTTCTCGATCGACTTGAGAAAGACATCGGCGCCAGCCCCGCGTTTCATGCGCTTGAGTACCGACGCTGAAGCGTGCTGGAGAGGAACGTCCATGTAGGAGCAGATCTTTCCGTGCGCTGCAATGGTTTCGAGCAGCTTGCCGGTGATCTTATTGGGATAGGCATAGAGAAAACGCACCCAGCGCAGCTCCTCGATCCCCGCGAGCTTTTCCAATAGAAGCGCCAAGCCATCTTTCAAAGCGAAGTCTTCGCCGTAGCAGGTCGTGTCCTGGCCAATGAGAGTGATCTCGCGGACGCCGGATCTCGCTAGCTGCTCGGCCTCGGCGATTACCGACTCGAACCGTCGTGATCGGAACTGACCTCGTAGTTGCGGGATGATGCAAAACGTGCAGGGATGGTCGCAGCCTTCGGCAATCTTGATGTATGCCATGTGCTGCGGTGTCGCGAGGATGCGCGGCGTTTCGTCGTCGTAGAGGTAATTGGGCAGATCGCCGATTGCGCCGTCCCACGACTCGCGGGAAAAACGCCCTTGCGCGGCACGGGCATCTCCTTCCGGACGCGAATTGAGAACGACGAAAGGCGAAATCTTCCTCTGCGGCGAGGGCGCGATACCGGTCGCCGAAAGAATGTTTACGAGTTCTCCCGTCCCGACCACAGCGTCAACTTCGGGAATGTCCTTCTGAATTTGATCTCGAAAGCGTTCGACCAGGCATCCAGCAACGACCAGTTTTTTTGCGTTGCCCGCTGTCTTGTGCGCAGCCATTTCAAGGATCGTGTTGACGGACTCCTGCTGGGCGCTGTCGATAAACGAGCAGGTATTCACCACGATGACGTCGGCGTCTTCGGCGCGGCGCGTCAGTTCGGCTCCCGCACGCGCCAGCATGCCCATCATGACCTCGCTATCGACGAGGTTTTTGGGACAACCCAGGCTGACGAATCCCACCTTCTGACCGGACTTCACCGGTAAGGCAGAATTTGGGTGCTCCCACGGCGCATTCTCCGGAGATTTCGGCTTCTTTGACTCAGGGGAACCGCTAACAGTGAGGTCCTTCACAGACATGCGATCTCTTTATTTTAGCATCCGCATGCATCGGTTCCTGTGAACGCCAGAAGATCTGGGGAGTTCGACAGAACCACAAAAGGTAGTCTCTTCCACAGCTCAAAATGCTAGGCTAGCTCTTACCGCCTTAACAACTTAGAGAGTAGGCCTCGCGGAGGGCAAATGCCTGGGAAAAGTTTTTGGGTACTGGTCCTTTCTATCGTACTCATCATGGTATGCGTGGCGAGCGCAAAAACGGGAGACGAGAAGAACGAGATCGGCGGCACGATCGGGCGCGTATTCATCAGCGATCAGGGGATTCAGGCGCCCATTCCGAATCCTACGATCCACTCCGGCAAAGGGCTGACATTTGAAGGGGAATACGCGCGGCGTATCTATGGGACCGAGTTGTTCGGCATCTCATTTGAGGGCGTGGTTGCCTACAACAAAGGTGTAAAACTGAATGCGGGAGAATACCCATATTCGGTGGTTCCCGAGGGATACAAAGAGTTGTTTGTAACGCCCGCGGTTCGCGTCAACCTGTTCCCCCAAACGGCCGTTTCACCGTGGGTGAGTCTGGGTGGCGGCGTCACGCATTTTATGCAGAATTCACAGCTGCTTTTCGGAGGCGCAAATCCTGGGAAGAACACGACCTCGGGCACGCTCGAAGCCGGGCTCGGGCTTGACGTAAAAGTCTGGAAGCAGCTGAGCATGCGAGGTGGGGTGCGGGACTTTTGGTCCGGGATGCCGGACTATCCGCTGGCTCCCACCGGAAAGACCCGCCAGCATAATTACTTCGTATTCGGCGGGTTATTCTGGCGGTTCTAGGACAGGCATGTCCGGGTTAAGCAGAAGGAATAACTACCAAGGCACTAAGGTTCACCAACGAAACCTCGGCCCCCTTGGTGGGCACTGATTTCTTCGTGGACTCATGATCCAACTTTCCGATATCCATGCTGCGCTGAACCGCATTCGTGCCAACATCCGTGTGTCGCCTTGTCCTCGATCGGAATCCTTCTCGGCACTGACCAATAATTTCATTTTTCTGAAGCTCGACAACCAGCAGAGAACCGGAGCGTTCAAGGAGCGTGGCGCTCTCAACAAGTTGCTGACGATGACGGATGAAGAGCGGTCGCGCGGTGTAATCGCCGCGTCGGCAGGGAATCACGCCCAAGGCGTGGCCTACCACGCAGGTAAGCACGGCGTGCACGCCCGCATCGTGATGCCATTGCCTACTCCACTCACCAAGGTCTCCGCGACGAAAGCTTATGGGGCGGAGGTCCTGCTGCATGGAGCGAACTACGATGAGGCCTATGAAAAAGCGCTCGAGCAGAGCCGGGATGATCGCCTTACGCTCATTCACGCATTCGACGATGACGCCGTGATTGCCGGGCAGGGAACATTGGGGCTGGAAATTCTGGAGCAACATCCAGACATCGAGGTCGTGGTTTCACCGATTGGAGGCGGCGGCTTGACCGGCGGCATTGCCTGCGCGGTCAAAGAATCGAAACCGTCGGTGCAGGTCTACGGAGTGCAGCCCGCGAGAATTCCGTCGATGAAGGCTGCGGTGGCCAAGGGGAAGCTAGTAACGCTTGAATCGGCAAAAACCATTGCAGACGGGATCGCCGTCCGCCGTGCGGGAGAGCGGACCCTGCCCCTGATTCAGAAATATGTAGACGACATTGTGACCGTCGAGGAAGAGGAGATTGCGAATGCAATTCTTCTTTTGCTCGAGCGCGAGAAGACCCTGGCGGAGGGAGCAGGAGCCGCGGCAATGGCAGCCGTCTTGAACCGCAAGCTGGTTCTTGAAGGCAAGCGGGTAGCAGTGCTGGTGTGCGGCGGCAACATCGATGTGACATTGTTGGCGCGCATCATAGAGCGCGGTCTTGTGAAGGACGGACGGTTGGTGCGATTGCGGGTGCATCTGCCCGATTATCCCGGCGCTTTGTATCGGTTGACCGGGATCCTGGCTGAGCATCGAGCGAACATTGTCGAGACCGCTTACGACCGCGCATATCATGGTGTGAATCTTGGCGACACTGCAATCGACATTACGATGGAAACGCGTGGTCCCGACCATATCGCCGAGTTGATTTCCGCACTGGTCTATGCGGGCTATCCGCACGAGAGAATCCTGTAAAGCATGCCTGCCGCGAGGAAATCACTGGAGCCGCATCGGTGCGGCTTTGGCGTCTGAGGGCTGACTGGGTATCTAATAATGCACTGTCGGAAGTGCATCTCTAGATTCATACTGTGCTAAAGGATTTGGGCTCTGCAATAGCAGCGCTACCGTAGTATCTAACGCCCTTGCGGGATACTGGGTCGGTAGCGCTTTGCCGTCTTTGAACGAGGCTTATTTCGAGGTACCGCTTCCTGTCTTCTTGCCTGCCTCTTTCTCGCTACGTGGGGGCACATACGGCGGTGCCTCTGGCGAGAAGTTGATGCTCAGATAATCAATCAGAGCATCCCGATCACCAGCGTCGACGACCGCGCCCCACTTGATCATCTTGTCCACTTCTTTCGTCCAAACGGCCTTGTTCAAGCGCTGTTGAACGATGATTCTCGCCTCATGGCACTCTGTGCAGGCCGTTGCAGCCTTTTCCTGCATGGTTCCCGAAGGCAGGCGCTCCGTAAGATGCACAGGTGGCGGGTTCTGCAAGCCCATGATGACTCGCGGGCCATCCGCTTGTGCCCACAAAACTAGAGCCGCCATAGGCACCAAAGCTAACCAAACGATTGGCAGACCTTTCACCTTAGGCGACATGAATGTTCACCTGATCGACAGCGTTGTACAGATAACCACTCGGATTCCACACAGCAGTTGAAGGTTGAACACGTCCTATCGAATCGGTGGCTCGCGAGAGGATTGCATAGTCTCCAGCTTTCGCGGCGAACTCATGCCGCCACAGTCGCCACGCATACCGAGCTTGCTCGTGCCCGAGCATCGCTGGCTTCCACGATGCTCCACCATCGGTCGAGACTTCAACCTTGACGATGTTCGCCTCCCCCGCCCATGCGGCTCCATGTACAGCAATCTTTCCTGGTTTTACATGTGATCCATCCGCCGGGCCAACGATTACTGATTTCACGTTCAATCCAGTGACGGGATGCGTGTCTTCCGGCTTCACTGCCTCGCCCGGCTTCACCGGCTGATTGGGAAGACGGTATCCCGGGTTCATGAAGTTACCGACAAACTCCGAATCGAGGACTTTGATCTCAGTAAGCCACTTACACGATGCTGCTCCAATCCAACCGGGGACCAATGCGCGGGCCGGGAATCCGTGGTGCTTTGTCAGCGGCGCACCATTCATGTGAGTCGCGAGCAGAGTGTCGGAATCGAGTGCCTTTTCGATCGGAATGCTCCGAATAAAAGGAGGGACTTTGCCCGGAATTTCATCAAGGCCCCGAAACATCACGTGTTTACCGGACGCTTTCAGCCCCGCGCGTTGTAGAACATCTCGAAACCGAGGGCCGGAGAATTTCGCCGTACTGATCGCTCCTTTGCCCCACTGTATTCCCGGCACTTGCGGACGCTGGAAGCCGCGCCCGTTGCCCGCGCATTCCAACGTGTTGACCACGGAATGCGTTTCCAGCTTCGACAAGTCAGCGAGAGATAGGATCAGCGGCTTCTCAACTTCTCCGCTAATGGACAAACGCCATTCAGATGCTTCGAGTTCGACGGGTTCGTGCATGTGATTGCGCACAAAAAAGTGGGGAGCCGGCGTCAGCCATGTATTCAGGTATTCGACTGGTGTTTCCAGATCGAAAAAGCGGGCGGAGCGGACGATCATTCCGTCTTCGCCGGAGATTTGGACCGTACCGAACTGGCCCACCGCGTGCGCCCACTTTGGAAAACTCGCGAGACTCGCCAATACCGGGAGGCTTTTCAAAAAAGTACGTCTGGAATTCATAGGGCCAACTTGAGCAGGAGTTTAAGACCACATATTAAACCGCCGGTCCGGAGAAGGAGAGAACCAAAACCGGACCGGCAGCCATTCCGAAGCGCGAGCTTCAGAACACTGATCAACCCACTTCAAAAGATGTAAATGCTGTCGAACTGTAGTCGAGTCAGCCAAGGCTCGGTCGACGCCAGCGGACGGCCAACCAGCGCGGTGAATCCCAACTGCACGCTACGATCGAATTGATAGAACATGTCGAAGCGATGCTGAGTGACATTCGTGCCTTGGCGGATATCGCTGTAGTTGAAGTTGCCCAGTACGGCCTCTCGCTCGATGTACATATGCGTATAGCCAAACTGAAAATCACCCTTATCCTGCAGCCGTCCGACTCTGCCTTCCGCCCAATATCCGCGTCGCTGGTTGGACTTGCAGGGCGCATTGACCGTCTGCTTGTAGGCGGTTGTCGAAATGTTAGCGGGCAGAGGCTGGATGTTTACCAGATTCGCGCACGCCTCCGTGTTCTGAACATAGTCGCCGATGAACGATATCGGCACTTTTGGATTGCCAGTATTGATGTCGAGCCTTGCAATGTTGTCAAACAGGCCAAATTTCGATGCGAACTGCGCGTTCGAGATTGTCGAAACGCCAGTCGGATACGCTGTGCCGTCGACCGTAATAATGGTGGTGGCTGTGGTGGTGTAGGTGGAATCCTGCACGGGGTTGCCGGAACCGAGCGGTAGTAGTCCTGTCAGTGGTGTCTGTGGATTCTTGCTGCTCGCCTTTGCAAGAGCATATGCGACAGAGTCCGCGCCGCGGAAGTCGTAGTAACCGGAATACGCACTCAGAATTACCTTCGGCGCGAGTTGCCAGGCTGTTTGCAACTGTCCGCCGTAAGTGATCTGCTGCGCAATTCGCTTGTCCGTAGACGCGGTACCCGCGACCTCCGCAAAAGGCAACTGGAATCCGACGAACGCAATGCGCTTCAGGACCGGAATATCAAGCTTGAATCCCAGTGTTTCTGCCGCACCCTCCGGATTCAAGTCCTTGTCCCAAGTGAGTTCTGTGTTGAACCACGGATAACGGAATTTGCCACCCACCAGACTCAGGGCCTTGAACTGATTTGGATGGAATTCTATAAAGGCCTGGTCTAGCGCCACGGGCTTGCGGGTATAGAACCCGGTAAGCGTCTGGTTTGTCGTCGTGGGATCGTTGACATCGCCGCTGGCTAGTGTGATGCCGGCCCGGAATTGTGAGCCAAGATCGGCGAGTGCATTAAATCGAACACGAACGCGTGCGCGTGCTCGGTCCATCGATTCATCGGCAGGTCCACCGAAGAAAGGTTCTAAACGTAGGCGAACGTCGCCACTGAAAGAGATCGGTCCAAGTCCCTTTATCTGGCGTTCGAGATTTCGAATACGTTCGTCCGAACTTCCTGCTTGGATGTTCTGTGGGGTGGGACCACTCGCTGCATCGTTCGATCCCTGTGGCGCCGGGGACGGCGGAACAGCAATGGCCACCGAGGGCACACCATTATCCACCGACGCAGCGGCAAGCTGTTGAGCCGGTGGCGTCGCAGGTTCAACATTGGCAGGGATGGTGCGGACTTCATTTCTTTGCCCCAACTGTTCTTTCAGAGCTTGAATCTGCTGTTGCTGTGCAGCGATTGCATCTCTCAATGCCTGGATGTCAGCAGCGGTCACGGCAGGCTGCGGAACCGCCGGAGTCGTGCTAACTGTGGCCGGGTTGCTTGGCACCGTATTGGATGCGGTTTGAGTCTGAGCCCAAACGCTCGTGCCGAACGCACCGAGCATGAGAGCCGCGAAAAGGGACACGGGCTTGCGGTTCATGAAAGTACAGTCCTCTCCTTTTGGTCATCAACGACTATTGCTTTCGGGGAAACTCACATGCCGGGACAGCGAGACCGGCTTGATTTTCTAGCACTTGCTTGCAACTATCATAATTAACATACTAGACATTAATTCGGGAGCGCTGGCCAGGTGCGCCAAAAAAACGAAGAGTCCCAGGAAGGCCCTTACGCGGCCGGAGCCAGCCCCCACTTGTTCTGCAAATGCCGTTCCATGCCCTTGAAGACGACGCCGTCGACGACGTATCCGATGGCTATGATCAGCAGCATGACTGCGATGACTGCACTCATATCGTTCAAGTCGCGTCCCATCATCAGAACCTGGCCGAGGCCGAGACTCAGATAGAGCATCTCCGCCGTGATGAGCGAGCGCCACGCGAAAGCCCATCCTTGCTTCAGGCCCGAGACGATAAATGGCAAGCTGGCCGGCAGCAACACGTACCAGAACAGCTTGAATCCTTTGGCACCAAGATTTCTTCCTGCCTGGCCGAATATCTTTGGCATCTGCTTGCGGCCATCTTCCATTGCCAACGTGACCGAAAGTAGCGATCCCATGACGACCACGAAAAGGATCGCATTCTGATTTAATCCGAACCACAGGAGAGCAAGAGGCCACCAGCAGATGCTCGGAAGACTTTGCAGGCTGACGAGCAGTCCGCCCATCGTCTCTTCAAGGAATTTGTTACTGGCTACGCCGAGGCCAAGGATCATCCCCAAAATGACGGAGATCCCATAGCCGATCAGCACGCGTTGCATGCTGACTCGGATCGCGATCCAATACGTGTGATCCTGAAATCCCGCGTACAAAGATTCAGCAACACCCCATGGACTAGGGAACAGGTACGGAGGCCAGACCCTCAATTTGGCCAGCAGTGTCCACAACCCGAACAAGGCGGAGTAGAAGATGATGTATCGGAGAGCTCGTTTCATTCGGACGCTCCGCTGGTGATCTTGGGCTTGAGGCCGGTTCTGTATTCCGCTTCCAGCGAGCGGTTGGTTTCTTCGCGCAACTCATCGAGCACCGCCCGGGCAGCAAGCGCAACCTCCGGATCTTCCAGGCTGCGCGGGCGCTCTAATTCGACTGGAAATTCGCTCTTAACGCGTCCAGGCCGAAACGTCAGCAATACAACACGATCTCCAAGCCGGACTGCTTCCCGAACATTGTGCGTGACGAAAATGATGGTGCGTCCGGTCTCACGCCAGATATGCTCGAGTTCATCGTGCAGCAGATCGCGAGTCTGGGCGTCGAGCGCGGCGAAGGGTTCATCCATCAGGAGAACGTCCGGCTCGGTTGCCAAGGCGCGCGCGATGGCAACTCGCTGCCGCATTCCGCCCGAAAGTTGATGGATGTAGCTCTTCTCGAATTTCGCGAGATGGACCAGTCGCAGGTAGTGCTCGACTTTTGCGCGCCGCTCGGCTTTCGGAACACCCTTCATCTTCATTCCGAACTCGACGTTCTCCCCGACCGTGAGCCAAGGAAACAGGCCATGGTCTTGGAAGATCATGATGCGGTCTGTTCCAGGACCTTGCACCGGCTTGCCGTCGACCAGTATCTGACCCGAAGACTGCGAATGCAGTCCGGCTATCAGATGCAACAGCGTGGATTTGCCACAGCCGGAGGGGCCGACAATGCAGAGAAATTCTCCAGTCCGAACTTCAAGGTTGATGTGATCGAGGGCGAGTAGCCGCTCGCCGCCCTGCGTGCGATAACTCAGGCAAATGTCGCTAAGACCGACCTTCGGAACGACGTGCGCCCGCTCCTGTTCGCCACGTCCAACGGAAACGGGACCGCGTTTGACGCCTCGGGTGGGAGACGGATCGATCGGTACAGGAAACCGGCGTGAAACGGGTTGAGCGTTCGCGCTCATTGGATCGCCTTTCGCTTCTTCTCAGCTAGGGTCTCGTTCAGCAGCTTCAAATCGTACAGACCGGAAAGATCAGGCATCTGCCGCCCGAGGAACCCGTCTTCGAATGCCTGCTGCGCCGCGGTATTCAATGCGGCATGCAACGGGTCATAGGTAACCTGCAAGCGGGAGAATGCTTCATTCAGAACGTCAGGGGGAAGCGCTTTATTCGTTTCGCGTTGAATCTGCTGGTTTAGCAATTTTTTAGCTTCCAGTTGGTGCCCGTTGATCCAGTCGGTTAGCTCAACGTGAGCGCGAAGCCAGTTCTTCACTAGATCCGGATGGGCGTTCAAAAATTTCGTGTTTACGACAAGCAGCCCGATCACGAATTGGCCGTTGGGCCACAGGCTGCGCTCGTCAACAAAGAGCCTGCCGTTTCCTTCATGGATCAGCCGACTCGCCCAAGGCTCGGGGGCCCAGGCCGCATCCAGTTCCTTTTTGAGAAAAAGCGTCAATTGGTCTGGATTGGCCATAGGAACGATCTGTACATCGCCGCCCTTGTCGTTTGTTTTTAGGCCGTTTTTTCTCAGCCAGTTTCGTAGCGCGACGTCTTGCGTATTGCCGAATTGTGGCGTGGCCACCCGTTTCCCGTGAAAATCCTCGGGCTTACTGATACCGGCATCGTTGCGGACAATGAGGGAAGCGCCGCCGCTGGCGGCTCCGGCAATCACGCGAAGTGCTTCGCCGTTGGAGCGCACGTATCCATTAATCGCTGGATTCGGCCCAACATAAGTCATGTCGAGAGTGCCCGCGAACAAAGCTTCGATCGCAGACGGCCCTGCGTTGAAACTGGTCCACTGCACCCTCACTTGCTGTCCCATTGCCTTGTCGAACCAGCCGTTGGCCTTGCCCACCATTGCCTGGGCATGCGTAATGTTGGGAAATGCGCCCACACGAATCACGGTAGGCCCCGATTGCGTCCAGCCCCAGGAAGTCACCGCGAGACAGACCACCAAACTCAGCAGGACGCGTCTATTCACTCTTGCGACCTCCGACAACCATGGAAAGGACCCTGGCTGTTTCTTTCCCGCGGATTTGCATCTGCTTACGACCTCTGATTGTCGGCCGTTCATTGGCGATCAAGTGGGCCAAAGTGGTGTGATCCAGAATGCGGGCAGCAGCGTCACGAACGTCGAGAAATACCTGGTAGAGGGCGCGCTGCGGCAGGTTGCGGTCGATCAACTCGCGCAACTGATCGGCATCGCCAAAGGGCGCGACGGGGCCGTCAATCAAGCGGATGATCTCACCCAGGGTTATTTCACTGGGCGCACGTCGCAACTGATACCCGCCCTTCGCGCCGCGCACGCTTTCTACGAGCCGCGCGTTCTTGAGTTCAAGCAGAATCAATTCCAGGAATTTCTCAGGCAGGGCTTCCTCATAAGCGATCTCGCGGATTTTGATCGCACCCTGCTGATGATGCCTGGCAAGCATCATCATGGCCTGGAGAGCGTAGAGACCTTTCTGGGAGATCTTCATTGCCGAAATTATGCCATAAAGTCCATTTAACCAATAGACTTTATTTACATAATGCCAAAGCATGTCATATGCCAAACCGATTTAGGGACCCGTAGGAATAAATCATTGATAAATCAAATGCCTCATCGCGGGACGAAATGCATCTGGCAGACCGATGTGCACATGATTGCAGTTAATGTTCGTGTGTTTGACAACGAGGGCTGTGGAAACCAGGAATCTGGATGCAGGACCTTGCACACTTCAAACTTGGTTAACTCGATGTGGCGGGCTTGGTGATCAGTTCGCAGAAACACGCAGAATGATGACGGTCACATTATCGGGACCGCCGAGCTCCAGAGCTTTGCGAACCAGAGCTTGACACGCATCGGCGGGGGCATGTGCTTGCACAGCGCGCAAAATTTCCGGCTCGCCAACAACGCTCCACAGGCCATCGGTGCAGAGGATGAGTTGATCGCCCTCTTGCAATCGGATCGCCTGCTCGGGCGCGTCCGGCACGATCTCACGTCCGGACCCGAGGGCGGCAGTGAGGATGTGACGCTGTGGATGGGACTCCGCATCCTCAGAGCGCACGATCCCTGTCTCGACCAGGCGCCCAACGTAGGAATGATCGCGCGTTAGGCGAGATAGAATGGCGCCCCTCGACAGGTAAAGGCGGCTATCGCCAATGTGCGCGAAGTAGAGGTGATGATCGACGATCGCAATCGCTGTGCATGTCGTGCCCATCCCAGTGAATTGGGGATGTTCCTCGGCATAGCGTTGAATCGTTTGGTGAGCGGTCTGAAGCCCGAGAACGAGGCTGGATGCCGGATCGCCGTGGAAGTTCTGATCGTAGAAGAAGCGAACGGTCTCGACAGCGAGACGACTAGCTTCCTGCCCGCCTTCATATCCACCCATACCATCTGCGACCACGGCGAGCCTTCCTTTGCGCAGAAACTCAATCTCCGATTGCGGCTCCCAATAAAGGTAAGAATCTTCATTGTTGGCCCGAAGCAGGCCTACGTCCGTCAGGCTTGCGGCCTCGAGTCCGGGCTTGGGATGAGTGGAATCAACCGGCATAAGTTGAACGCTGCAAGTAGCCTTGCAAAGATCGCTCAGCTAGAACCGGCGATCGAGCGAGCGACGACGTCCCCCTTTGAGTTCCGGACATTATAAGGGATAACCGAATCTCATTTCGTCAGTTGCGCGACCCGCCCCTTGCAAGGTTGTTGTAGCGTACCATTTCATGCAGCGGCTTGGGTATCGGCTAAATCTGTGAAGGGAGTGCGGCACACCCATCGACGTTTTACTCAACCAAGTTCGTCAGGGCTGCGTCTCCAATTCCCCAAAATCACAGCCTCTTCGCGTTGAGGATTCAATATCATCAAAGACGATATCCTGTTGAAAACCGTTACTTCGAGAAACGAATTGCGCCAAATGCGAATCCCATTTCGAATTCTCATTGCGATCGCAGTGATGATCACACCGCTGTTCGGACAGGCCAAACGTCTTTGGGTCCTACAGGGAAGCGGCGAAATGTTGGAATATGATCCTGCAACATTTGCGCTGAAGCAGAAGGTGAAAGTACCGTCCGACGCTATGAAATCCCCGGCGGCAGTGGAGGTGAATCAGGCGGGGCTGATCCTATTTGCGCCGCCCATATCCCTGCCGTTGTCCGATGAGGATGCGGCAGGAGTCCACAAAGTGTGGCTCTGGAACGGCCAGACAGCCAGCACGATTGATCAAGGAGTGCGACGAAAGACCGAGGCGATAGGATCAAACCAGGCCGTCACGGATCTTGTGCCGGTCGTGCATCTGTCCGCAGACGGTACATCTCTCTATTGGTTCGCCAATGAATCCCGTCGCTTGGAGCGTGAAGGCGTCGATCTCTCCATTACAACGACATGGAAAGCATGGCGAACCGGCATCAAAGGGGAGGCACGAGAAGAAGTTGCATCGACCAAGCTTCCCGATTGCCGGTGTCCGACCGGTTCTTGCGAGGAAAGCTGTCCTTCGGGAGCTGTGTGGGTTCCGGATACTGGCGTCGACAGATTCTTCCTCGTAACGCAGATCGTTACCGGACAGACCGCGACCTCGTACGAATCGACGACGGTTTACAGTTCCGATGGAGGAAAGTGGATCGCGTCGCCGCTCGCGGACGCCCTGCAGCGTGTTCTCGATGTCGATAGCAGAGGGACCGTTATCGTCAACTCCATTCCAGACGCGGGCTGTTGCGGCTGGTCGAATCAGAGCAACGATCAGACCATGGTTCTCGCAAACAGCAAGAAGATATGTATTTTCGACGAGCGCGAAACGTACAAGAATCCGGACTACGATGTAAGTTTTTTCACGTCAAACGCGAAGCTGTCGCCAGACTCGACGCGAGTCGCCATGACAATCACGGCCACGGCGGAGCCTGGCAAGCCCATTCAACTGTCCGATGAAGGCGAGGCGAACCCCGAAGAGTCACAGAGCATCCGGAAAGCTATGACCGCGTTGCCGGCTGTTGCCGTCAAAACCGTTGAAGACGGCGCAAAGCAGGTGATCTTCGTGCCTCACACGACGCTGGTCGATTGGATCAATGATAAGGAACTACTGATCGTGGAAGATCACTTGCTCGTCGTCTATAACCCGGCGAGCGGGACGAGGCGAAAATCGAGTGTACACATTGAGGACGCGGCGCATGTGTTTCTGCGGTGATACAGCCAGCCACAACAGGCGCCGCTACTTCTTCTCTGCGATGGCTGGTTTTAGCAAGAGATCCTGATAATCAAAACTGAAGTCTGCCAGCGGGGAAACCGCCTGCATCGTCGCACTATTGATGGTTCCATCCGGATTGAGAGCGAACGTCACGAACGCGTCTTCGATGGTCCGCACTCGCCAATGAGCCTTGAACGTGTCGTACTGCCACTGTTGTAAGTCTCCCACCATGCCAGGAGTGTGGTCGAAGCTGATGGTCAAGCCGCCATGCTCCGAGCGGATCGTAATGGCTCCATACCATGCGTCGGTGTAAGTTCCGGCGTATTTTTCGAGCGGCAGGGAAGGCTTCGAATTCGCAGCACGTCCGCTTTCCGCCTTCTTCATGGTCTCGGTGGCATCTTGCTCCTCATCGTCCTTGAGTTTCTTGAAGTTTGCGATCCAATCGGACGGAGGGACATTCAGATAGTGGTCGAGGACGTGGTACAGGATTGAATCGAATGCTCCGCCCTCTTCGGCATTGGTCAAGATGACAACCCCAAGGTTTTCTTCCGGCACCAGCATCACACGCGACACAAAGCCTCCAACGCCGCCCGTATGCCCCACCAACTTTCGGCCGTGATATTCGCGCAGTCCCCAGCCCAGAGCGTAATCCGCGAAATTTGTCTTTAGTCCAGCCAGTGCCGGTGGGGGATTACCGTTCGGAAGAATGGTTTGTGGCGACCACATCTCTCGAGATTGTTTTTCACTGAAAAGGCGGCCGTCGCGATCCACAAACTTGCCCCTGTTGAGCTGGACTTGAACCCACTTCGCCAAATCGGCTGCTGAGGAGTTGATCGACCCAGCCGGACCGACATTGTCGAGATTTTCAAGCGGGATGACTTGCAGCATTCCGTCCACACGCGAGTGCGGCCAAGCGTAATCGTCCCCAGATTTGTAGAGCTTCGCACTGGTGTTCGAATGTTCCATACCCAGAGGGGAGAAGATCCGCTGGCGGATGTAGTCGTCCCATGAGGTTCCGGTTACGGCAGGAATAATCTGCCCGGCTGTCATGTAAAGCAGATTGTCGTACGCGTAGTGGCTCCGGAAGCTCGACTGCGGCTTCATGAAGCGCAATTTATGGATGATTTCGTCGCGCGTATAGGTAGTTTGCGGCCAGAAGAGAAGGTCGCCTTCGCCGAGGCCCATCCCGCTGCGGTGAGTCAAAAGATCCCGTATCGTCATCTCGTGCGAAACGTACGGGTCGTACATGACAAAGCCGGGCAGCCGCTCGTAGACGTGGTCGTCCCAGGAGAGTTTGCCGTCGTCCACTAACGTAGCCAGGGCGGCAGTCGTAAACGCTTTCGTGTTCGAACCGATTGCGAACATCGTGAACTCATCGACCGGAGTAGGATCGCCGAGTTTGCGGAGGCCGTACCCTTTTGCCACAACGACCGTTCCGTCTTTCACAATGGCCACGCTTATTCCCGGTACATCGAATGTTTTCATCGACCGTGCGACGTAGGAGTCGAGATCGGGTGGCGGAGTGGTCCCAGCAGGGTTCTGAGCGACATCCGCGGAGTTCCAGACGAGTAGGAAAAATCCGAAGAACAGGACAGCATGGCGCGAACGAGTCATTGGTTTTCCTGAGGTACTGAATGGGCTGAAATGCAACGCGGAGATTAGAACACAGGCAGGAGGAAATTCGAATCGTGGATACAAAAAAAGGCCGGGAGTCGCGCCCCAAGAATCGAACTCCCGGCTTAGTACAACGTCAATTCATACGGTCTGAGACCACGGCGGTGATGTAATCGAGCAGGTGATCGATTCCCAGTTCGCACTCCAGCAATTCTTGCATCTGGGTCGGACTGAACCCTGTTCGCGCCGCAGCCTCTTGTAAGAGGTTGCCGTAATCGGCCGCTTGGGTGCGGTCAAAGTTCATTGCAAAGACTCCTCACTCTGTTTCGGTCAGTTGCGAGCGTAATCAGCGACTGAGGTGACGAGATCACACGTCACTCTGGGCGAGAGCTCAGCATGCCGCCAAAAAAGCATGGCGACCCAAGCACTACGCCAGCAATGTCAGCGCCGGATGGATCGAAGCAGGATGGGCCGGAAGTTCGGGTCCAGGTGGGCCGCGAGGACTTCCGCATTGTGGACAGGAGAAGCGGTCTCAGGATCGGGTAGCGAAAAAACGGTAGCCACTGCGATGGTCGTAGGAGCAGTGGTCGCTTTAGCATGCACCACCAAGGGCGCATTGCCCTGGTGGAACGCCATGTCGTCCAGGTCGACCTCGGGCAACACCACGATCAGCAGCATGATGAATATCAGGCTGACGAGGATGAACACCTTCGAAGTGTCGACCTTCCATCGCGACATATTTCGTTCTGTTTTGCCAGACTTCGAGCCGGAAGTCAATCCCTATCGTCCGGTGGCTCATAATTGCAACTTCGTGCACAGATCATACATGCCGAATCAACGCTGCCAACCCCAATTGACGCAGCTTACACCGTGATGTCACTAGGCGCTCCGCTGTACAAACACTTCGCCTTCGTATACAAACACTCAAAGGGAACGCGGCACGGGTTCTGGGATCTGACCTTGTACCTCAAGCCAAAAAGCCTGAATGAAGCGGTATCCCTGCTTGCTTCGACCGGCGGACACATACTCGCCGGTGGCACGGATTTTTACCCCGCCCTTGGAGAACGTCTGCCGCAAGGCGACGTTGTTGACATCACCTCGATCGCCGAGATTCGGGGGATTTCGTGGCAACCCGACCACATCCGGTTCGGTGGGCTCACGTCATGGACGGAGGTGATCCGTAGCCCCTTACCTCCATGTTTCGACGCACTTAAGGAGGCGGCCCGAGAGGTAGGGTCTATACAGATCCAGAATCGGGGTACTGTCGCCGGGAATTTATGCAACGCCTCGCCCGCGGCAGATGGGGTACCACCGTTCCTGGCGCTGGATGCCGAGGTGGAATTGCTTTCAAAAGCAGGCCAGAGGCGAATACCGCTTAGCCAGTTTCTGATCGGAAACCGAAGAACGTCGCGTGCCGCAGACGAGATCCTGACCGCTGTTTGTATTCCGCGCCGCATGGAAAATGCCGGATCCGCATTCCTGAAACTTGGTGCAAGGCGATATCTTGTCATCTCCATTTCAATGGTCGCGGCCGTTCTACAAAAAGACGCAAGTGGCTGTGTGGCTGAGGCCCACGTCGCGGTCGGATCGTGCTCAGCTACCGCCCGCCGTCTGATCCAGCTGGAAAAAGATTTAGTCGGATTAAGAGCCAACGCCGAAATTGCTGACACCATTCGGCCGGAGCATCTTTCTCCACTATCTCCAATCGATGACATTCGCGCAACGGCGGAATACCGTCTCGATGCATCGCTCACGCTAGTCCGCCGCGCGCTCGAAATTTGCATGGGGAGGGCAGCATGACTTCAGCCACTCCCGACGCTCTCCCGCTCTCATTTACAGTCAACGGTCGTCCAGTCGGCGTCACAGTTCCTGGTGCTCGGCGGTTGTCGCGCCTGCTTCGCGAAGATCTCAGCCTTACCGGGACAAAGGTCGGATGCGATGCGGGTGATTGCGGCGCATGCACTGTCTTGCTCGACGGCGAGCCTGTCTGTTCGTGCCTTGTCGCAGCCGGTCAGGTCGACGGGTGTGACATTACCACTGTCGAAGGGCTCGCCAGCCGTTCTCCGCTGCTCGGACGGTTGCAGCAATCCTTTCTGGAGCACGGAGCGGCACAGTGCGGGGCCTGCACTCCGGGGATGTTAGTCGCCGCGACAGCGCTGCTGGAGAAGAATGGTTCACCCAACGAAGCCCAAGTGATGGACGCGATTGGCGGCGTCCTGTGCCGCTGCACGGGATACCGCAAAATCATCAAGGCGATCATGGATGCTGGCACCGAGCAGCGACCATCCGCCGCCTGTGGTGTGCCCGCTGGAAAGGCCGTAGGCGCGAGGCTTGTACGGCTTGACGGGCAGAGGAAACTAGCGGGTACCGAAATTTTCGGAGCCGATGAGATTCCGAAGGACGCGCTCGGCGTGCGGGCTATGCGCTCGCCGTATCATCGGGCACGATTTCATTTTGGCGACGTCGCAGGTTTTGTCGGCGCCCATCCCGGAGTCCTGCTCGTGCTGACGTCCAAAGATATTCCCGGCATTGACTGCTATGGCGTTATCCCCCGTTGCGCCGACCAATCGGTATTTGCACACACCGAGGCACGACATCGCGGTGAAGCGGTCGCTGCCATAGTGGGCGAACCCGGAGTCTTGGAGAAGCTTGAGCTAGGGGAGTTTCCGATTACCTGGGAAGAGCTGCCAGCGATCAAGACGATCGACCAGGCGCTCGCAGAGACTGCTCCGCGAATTCACGAACACCGAGAGAAAAACGTCCTCGTTCGCGGCCGTGTTGTGTCCGGAGATGTGGATCGCGCGCTGCGGGAATCAGATGTTTTGGTCGAGGGCGAGTTCGAGACCGGATTCGTTGAGCACGCGTACATCGAAGCGGAAGCAGGTTTCGCGCGGCGGGTCGGGGACACGATTGAAATCCAGGCCTGCACCCAGTCGCCGTACATGGACCGCAACGATATCGCAAAGATTTTGGGGCTGGCGCCCGAAAATGTGCGAATCATCCCGACAGCGGTCGGCGGGGGATTTGGATCAAAGCTGGATTTGTCGGTGCAGCCCTTCATTGCTCTGGCCGCCTGGAAACTGAATCGTCCCGTGCGGATGGTTTATTCGCGTACCGAGTCGATTATTTCCACGACCAAACGCCATCCGGCGCATATGCGCTTGCGGGCGGGCGCAAGCCGAGATGGCAAGATCACGTCTCTCGACTTCCGCGCCGACTTCAACACTGGCGCCTATTCGTCTTGGGGACCGACCGTTGCTGGCCGAGTGCCGGTTCATGCCTCAGGGCCATACGTCGTTCCCCACTATCGTGCCCTCACATGTGCTGTGCACACCAACATCGTCCCGGCGGGTGCATTCCGCGGTTTTGGGGTGCCTCAGGCCGCCATCGCCCAAGAGCAGATTTACGACGAACTCGCTGACCGATTGGGGATGGATCCCCTCGAGTTTCGCATTCAGAACGCTCTCGGGAACGACACGCCGACGGTCACAGGACAAGTGCTTGGTGAGGGTGTTGGCATTCGTGCCTGCCTGGAGGCTTTGCGTCCAAGCTGGAAGGAAGTGCGTGAAAGCGCCGAGCGATTCAACAAATCCGCCAACGGACCTTTACGCCGCGGAGTAGGTGTCGCTGGAATGTGGTACGGCTGCGGCAATACATCGTTGCCCAATCCTTCGACGGTCCGCGTGGGGCTGAAACAAGATGGCCGCGTTGCCCTGCACCAGGGCGCCGTCGATATCGGCCAGGGATCGAATACGATCGTGACCCAGATTTGTGCCGATGCTCTTGGCGCGCCGATCGGCCATTTCGATCTCATCTCTGGTGATACTTCGATTACGCCTGATTGTGGCAAAACGTCGGCTTCGCGCCAAACCTTTGTCACCGGCAAGGCTGCGCACATGGCCGGGACCAAGCTGCGCGATCAGATTCTGAAGCTAGGGAGCGCATGTAAGTGCGGACAGATCCAGTTTGGGGAGGGGAGCATTACGATCGTTGAGAATGGAAAATCCCTCCGGCTTGACCTGAAGTCTCTTCCGCTCGATGCTCACGGATACCTCATCACTAGTGAAGAAACATTCGATCCGCCGATTACCCCGCTCGACCAGAACGGGCAGGGCAAGCCCTACGCCGTTTATGGCTTCGGCGCACACATGGCGGAGATCGAGGTAGACGTTGAACTCGGCACAGTTCGAGTTCTTAAAGTCACAGCGGCTCACGACGTGGGTAAAGCGATCAATCCCACGCTGATCGAAGGTCAAATTGAGGGAGGCGTGGCACAGGGAATCGGAATGGCTTTGATGGAAGAGTTTTTTCCGGGCAAGGGCGAGAATCTGCATGACTATCTAATTCCCTCTGCCGGAGACGTGCCAGTGGTCGAATCGATTCTGATTGAAGACCCGTCTCCTATCGGACCGTTCGGCGCGAAAGGAATCGGAGAACAGGCCGTAATCCCGACTGCGCCAGCGATTCTCAATGCAATCCACGATGCGGTGGGCGCGCGCATCCACAGAGTTCCGGCAACGCCGGACCGCCTCCGCGCAGCAATCCTCGCCAAAAGCAGCAGAGGCCCACGTGACTGACGACGACCCCATCCGCTGCGATGCCTGCCCGGTCTTGTGCTACATCAAGCCGGGACGCACTGGGTCCTGCGACCGCTATGGCAATCGGGACGGCAAACTTGTTCGCCTCGATCCGCATGTAATGCTCGACCGCGCAGTCGAGCGCGGCGGTTCGGTCGTGCCATTCCTCGAACGAAGTGGCGACTGGGACGGAACGCTGGCCAGCCACGGCGAAACATTCGTCACCGCGATTGGTGCGGGAACGACTTATCCCGACTACAAACCCGCCCCCTTCATCATCTCGTCGCAGGTTCAGGGCGTCGATATGGTCACCGTCGTCACCGAGGGCATTTTCAGCTACTGCGGCGTGAAGGTGAAGATCGACACGGACCGGCACTTGGGTGACGAATGCAGCACCGTGCGCGCAGATGGTGAAGCTATTGGTCATGTCACGACTAGCGAATACGGATCGCAAATGCTCTCTCTCGGCGGTGTGCGTCACCTGACAGGTGGCAGCCGCCATGAAGGGACCGCAACCTGCGCCGCACTGTTAAATCTCTGTAATGGCAAAGCAGTTGAACTCGAGATCGACAAAGGCGCGACGGTCGTTGTGCAGGCGGGAAAGCCCCCCGTCGTTGATGGCGTTCAGGAAGAGCGCATGCGCGTCGGATGTGGCTCCGCAGCGATCGGAATGTTTGCCAAACAATGGTTCGGCAAAGTGGACGACGTCGTCGTGGTCGACGATCACATCACCGGCGTACTCTCCGAGCACCAGGCTGGAAAGTTACTTGGAATCCCAGAAACCGGAATCAAGCTGAAGGGAAGACGATCGACACCGGGAAGATATTTTCAGGTGGCTGAGCCGGGGACTTCCTGGGGCGGAACAAATATCGACGATCCGCTCTCGATCTTGGGCAAGTTCAATGCGAAGAAAGCATGGCCCGGACTACGTCTGCTGATGGTCAGTACAACCGGTGAGCATCATGCGTACTTCGAGCTGGACAAAGATCTGCGCCCCAGAGAGAAAGAGTTGCCTGCTGCGCTGAAGGAATCGGTCGCGCGAGTCAAAGAAAACTGCGAGCCCGCGATGTGTACAGTTCTTTTCATGGGCGGAGCGGGAGGCTCGTTGCGGGCTGGAGTCACAGAGAATCCCGTTCGGCTGACTTACTCCGTGCGCGATGCGTTCACGCGCGTTACTTGCGGAGGCGCTCCCGTCTATGTCTGGCCTGGTGGCGGCATCACATTTATGGTCGATGTGACTCGAATGCCACAAAATGCCTTCGGCTACGTCCCGACTCCGGCTCTGGTGGCGCCTATTGAATTCACGCTGAAGCTGTCGGATTATGCTGCGCTAGGGGGATACGTGGATCAGGTGCGCCCACTCGACTCGATCTCTTCGTCGAAAGGAAATAAACGCCGGGTATCTGCACACGGCGACAATCCCTGGCCGCTGGCATCGGAAGCGAAGTCAAAATGAAGCCTCGCGCGCAAATGCGAATGCTCTCCGATGGTCGACGCCTTCATTTGCACGATGGCCCCATCGACCTCATTGTTGAGTGCTTCGGCGTGGCAGGCGAAATCCAGTCGGCGTATGATGCCGCTTGCGCCCGCTTCGTCTCTATCCTGGATGAGCTCTGCGCCGAACTGAAGGCGTTGCGACAACAGTGCCATCCGGACTCCGATTGGCCGGAAGGTTCCACCGCTCGCCGAATGTTCGCGGCCGTTCTCCCTTTTGCCGGCGAGTATTTCATTACTCCGATGGCAGCAGTCGCAGGCGCGGTTGCGGAAGATATTCTCGCAACAATGACCGATGCTGCCCATCTGTCTCGAGCATACGTTAACGATGGCGGAGACATTGCAATCCATCTCAGCGAAGGCGAGAAGTTTGTAGTTGGAATGGTCGAGCGTCCCAATAGGCCCTCTCTCTTTGGGACCCTGACAATCTCATCGGATCACCTGTCCCGTGGGATCGCCACCAGCGGATGGCGCGGCCGAAGCTTCTCTCTTGGAATCGCCGACGCGGTTACAGTTCTCGCGGATCGTGCGGCCGTTGCGGACGCAGCAGCCACCATCATTGCCGACGCAGTCGATTTGCCTGAACATCCGGCGATTGTCCGTGCCCCCGCTTGCGAACTTGCGCCCGACAGCGATCTCGGTGACAGGCTCGTGACGCAGGCAGTTGGAGCTCTCACCCAGCACGAAATTGAGGCGGCGATCCAGTCCGGGGTCCGCACAGCAGAGCGCTTGCTTAGAATCGGTCTGATCCGGGCATGCGCGTTGAATCTCTGCGGCGAGACGCGCCTGGTCGGTGTCGCCGACGATAAATCAATTTCATCGGCCATGCACGAAAGGAGCCTGGTACATGCCTGAGGTGGTGGTGCGCAAGAAGCTCACCTGCGTGGAAGAGATTTTTCACGAAGGCGGTCCCAGAGCAGAGAAGCCGCTCCGTCGCGCCGCGGCCATCGCGGTGATCCACAATCCTTTTGCCGGTACCTATGATCCGAACATCGAAGGATTTATGGACGACCTCAAGCCGCTCGGACTCGAGATGGCTCGTTCTTTAGTGAAAGCCCTCGGCGGCGATGCCAAGACCATTGAGGGTTACGGTAAAGGAGCGATCGTAGGATCGTCTGGAGAAATCGAGCATGGAGCTTTGTGGCACGTTCCCGGCGGCTATGCCATGCGTGAAGTCCTCGGCGGCGCAAAAGCGATCGTGCCTTCGACAAAAAAGGTCGGCGCTCCAGGAACCCGCCTTGACGTGCCCATTACTCACATTAACGCCTCTTACGTTCGCAGTCATTTCGATGCGATGGAGGTCGGGATCAACGACGCCCCCCGCGCGGACGAAATCCTGCTGGCTCTGGTCATGACAACTGGCGCTCGCGTGCATGCGCGAGTGGGCGGACTGAAGGCGTCGGAGATCAAAGGGGAAGACGGTCTGCGTTAGCCGTCCCAGGAATAAACATGAAAGCAAAAATCCGCAAGATCGCCACCTTCGTCGAAGAAACGCAGCGTGAGATGGATCGCCAAGTTTCTCCCCCGACGCGGAAAGCCGCTGCCGTGGCAGTCATCGAGAATCCGTGTGCCGGGAAGTACGTAGAAGATCTGTCAGAGCTGATCGCGATCGGCGAGGAACTCGGAGAACTCCTGACGCAACGGGCAGTCTCCGCCCTTGGCATCCAAGGCCTGACTGCGGAGAGCTACGGCAAAGCAGCAGCCGTTGGTGAAAACGGAGAACTCGAACACGCGGCGGCAATTCTCCATCCGAAATTAGGCACTCCGGTGCGGCGTGTTCTAGGCAAAGGCGCGGCTTTGATTCCCTCGTCAAAGAAGCGCGGTGGCTTAGGAGTCGTGCTCGACATTCCCCTAGGCCACAAAGACGCCGCATTCGTCCGCAGCCACTTCGACGGCATGGAAGTACGCCTGAACGATGCCCCGCGCGCAAACGAAATCATGGTCGCGGTAGCGGTCACAGATAGTGGACGCCCACTTCCGCGCGTCGGGGGCCTAACGAAGGATCAGATCAAAGGAGAAGACGGCCTGCGGTAAGTTTGCTCAGCGTCCCCGGCGGATTTTCTCAGCGAACTCGGCGGTAAGATTGGTCCGCCTGTGCGATTCTCGTATTTCAGTCTAGAATCGTCTCGCCATGAAAACATACCTATTTCTAATCTGCACAATCCTACCGCTGACGGTCTTTTCACAAACTCCGCAACGTCCCCGAATCACCGGCATTGATCACGTTTCCTTTTATACGACGGCTCCCGAGGGCGTGAAGCGTCTGTACACCGAGATCCTTGGGCTTCCTTCGGCCGATCCCCTCGAATCAGGTGAGACTGTGCGCTACATGTCGGGCACGCAGTGGGTCGGATATGGGCCCGCCCCCGACGCCAAAGCCACCGACCGCATGGACCACACCGCTTTCACGACGGACAATATCGGCGCGCTCCGTACCTATCTTACGGCGAAGGGAGCGAAGCCCGGAGAGATCGAAAACCGCTCCGATCAGAGCAAGAGCATGTTTGTTTCTGACCCTGAAGGCCACCGCATCGAATTCGTCGAACGCGCAAAAGGTGATGCTGCTCCGGCCGCACCCAACGCGGTTTCCCGGCGCATGATTCACGTCGGATTCATCGTCTACAACCGCGATGCCGAAGATAAGTTCTATCGCGAGATCCTGGGCTTCCGTCCGTACTGGCACGGCGGTATGAAAGACAACGTCACCGACTGGGTGTCATTACAGGTTCCCGACGGAACAGACTGGCTCGAATACATGCTGAATCAGCCGCAGCATCCGGACCTTCGTTTAACTGGCGTGATGAATCACATTTCCTATGGCGTCGCCGACATGAAAAGGGCGCAAGCCATACTCGAATCCCACGGCTGGAAAGAGCATGGCGAAGAGCATGCCCAGATGGGCAGAGACGGTAAGCGACAGCTCAACGTCTTCGATCCCGATCACACGCGTATCGAATTAATGGAATTCAAACCTGCGGAGAAGCCGTGCTGCAGCGACTTCACGGCACCGCATCCGACAGAGTAGTAGGTTTTCCTGTGAAAACCTGTGATCACTGTGGTGAGTTGGTGAATTTGCTAGAATTCTCGCGATGACAACGCCAGAACTTAATCTCGTCCCCGCAGGAACAGTCGTCACCACCAAGGGCGATGGTCAGACGATAGAAGTCAGCGGCACGGCGAATCCCGTTTTCCTCGTAACGCTCTCGATCACAAAAATCATCGAGCAGGAGTCTCTCGACGTCAGCATCTTCGGCTCCGCGGACGGCGCAACATGGGAACCGAAATCGCTCGCCGCATTCCCGCAAAAGTTCTACGCCGAGGAGGCGCCTCTTTTGCTCGATCTCGCCGGGTCCCCGAATATCAAGTTCGTGCGCGCTCACTGGGAGGTTGCCCGCTGGGGACGTGGCGTCGAAACTCCGATGTTCGAATTTGGCGTAACGATGAAGGAAGTGCCCGCCCAAATCCTGCAGGAAGCCCGGGCCGAAGCCAAAGCTCTGGCCTGATGCAAGAAGCCGTGCGCCATAATCCCGCTTGGCTCCGCTATATTTGATCTATACATGAAACTCGCTTCCGAAACCGTGGTGCGCCCGGCGCGCAACATTCGCGGCAGTGTCCAACTACCGGGAGACAAGTCGATCTCGCATCGCTATGCCATGCTTGCGGGTATCGCCGAAGGCCCTTCGCGTCTGGAGAATTACTCGACCGGCGCCGACTGCGCGAGCACGCTTGGATGCATGCAGGCGCTCGGCGTCAAGTTGGAGCGCCAACCACAGCAGAACGTCATCGAAGTACAAGGCCGGGGACTGAGCCTCGCAGTTCCGTCTCAACCGCTTGACTGCGGAAACTCCGGTTCGACAATACGTATGCTCAGCGGCATCGTTGCCGGACAGCCATTCACCAGCGAGATGCTCGGCGACGAATCCCTGTCGCGCCGCCCCATGGAGCGGGTGATCAAGCCACTAACGGCCATGGGAGCATCGATCGAATCGCAAGAGGGAAAGCCTCCACTTCGCATCAGGGGCGGTTCCTTGAAGGCCATCGATTACAAGATGCCGGTTGCCAGCGCTCAAGTAAAAACCTGCATGCTGTTCGCGGGGCTCTTCGCGGACGGCGAAACCCGTGTTGAAGAATCGGTTCGCACACGCGATCACGGAGAGGTAGCGCTTCGCGCATTCGGGGTGCAGCTTCAGCGCAAGAGCCTTGGTGCAGGCAGCGAGGTTCGGATCCGCGGCGGACAGCGCCTGCGCGGCATAGAAGCTCGCGTCCCCGGGGATCTCTCGAGCGCCGCATTTTTCTTGTGCGCCGCGGCACTGTTTCCCGAATCGGAGCTCACCGTCCCCGACCTCCTCATGAACCCCACCCGTGCACGCCTGCTCGACATCCTTATGCAGATGGGGGTCCGCATCTCGGTGACGCAACTGGAAGAGATCAACGGCGAGCTGGTTGGATCTCTGCAGGTGGGGGGCGGCAACTTGTCCGGAGCTACGATCGCAGGCGCCGATTCCGCAGCTCTCATCGACGAGATTCCGGTGCTCGCCGCGATCGCTCCTTTTATGGAAAAGGGAATTGAAGTCCGTGATGCGAAAGAACTCCGCGTAAAGGAATCAGACCGCATCGCATCGGTCGCGACCAACCTCCGAAAAATGGGTGCAGAGGTGGAAGAGAGAGAAGACGGCCTGAAGATTCAGGGACGTCAGCCCCTCCATGGTGCTCAGCTTGATTCCTTCGGCGATCACCGCATCGCCATGGCATTCTCGATCGCTGCCTTGAAGGCGGATGGCGAGACGCTGATTGAAGGTGCGGAATCCGCCGCCATCTCTTACCCTGCGTTCTTCCAAACTCTTGATGCGCTGTGTGAGAGATAGCTTTCCCGCCTTTTTCGGTGCTCTGTGGGGAATTCCGCGTAACTCAGAGTTACCGAAGTGACCTGCTCGTCGGCCCGATTTCCTAAGAAAATACGGGAAATATCTGGGGGATTCTCCTATGCGGCTTATGAACGTTTGCGCCGTCGCTCTGATCTTGGTTTCCTCTTTGGCCTATGCGAAAGATCCCAAGGCATATCAGATCGGACGAGTCTCGCAAAGCCAGGCCGTGCCTTGCAGCTCCGGTCACAAAACGCAATCACTCTGCCAGGAATATATTCTTGAATCCGGGAACATCATTTATCAGATCCGCCCTCGCGACCGGAGACATGTTACGGCTCTGCAGACCGGCGATCGAGCAGAGTTCCGACTTAGCAAAGGCATAATGCTCCTGCGTTCTGAGGAAGCCGGCAGCAAAGAACAATCATTTGTCGTCATCTCGACCTCGCCCGCCTCCGGTACCAGCGCGGCGGATGTTCGTTCCATGCGAGTAAACCATCTGCAGTAAACCTCGATCCCTCACAGCAAACGGTGCAGGCTACTCTGCGCAGTTTTTCGTTTCTACGGGAAACTACTGACGAGTGCGCAATCCCGCGCCCCTAAGGGCTTTTCCTCGACGGTCTGATTCCAACCCAGGCGGTTTGGAACGGCATCTATTACGCAATCCGCCTGGAACTCCGCTCAACCGTCTATTTTTCGGCGGAATTATGTGCGCCCAGGATCAAATATTCAGGAGTCTGACAATGAAACGTGTTATCGGAATACTAATGACATCCTTGTTTTTTGCAGTGCCGATGTTGGTTGCACAGGAAAGCGGCCATACGGATCACGCTGAGGTCGGCATCTTCGCCGAATATTTCCGCTTTAGCGATCCTGGACCGACCAGTAATTACATCGGTCTGGGCGGCCGTGCCGCATTCAACCTGAACTCCAGCGCCCAGATCGAAGCTGAGATGGGATATGACTTCGAGCGCAACTACACTACGACATTCAGCAACGGCGTGACCACCGCCAATGTGCAGAGTCGTCTGCGTGGACTGCACGGATTGTTCGGTCCGAAATTCCAGACTGGCTCCGGCCCCATCCGCTTGTTTGTAACCGGTAAAGTCGGATTCGAAAACTTTACGGTGACCAATGCCAGCGCCCCGGCCGGATTTACGAATGCCGTGGGATTAGGTGCTGGATCGACGTATTTCGCGCTCTATCCGGGAGGCGGTATTGAGGCCTTTGCGGGACCAATCGGCGTACGCGCCGAAGTTGGTGACAACATCTTTTTCAACAATGGCATGCACAACAACCTGCGGGTCAGCTTCGGTCCGCAGTTCCGGTTCTAAAGAACGCCTGAATTGACACTGGCGGCCGTACATGGCCGCCAGGTTTTCTTGCTTACACTCGGCTGTGATGCCCGTCACGGCGTCATCCAAAGCCTTCCGCCATAGTGAAATTTGGCGGACTATTCCTCATCAACAGCGGTTTCCGTGGAGGCCGTTCGACCTCCTCTCGTAAATCCATGGGTTGTCACCGTTTCAGTGATGCTCGCGACCTTCATGGAGGTTCTCGACACCACCGTCGTCAACGTCTCGATTCCTCACATCGCCGGCAACCTCGCCTCCACCAATGAGGAAGGCACGTGGGTGGTCACCTCGTACCTCGTATCGAACGCGATCATTCTCCCGATCTCGGGATGGTTGGCAAACCATTTCGGCCGCAAGCGCCTTCTGCTCGCTTGCGTTGCCGGATTCACCCTCACTTCGCTCTGCTGCGGGATGGCTACCTCGCTGGCGCAGTTGATTGTCTTCCGTGTGTTGCAAGGGCTTACCGGTGGAGGCCTCCAGCCGCTCGCCCAGGCCATTCTGCTCGAAACTTTTCCCAAAGAGCGTCACGGCCATGCCATGGCGGCGTTCGGTATCGGGATATTGCTCGCACCCATCTTGGGCCCGACACTCGGCGGCTGGATCACCGATAACTACGACTGGCGCTGGATCTTCTACTTGAACCTGCCCGTCGGAATCCTTTCGCTGTTCCTGATGAACCGTTACGTCTTCGATCCACAATATGTGAAGCGCGGTGACGGAAGAGTCGACCTGTGGGGCATCGGATTCCTCGCCCTCGGTATTGGCTCATTGCAAGTCTTTCTCGATACCGGCCAGCGCAAAGACTGGTTCTCCTCCGACTACATTCGCATCTTCGCGGGGCTGTGCGTGTTTGGCCTTGTTGCGTTGGTCGTTCGCGAAGTGATGACCGATCATCCCGTTGTCGACCTACGGGTGCTCAAGGATCGCTCCTATAGCGCCGGAGTCTTCCTCATCAGTCTGTTGGGATTTGTGCTCTACGCGAGCCTCGTTCTACTTCCGCTCTACTTGCAGACTTTGATGGGGTATCCCGCCTACAACTCAGGCCTCGCCCTCTCGCCACGCGGAATTGGTGCATTGCTATTCACTCCTTTGGCCGGACACCTCACCACCAAAACCGATCCGCGCCGATTGCTCCTGGTCGGATTCATCATCGGCTCGGTCACCATGTTCCAGCTCTCCGGTTTGAATCTCTATGCGGGATTTTGGGATATCTTCTGGGCACAGATTCTGCAGGGCGTTGCGTTGAGCTTTCTCTTCATTCCGCTGATGTCGCTCGCGATGTCGCACATCTCTCCGCAGAAAATGGGAAATGCCACCAGCATCTTCAACCTGATGCGCAACATAGGTGGCAGTGTCGGGATCGCGATCATGACCACGTTCCTCGCGCGCCGCACGCAGATGCATCAGAACCATCTGGTTGCGAATGTAACCGCGGGTAACCCGAAGACCCTGCAAATGCTCTACGGGATGCACGCGAACTTCATCGCCCATGGCACCGATGCCGTTACCGCCTCTCGCAAATCACTCGCGGCGATGTATGGGCTTGTGCAGCAACACGCCGCCATGCTGGCCTTCGTAGAAGCATTTTGGTTGATGGGAGTCGTATTCTTGTTGATGATTCCCTTCTTGCCGATCCTGCAATATGACAAGAAAAAGCTTGCTCCGATGCCAGCCAGCAAGGCCCAGCCTCCCGGAACAAGTGCAGATGTAAAACAAGTCTCAACGGTCGACCTCGAAATTCCCCAAGAACTGCCAGAGGAGCTCGAAGAAGAACACCACCTGGTACTTCACTAATCCGGAAGCGCTTGGCCGGCAGCCGGAAGCCCAAACTGGAAGCCGAGAGCCGAGTCTGTGATACAGTATTGCCCACTCGCGCAAGCCGGCTGTGGGCTGGCTGGTCCTGAGATTTCCCCCTCGTCGAAGGAGCACCATGAGCACCCTCCGCGATCTCCTCAAGAACCGTAAAGTTTATTCCGTCGAATCCAACCGTAGCGTACTGGAAGCCGCGCGCTACATGATGGAGCACGCCATTGGCGCTGTGCCTGTCCTCCGCAATGGAGATTTGGCCGGCATTCTCTCCGAACGCGACATCATGAACCGCGTGGTTGCCGTCGGGCGCACACCCGGCACAACTGCCGTCTCCGAAGTCATGACTGCCAATCCGCGGGCCGTCTCCATCGATGAAAACATCGAAGAGTGCCTGTTCATCATGCATGAGTTCGGGTTTCGCCATCTCCCCGTGCTCGAAGGCAATGATCTGAAGGGGATCGTTTCGCTCCGCGACGTTCTGATGCATCGGGCAGCAGAACTCGAACGTCAGACGCAACGGGCTGCATCGTAGGTCCGGCGTCCGGCTTCAAATTCCCGGTTCCGCCGCAACGAACATTTTCTTTTAAATAGAAAGCCGCCTGAAGCTACAGGCGGCTTCGGTAACGATGACCGTTGGCTATTTGGCCGGCGCCGGTTGTGGAGTGGCCTGCGGAGCCGACGTCGTTGGATTCGAGAAATTCACCTTCGGCACGACACGCGATCCCTCGGATGCCTGGAAGTACGCATCATTCGCCTTGAATCCCGCCCATCCCGCGAAGATGCTCGCGGGGAACTGCTGGACGTAGGTGTTGTAGTCCTGCAGCGTGTCGTTATAGCGCTTGCGTTCGACGGCGATTCGGTTCTCGGTGCCGGCGAGTTCATCCTGCAATCGTAGGAAATTCTCGTTGGACTTCAATTGCGGATAGTTCTCAACTATGAGCAAGAGTCGTCCAAGCGCTCCATCGAGTTGCCCGTTCGCGGCAATCTTCTGTTGCGGCGTTCCGGCCGAGAGTAGCGCGGAGCGGGCTTTTGCGATATCGCCAAACACCGTTTGCTCCTGTTGAGCATATCCCTTCACGGTTTCAACCAGGTTCGGGATCAAATCGGCGCGCCGTTGCAGCACGATGTCCACTTGCGACCACGCAGACTTTACGGCCTCGTTTTTCTGAACGAGCGTATTCTTCGTGCTCACGTACGAGCCAAAGATCGATACTCCGATCAAGCCAATGATGACCACTACCACGATCACCGCTATTAACGCCTTACCCATACACACCCTCCTCTAAACATGGAACCTAACTCTTCGAGCTATCCAGAGCCACGTCTACTGCAGCCGTGACTTTCTCGATGGATGCCAGATAACGCGCTGCAAGATCCCGAACCTCGATCTTCTTGCGGTCGGCCTTGCCTTCGCGAACGTCGAGCACCTGCGACATCGCTGACGCGTCAAAGCCCAGCCGCTGAGCCAGGGCTTGTGCTGAATCCCGCCGTGCGAGATGCGTCCCGTCTCCGAGTGCGATCAAGGCATGACGGAACAACGTTCCGAATGACGGCGCCGATCGCAGAAGCAAGTCCCAAAGCCGAGAGTCGCTGTCGGCTGCCAGCAGAATATGCTCACGCAGCAGAATCAGCTTCTCGCGTAGTTCGTATTCGACCTGCACGCGATGCAAGTCCATCGGAATCTGCAGCGATTGAACAACGTCCTCACCAAACAGAACACGGTGGTGCTGCTGCATATCGAGCAACTCTATAGTAAATACGTCTGTTGAGCGCAGAAGTTCCTGTTTGGTCATGCATAACGGGGGCGGTTGCTTCTGCTTGTCCCACCATTTCGCAGCAGAAGACAGCGCCTGCAACGACTTGAACGTCGTATCTCCAAGAACACAAAGTAGATTCAGGTTCGAGAGCCCCTGGTGAAAGTTGCCGGCCGCAGCCGAGCCGAACAGAATGATGCTCTCCACATTCGCACCGCCAGCATCCCGAACCCGCTTCACAAATTCATCCATCGTATTTGTGGGAATCATTGCATCCTCACATTGTCATTGCTACCAACTGCTACTCGCACCGCCGCCTCCGGAACTGCCGCCACCAAACCCTCCGAAACCGCCGCCTCCGCCCCAGCCTCCTCCACCGCCACCACCAAATCCACCCCCGCCCCAACCACCTCGTCCCCCACCAAAGATGTTTGAGAACAGAATCCAGAACAAAATGCTTCGTAACGGAGTAGCAAGAATAATCAGGAAAATGATGATCAGCAGGACAATTCCGCCGAACGAGATGTGGCCCTCCTGCTGAGGACGTCTAGTGGGCGCGCGAGGCTGCGCGTGCGTGATCTGAACTCCGGCATCGGAAGCGATTACATCGGCAACGCGGCTCGTGACCAGGAACAGAGCCTGGCTGTAGTCGCCGCTTTGCATCAGCGGAATCACTTCCCGCTGAAAGCTGCCGACTTTTCCGTCGGGAAGGATCGGTTCCAACCCGTAGCCGACTTCGATCCGCGCCCGATGATCCTTTATAGCGTAAAGAATTAAGACGCCTTTGTCGGAGCTTTTGGCTCCAACTCCCCACTTGTGAAAGAGATCCACGGCGTAGCTTTCAATGTCGCTGCCGTCCAGGGTATTAATCGTGACCAGCGCGATTTGTGCGTGGGCCTTTTGGTCGATTTGCGTGCAAAGATCTTCGAGCTGCGCCTTGGTTTGTGCGTCCAGGACATCTGCGAAGTCGTTGACGTATCCGGTAGGTTTGAGCTGGGAAACGGATTCAGCGGCTGCGACCACGCCAAGCAAAATGATTATGGCGGCCAGCCCTCGTCTCACTCGTGCGCCCACACGCAAATTGTACAGGAGCTTGAAGATAAAGGTTGCGAGGTGATTCCGCGCACACGCATTCGTCCTTCCATCGAATGACCGGAAACAGATTTTCGGCGTCACCTTGGTAATTTGCAGGCTATGCGCCAATGAAGGATCATGACGGAAAATGTTACCCGACCCTAACAAAACGCGCCGCTGGGAACGTATGCCCGTCGACTTGCCGGTTCGAGTCGTCACCTCGAAGGGGTTCAACACGACCGTTGTCGAGGGGCGCGGCACAGAGCTGAGCCAGGGTGGGATGACCCTCTACGCCGGAATCTTGCTGAATCCAGGCGACCTGCTCGAGATCGAGTTCGAAAACCCGCTGCCGTCGCGCTTGCCGGCCATCGTCCGTTCCAAGAACGGTTTCTGTTTTGGCCTGGAATTCATCACTCCGCTACCGGCATGATTCCGTCGTCCTTCAGCTTCCGATAAAATCCCAAACAGAACGGTTTCCCATTCGAGACTTGATTTCCGCCTGAGTAGGGAAATCGTAGGTATTCGAGGAACGATCGCTGGGGTGATCTCATGTACTTCGAACAGTTCTATCTGGGCTGTCTTGCGCATGCGTCGTACATGCTCGCTTCCGAAGGCGAAGCAGTAGTGGTGGATCCGCAGCGCGATGTCGAACTGTATCTAAAGGCCGCCGCCGATCATGGAGTTACCATTCGGCACGTCTTTGAGACACATCTGCACGCGGACTTCGTCTCCGGCCATCGTGAGCTCGCAGCTCGAACAGGAGCCAAAATCTACATCGGAGCTCAGGCCGGAGCGGAGTTTCCGCACGTCCCGGTGAATGAAGGCTTCGAGCTGAAGTTCGGAAAAGCTGTCATCCGAGTCATGGAGACACCTGGCCACACTGCCGAAAGCATCTGCCTGGTCGTCACTGACAAGGAGAAGTCGATTGCGCCTTGGGCTGTCCTGACGGGCGACACGCTTTTTATCGGAGACGTTGGCCGCCCGGATCTTTCCCCGAAACACAAGCCGTCGCAGTTGGCTGGATTGCTCTACGACAGCCTGCACACAAAGTTGCTTACGCTTCCCGACAATATCCTGGTATACCCCGCGCATGGCGCCGGCTCACTTTGCGGCAAAAACATGCGCGCCGAGCGATCGTCCACAATCGGAACTGAGCGCCTGACCAACTACGCACTTCAGATCAAGAGCAGGGAAGACTTCGTTGCCACTCTGACGAGCAAGCTGCCGGCGCGCCCGGATTATTTCCAAAAGGATGCCGAGATCAACCGCACCGGTGCTGCCGCACTGTCAGAGTTACCGCCTCTACGAGCCATTGAGCCCGCGGAGTTAGATCGCATGCTGCAGCGGGGAGAAATCGCGCTCGACGTCCGCCCCGGCGACGAGTTTGCCGCTGGGCATGTTCCCGGCTCCATCAACATCGCTCTGTCGGGTCAGTTCGCATCCTGGGCGGGTACTGTGCTCGGCCTGGCGGCTCATCCAGTATTGATCGCTGCCAACAACGAGCAGTTGGAAGAAGCGCGCCTGAGGATGGCGAGAGTCGGGATCGAGGCCTTGGAGGGTTTTCTGGCCGGAGGAGTTACCGCATGGAGGCAGGCGGGCCTTCCCATTGCCACCGTCACGCAAATTACAGCTCAAGAATTAAGCGAACGCATGAAGTCGGACGGTATGCAGGTCTTGGACGTCCGTCGCGAGCCAGAGTGGGATGCAGGCCACATCGAAAACGCAAACTGGTGGCCACTCGATAACTTCAAAGTCTCACCCCCAGAAATAGATCACAATGTCCCACTCGCCGTACATTGCAAAGGCGGATACCGCAGCATGATCGCTTTGAGCCTTCTGCGGCGCGCGGGTTTTAAAAATGTCCTGAATGTAGTCGGCGGGTTCGATGCCTGGCAGGCTGCCAATCTGCCAGTAGCGACGCCAGTCGAAGCCAAAGCTTAGCTTGTCGAGTCGTCAGGCACCGTCTGCAATTGAATTGGAACCTAGTCATCCTGAGCGGAGTGAACGCGAGCGAAGCGAACGTTCGCGCAGTCGAAGGATCCCTATCGCTTCCACAGTCTCTCACTCTGAATCTGCAGTCTTGGACGCCTCCAGCATTTTCCCGCGCTCGACAATCGCCCGAATCAGTTCCTCGATCTGTCCTTCCGAAGTCGCAGGATTCATGCAAGTGAACTTCAAACACTGCACGCCCAGGACCCGTGTGTGCCCCACCACAGCAATTCCTTCCTGGAAAAGAATTTGTCTTAACTGGAAGTTGAAACAATTGGCACCTCGCACGCTACTGGGTATATATCGAAAAACCACGGTGCTGAGCTGAGGTTCACACATAAGTTCGAGTTGCGGCGTCCCACGAATGAAATTTGCGGTATGATCCGCCAACGCGACAGTACGATCAACCATCGCGCCGAGCTTCTCCCGCCCCAGCGCCTGAAAGGAAATCCACAATTTCAGTGCGTCGAAACGCCGGCTGGTCAGCAGGGATGTGGTGACCAGGTTCGGAATTCCTTCCTCCTCAAGCGATTCCGGATTCAAGTAGTCAGCGTGCAGCTTGATCGCTTCGAAGTGGCGGCGATCGCGCAGCAGAAACGCGCTGCAGGGAATCGGTTGCCAGAACAGCTTGTGGAAATCGATCGTGATCGAATCTGCGAATTCGATTCTCGAAATCTTGTCTCGGTGTTGCGACGAAACCAAAAGTGCTCCGCCGTACGCTGCATCGACGTGCAGCCATGCGCCCCACTCTTGCGCGATTTCCGCAATTTCTCTGAGCGGATCAACGGATCCAAAATCTGTGGTCCCGGCAGTTGCGACAACTGCCATGGGCCGCAGTCCCTCTGCCACAGCCTTCCGTAAGCTCTCTCCGAGAGCCGCCGGCCTCATCCGGAAGTGTTCGTCTACCTCGATCCGGATAACAGCTTCCGTTCCCAGCCCAAGCTGGGCAGCAGATTTTTCGACCGTAAAATGAGCCACTTCGGAACAGAAGATCCGTAAGAGCCGTGCCTTTGGAGGGAGCCCGGATTTCTGCACCGACCAGTTCCAGTGCTGGTTCACGCACGCATCCCGCGCCAGAAGCAGGCCCATGGAGTTCGATTGTGATCCGCCAGTCGTGAAGGTGCCGTCAGCAGAGGAAGGAAACCCTACTTCGTGGCACAACCACCGAATCATCTGCTGCTCGACAATTGTTGCGATCGGCGCCTGATCAAACGAGTCCATCGACTGATTTAGCGTGCTAATGACGACCTCAGCCGCAAGCGCTGGCAGCAGGGGCGGACAATGCAAATGCGCGATTGTGTTTGGATCACCAACGAAAACCGAGTTTGCAATAACAGTTCGCAGAACATCTGCGATTGCATCCCAGTTTTGTGCGGTGTTCGGCAGTAACTCTGATGAAATCAGATGACGCAACTCCGCCGGGCTCTTTCCGGCGAACGGCCCTTTCGGCACCGCTTGGCAGACGATTTCCGCCGCCTTTGTGACCAGCCGCACAAACTCCGCCTGACTGGCGGCGTCACGAACAAGAAAGTCAGCTTCAAACAATCGCGCTCCAAGGGTGGGTCAAGATTTTCTCGCCAACCATCTTCCCACATTGCCCACGGAACTCCGATCGGCATCACAAGGACGGGTATAAACTGCTCGATGGAATCGCAGCCAGATCTAAGTAGACAGGGAAGGAATCATAGTGAAAATTGGAAAATTGGCGCACAAATTCTGCGTAGACGACGGTAAGCACTTTCGTCTCAAAGACTACGATCCGGCGGAAACCGGACACTGGAAATCCAAGGAGCATGCGGCCGAAACGTTGCAGGAACGAGTTGCCCGCACGGCCGACCTGCAAGACAAACTTTATGCGCAAGACGAATGGGCGCTGCTACTGATTTTCCAGGCTATGGACGCCGCCGGCAAAGACGGTGCGATTGCACACGTCATGACAGGAGTGAATCCTCAAGGCTGCGAAGTGACGTCGTTCAAAACGCCCTCTGCGCGCGAACTGCAGCACGATTTCTTGTGGCGCACCACTCGCCAGCTTCCCGAGCGTGGACATATCGGTATCTTCAACCGCTCTTATTACGAGGAAGTGCTGGTGGTTCGAGTGCACTCGGAAGCGCTTAAGAACGAGAAGATCCCTTCTCCCCTCATGACCAAGAAAATCTGGGACGAGCGCTTCGAAGACATATGCTGCTTCGAGCGTCACATGGCGCGCAGCGGAACGATTATCCGCAAGTTCTTCCTTCACTTATCGCATAAAGAACAGAAGAAGCGATTCCTGGCCCGCCTCGATGAGCCTGAGAAGAATTGGAAGTTTTCAGCGAGCGATGTTCATGAACGCAAGTATTGGGATGACTATCAGAACGCTTACGAGGACATGATCCGCAACACGTCGACTAAACACGCGCCATGGTATGTGGTTCCGGCGGACAATAAGTGGTTCACTAGACTCGTGATCTCGACCGTTATCGTCGATACACTCGAAAGTCTCAAACTCCAATTTCCAAAAGTCGACGGCGTCAAGCGCAAGGAACTGGAAGCCGCAAAGCAAGGGTTATTGAAAGAGAAATAAAAAAAGGACAAATCACGATAGCCTCACAGATTACAGGCCTTAAGTCGTTTCCTCCTTTGCACTCCGCGTCTTCCGGATTACTATAGGTGGATCGTTTCACTGCTTGCCGGAGAACCTACACATGGGCCCATATTCCTTTCACAGGATTTCTACGCTTGTTGCGCGTTCGATTCTGACCCTCGCCGTTCTATTAAGCGGCTCCTTACTGTGTCAAACGAAGCCGGAGCGCCAATCGAAGGCCGCGAAATCAGCCAAGTCAGCACAATCTGCCCAACCGCCTGCGGCATCCGCGGACAAGGCTAAAAACGAGGGCGACGTTGAAGAATCCTCCAAGCCGGAAGAAAAGGCATTCAAGGGCATGAAGTACAGATTGATTGGGCCCTTCCGCGGCGGGCGCTCGCTGACGGCAGCCGGTATTCCCGGTGATCCCACTACCTACTACTTTGGCGCGACCGGCGGCGGAGTGTGGAAATCTACCGATGGCGCGATGACTTGGTCATCTGTCTTCGATAAAGAAGGGACCTCCGCGATCGGCAGCATCGCGGTTGCGAATTCCAATCACAACATCGTTTACGTGGGCACAGGCGAGGCCTGCATTCGCGGCAATATCTCGCATGGCGATGGTGTCTATAAGACGCTCGACGGCGGGAAGAACTGGAAGAATGTGGGACTGAAAGATTCGCGGGCGATCGGTAAAGTGATCGTTAATCCCACAAATCCGGATATCGTTTTCGTAGCTGCGCTCGGACATCCATACGGCCCCAACATCGAACGAGGAATCTTCCGCACCACTGACGGCGGCAAGACCTGGGACAAGGTTCTCTACAAAGACGAGAACACCGGCGGAGTCGATGTTGCGTTCGATCCGCACAACCCCAATACCATCTTTGCCGCCCTCTGGCAGGCGCGGCGCACTTCTTGGAGCATGACGAGCGGTGGGCCCGGCAGCGGACTCTATCGCTCCACCGACGGTGGTACCACCTGGAAACATCTCGAAGAACACGGCTTGCCCAAGGGACCATACGGCAAGATTGGCGTCGCGGTCGCCGCAAACTCCGACCGCGTGTACGCCCTGATTGAAGCGCACAATCCCGATGGCGGTTTATATCGCTCCGATGACGGAGGCGAATCGTGGGAACTGGTCAATGCCAGCCACAGCCTCTGGCAACGTCCCTGGTACTACATGCACGTGATCGCCGATCCTCGCGATGAGAACGTCCTCTACATCATGGACGTCGATGCCTATAAGTCAACCGATGGCGGACATCTGTTCAACAAGGTGCGTGTTCCGCACGGCGATAATCACGGGCTCTGGATCGATCCGCTCAATACCAGACGCATGATCGCCTCCAACGATGGCGGGGTCACTGTCACTCTTGATGGCGGAAAGAATTGGACCCCGCAGGACAATCAACCGACAGCGCAGTTCTACCACGTCATCACCGATGCAGCGACGCCATACCGCGTCTACGGCGCGCAGCAGGATAGCGGAACCGTTGCCATCATCAGCCGCAGCGACGACGGCTCGATCAGTCAGAACGATTGGTACGACGTAGGAGGCGGCGAGGCCGGGTACATTGCCCCGTACCCTCCAGATCCAAACATTGTTTATGCAGCCGACTACCAGGGAAACATCACGCGCTACGACCGGCACATTGGCCAGGTGAAGGAAATCACCGAACAACCTGAGCTTTCCGACGCTCACGGCGCAGCCAATCTTGAGCACCGCTTCCAGTGGACGGCTCCTGTCATGATTTCACCGCATGATCCGAACACGCTCTATCACGGCGGCGAAGTCTTGTTCAAAACCACGGATGGCGGTGTTCACTGGCAGCCCATCAGCCCAGATCTGACCCGCAATGACAAAGAAAAGCAGAAAGTCTCCGGAGGCGACATCACGCTCGACGATTCCGGCACCGAGTACTACGACACGATTTTCGCTTTGGCGGAGTCTCCGATCACCAAAGGCCTGATCTGGGTTGGAACCGACGACGGTCTGATTCAACTCACACGTGACGAAGGAAAAACGTGGACGAATGTAACTCCGAAAGACATGCCGGAATGGAGCCGCATCAGCCAGATCGATCCATCGCCCCTCGATGCCGGAACGGCTTACGTCGCGGTCGACCGCCATCAGTTCGACGAACTCAAGCCCTACATCTACAAGACTGCTGATTACGGTAAGACCTGGACGAAACTAGGGCAGGGAATTCCGGATCGCACTTTCGTGCGCGTCGTGCGTGAAGATCCCAAAAAGCGTGGATTGCTCTATGCCGGTACAGAAGAGGGCGTGTATGTCTCATTCAACGATGGGGCGAACTGGCGTCCGCTCAAGCTGAATCTGCCCACCACTCCAGTTCACGATCTCGTGATCAAAGACAACGACCTCGTGGTCGCGACACATGGGCGTGCTTTCTGGATTCTCGATGATCTCAGCCCGCTTCGGCAGTACTCGGACGAAGTCGCGCAGAAGGATATATTCCTCTATACACCGGCGACCGCTTACCGCATTCAGGCCGGGGTTGGAGGAGAACGACATCCGTCCAAACGTACGGGCCAGAATCCGCCGGCGGGTGCGGTGATCTACTACTTCCTCAAAGATGCGCCCAAATCCGACACCGAAGCCAAAGTTGAGATCCTGGATGCCTCAGGCAACGTGATTCGTAAATACTCGAGCACCGAATACAACACGCTCGAAGAACCACCGGATCCGGATGACAAAAAGCCCGAGAAGGAGCTCAAGCCGGAAGCAGGACTGAATCGCTTCGTGTGGGATCTCCGCTATGAAGAGGCCCATCGCGTGCCCGGCTATTACCTATGGGAGTACGGGAATGGCGCTCGCGGCCCCGTTGCAGTTCCGGGACATTACCAGGTTCGTCTGACCGTTGGTGGCAAGAGCCAGGCTGCCGGTTTTGATCTCAAGCTTGACCCGAGAGTCAAAGTCAGCCAAGCGGATCTCGAAGCCCAGTTCAATCTGTTGCTTCAGACGCGAGATGAACTGAGCAAGGTCTACGATACCGTCAATCAGATTCAGGATGTGCGATCCCAACTCGCGGGACTGAAGCGCCGGCTGCCCGAGAATGCATCGGTGAAGACAATAGTCTCCGCAGCTGATGATCTAGATAAAAAGTTGAGCGCCGTGCGAGATGACTTCGTGAACCTCGAGATCTCGGCGAACGAAGACTCGCTGGCCTACCCTCCACAATTGGACGCCAAGCTGGCTTTTCTGGCGATGGCTGCTGGCGGCGCGGATTCGGCGCCCACCGAAGCCGAGCAGCGGCAATTCGAAAAGCTGAAGCGGCAAAGTGGCGAACTGATCTCTCGTTGGGAAGATATCCAACGAAGAGATTTGGCTGCCTTCCAGAAACTCGCGGCCGAGGGTAGCTTGACGACAGTGATGGTGCCTCCCGCTGGGAAAGCGGTCGAGGAGCCGGTAGCCGCGCACTAAGAAGCAGCGGGTTAGTGGGTTAGCGATCGGCGACTAAAACGATCACTAACCCCTAATCCCGAGTTCCTAATCCCGAGTACCTGACGTGTGACCCCCTATTACTTCCGTGCCACGCTGATGGCACGCTTGTGCCTTGTCCGCCCTACAGGCTGTTGCTATTGTGCCGATAGAGCTTTCGTAAGCCTCCCCTGAAGGTGATCGAGCCGGACTGGGGGGTATCTATGCGAGTGATGCACCTTTGTTACGCGGCACTTGGATTTGCGGTGGCCCGTTGGATTTTCCGGCGGCAAGTAGCGCCGGTGACGGACCCAGTTTCGCGTTTCCGGTCGCAGGGGCTTCTGTAACGCATTTGTAAAGAGCTTGGGCGCGCGCACCCGTTGCGTCTCCATTTCGTCAACGCGCGCCCATCGCTTCCTCCTGACGTACTGTTACTAACGTTTTTCTCTATCGTCCCAGTTTCCTCCGCCTCTCACTAGAATTGATCAGAGACCCTCTGCGGAATGCTTCTGCAGAAAAGTTCGCCGAGTCTTCTGATCTCTCATGGTGCGCCTTCCCGGAGCCCGCGTGCTGCTTTCCATTGCCTTCATCGCATTGGTATCGAGCACAAGTTTGGTTGCCCAGTCCGATCCCGACGATGTTCCCTTGGGCGATGTCGCCCGCAATCTGCGAAAGAAGAACGCCGACACTAAGCCTGTCATTGATGACGACAATCTTCCCCAGGCGATCGAGCGTGTCAACAGCAGCCGCGGGTTCGGCTCATCCCTGAGGTTCTTGATGGCCGGTGAAGCGAAGGGCTTCCAGGTGGCCGCCCCGGACGTAACGTGCAGCCTGTCGTTCACCGCGAACGTGAAGTCTCTCCTGTCGGGACAATATTCAGAAATGGACCTTCCGGCCAGCAATATCGCCAAACTCCAGGCTCAGGCGACGATCGAAGGGGACACTTTGACCATTCCCGTCTTCAACGGAACGGATTGGCACGTCAGCGAACTCTCCGTTGCTTTGACGCTTGTTCGCAAAAAAGGACTTGCCGGGTTCGGAGTTTCGGATTTTGCAAGTGCCTCTGATATCAATCAGAGCGATTTCGCAGAAACCGATCCTCTCGAACAAGTTCGCGCCGAGAAGAAGCCCGACCTGACCCTCATCTACCGAATGCGCACGGCTGCTCCGCCCTGGGAACGAGCAGTATTCAGCGCGCCCCTAAATATGGAAATCGCTCCCGGTGCCGAGTGGCATTGGTCAATCGTGCAGGCCAAGGGATACCCACCGGAGAGCTATGCGGCACCTCTGCGGTCCACTGAGAAGAAGAACGAACCGTCTGCATACGTACCGTCGAGCCTCACCGACCTTGAGAATCCGCTGGCGGTAACTCCTCAGTAGCGCTTCGGCGCCAACTTTCTGGTCTCTGCTAAACTAGAATCAACCCGTAAAACTGAGGCGAACCCATGAAATTTGGCGTCATCATCTTTCCCGGTTCCAACTGCGATCACGATGCATTCTGGACAATCCAGCATGTCTCGAACCAGCAGGCCACATTTCTATGGCATGAATCGCACGACCTGGAAAACTGCGATGCCATTATTGTGCCGGGAGGGTTTGCCTACGGAGACTATTTGCGGACTGGTGCAATCGCCAAGTTTTCACCTGTCATGGAGTCAGTCCGAAAGTTTGCAACTGGTGGCGGACTGGTATTGGGTATCTGCAATGGCTTCCAGATTTTATGTGAGTCCGGACTGCTGCCCGGTGCGTTAATGCGCAATATCGGACTGAAGTATGTCTGCAAGCCCGTCCAGGTTCGTGTGGAAAACGCGGCCACTCCTTTCACCAATGCGTGTGCGACCGGAGACGTGTTAACAATCCCGATCGGTCACATGGAGGGAAATTACTTCTGCGATCCGGCGACACTCGACGAATTGAAACGCGAAAATCGCATTGTTTTCCGTTATTCCAATCCCTCCGGAGAGATTACTACCGCTGCGAACCCGAATGGTTCTCTCGAGAACATTGCTGGAATCTGTAGCGCGGGCGGAAACGTATTAGGCATGATGCCTCACCCCGAACGCTCTGCCGAACCCGAGCTTGGTTGTACCGACGGCATTAAAGTTTTCCAGTCGATGGTAGGCGCTTTAGTGTCGCGCTGATTTTTTACAACTCCGTGCAAATAATCCTTGGCGATCGTTAAGGTTTTCGGTTATTGTCTTCCTTCTTCCCCTGGCAGTGGGTCCTCAGATTTTTGTTCTCGCCAGCACACGCAGGGAGGCGTGTCTCTAATGACGCCGAAGCAGATTCTCGATTCCTTTTCGGAAACTCTCGTACAAGATGACCGGATTTTGAGTGCATCGGAGCGTGCTCTCATTGCCGGTCTGGTTCATCACGCGAAAACGGCTACCGGCAGCAATCCAGAGTTACAGGAAGCGGTTCGAAAAGTGATTGCCTCCGCAATCGGCGAGACTGTTGCTCAACGTGCATTCAGCGTTCTGGGCAGCAGCATCGTCGAGCGACTCGTTGAGAGCGGTGCGATTGCCGAAGGTTCCACAAAACCGACGGACCTGCAATCAGGTGTTGCCGGTTCGACAGCGCGCCCGGTATGGCTGATGCCCACGCCTCCAGCACCCTCACCGGGACCGCAGACGCCCAGTTCGCCCAAAAGGGCGCCATTAGAGGCTCCCAAGCCGCCGTCGCCCTCAGGTCCGCAAACGCCTTCGATCGTGAGGGAAACAGCCGCCTCCCGCGACAAGACTGTCACCGCACTGTTGCCCGAGAGGCTGAACGCACAATGTGTGGTCCTTGACGAATTCCTGGCGCCGCAAGAATTGGCCGATCTGACTCAATTCACCCTGGATCATCAATCTGAATTCGAGACCAGCGAGGTCCTCTCTCCGAGCGCCGAGGACGGCGTGGTCAATTACGACCATCGGCGCTCGCGCGTGTTGATGGCCTTGGGCAAGCATCAGGACTTGATCTTGGATCGAATCAAGTCCGTTTTGCCCGACGTTCTCGAGAAACTGGGCATGCAGGAGTTCGCCATTCGCGACGTTGAGGCGCAGATCACCGCCAGCAACGACGGAGACTTTTTCCATTTCCATAACGACAATGGGAATGCACCCGTTTCGTCGCGCCATCTTACCTTTGTGTACTTCTTTCACCGTGAGCCGAAAAGGTTCGAAGGCGGCGAATTACGCATTCACGATGCGCGGCTTCACGCGGATGCTTACGTCAGTGAAGGCACTTACCAGACGATCAAGCCCCAGCAGAATCAGATCGTCTTTTTTCCTTGTGAGCTGATGCACGAAATCACCACGGTGGAGTGTCCGTCAAAGAGCTTTGCCGACAGCCGATTCACGCTAAACGGATGGCTGCGTCACTAGACAACTCGGCCTGGATCGCATGGGTATCGTCCTTGATGGGAGGGGTGTCGCGGCAGACGCTCGCCGCGACATTTCCTTCCGATCGCTTTTACTGTCTGCTCGACGAATTGCCTCTGCATCTGGTGCCGCGGCAGGCACGCAAGCTGCTGTCATGTGTGCCGGATGATCGGTCCTCGCTGATTCTGAATCCGGAGTGCCAGTTACACCCACCCGGGAATTTCCCAAGCGAGATCAATGTTTCGGAAGAATTGCGTTCCGCCTTCGCTGACCAAAGCACCATCGCGTGGGTTCGCAGCTGCTACGGCTCGATGTTGCCCTTCTGGCTAGGACCCAAGTCAGAAGCGATCGTGAACGAACTGCGGTCCGGGGAGAGCATCCCGCCTTCTACCTCAAAGGAGATGATCGCGGTTCTGAAGAGTGCCGGTATTCTGATACTAAAAGAAAATAAGCCGGAGCGGCACTCGGATACGGTCTCAAATTTTTCAGCTCTCTTCCAAAGCGAAGGCTATGCTCCATTGCCTTCATTGCTTCATCCCTTTCATGTTGCGGCGCTCCGTCGTTATTACCGCAGCCTGATCCGAAGTGGACAAATCCACTTGGGAGACGCGCAGAGTGCACTTCGTTACGTCGTCCACAACGAGCCGGTCGCGCGCTTCTTTCACCAACAACTTACTGGAATGATCAGCAACGTTGCGGGAGAACCGCTGAAGCCTTCGTATGTTTATTTGGCTTCGTATCTTGCCGGGGCCGAACTCGAGAAGCATACCGACCGCGAACAGTGCGAATTCAGCATCACGATGTGCCTGGATTTTTCGCCCGAACCAGACCTCGCAACTCCTTGGCCGATCTGCTTGCAAACATCGACGGGCACCGTCGCTGTGCACCAAGCGTTAGGAGATGGACTAGCCTATCGTGGAACGCGATTGCCTCATTTTCGCCATCCCTTAGGGACAGGGCGGACGTCAACCTCGATCTTCTTCCACTATGTCGCCGCTGATTTCAAAGGTCCCTTGAGCTGAGGAAGTTAGTGAAGGCCGGAGATGAGATACAAAGCGGATAGAGTCTGATTGTAGCTATAAGCGAAATACTTTCCGTCACGGCTCACGACGATCGGGGCGACCATCACTACGCCAGCTGTTACTCCAGGCTTTAACTCCTTGACGACTTCTGCCTTTCCTGTCGCGATCTCGACACGATAAACCTGGCTGGGAAACTCCCCGGGACGGTAACAATAGAGAGAGTTGCCATCGTCGGCCCACTGCACGGCCACAAAACTTGTACCGAAATTCGGGACCTGTTTCGGCGTACCGCCGGTGAGTGAATAGATCGCGATCGACCGATCCGCTGCCGTGCCAACCAAAGAAACTCCATCGGGAGACAGCGGTCCGCAGACAATTCCCTCAGGAGTGACAGGCTTGGCTACGCCATTGGAAACTTCGACGGTGTAACAGCGGTTGGCATGTCCGCTCTGGCCTCCATTAAGAGCGATATGTTGACCATCGGGAAAGAACCGGGCCCATCCGCTCTGAAGATGATCGAGGCCGCTGACGTTCACGTCTTGCGGCTCTCCCGCTCCGAGAGGCAACAACTTCAGTTGGGAAGTTGAATTCGGCAGGATCGAGATGGCCCACTTCCCGTCGGGAGACAGCCCGCCCGAACTCCCTTCGCCCAATCGAACGGGCAAGGAACCGTCCACATTGCGTGTTGCCACCGCATAATTCGGTCCAGCCGCCTCGCTGGCATCTTCAAAAAGCAGAAACTTTCCATCGTGCGAGATTTCCCGTGCAGAGTTCCAGTCGTGCCAGGCCAGATCCACGCCTTCCTTGCTGTCCAGCCTCGTATATTCCATGGACAAGCGCGTTGAATTGAGCGAGACCAGAACCCGCCCATCAGGAGCAACATCCTGCAAATTGATGGCCACTGGCAGGTCCAACAGCGTGCGGATCTTGCCTGACAGATTAACCGCCATCAAATTGAGATTCATTCCTTTGTTTACCGCAGCGAACCAGATTTCCTTTCCATCAGAACGCCAGGCAAGTCCACCTGCGGATTCCCATTCCTGAGTCAACGTATTCACGTGTCCAGCTACATCGGTCACGCGAACTCTGCCGCGGTTGTCCCAAAGAACAGGATGGTCCATGAACGCGATGCTCTTTCCGTCCGGAGAGAAACGGATATTGCCGATCCATCCGGCGCTTCGGTAGAGCACATTTCCGATGGGATACTCCAAACGACAGTGCCCTTCGTTGTAATGGACGACCGCGAGCTTCCCATCTGGATCCCAGTCGGCCCACCGAACATCGTTGAGCATCTCGCGCGGAGAACCTCCAGCCATAGGAGCACTGGCCAGCATTCCATTCGCGATTTCAAGTTGTCCGGACTGGGTGCCGTGCATAACGAGCGCCAAATTATCTCCGCTGCGCGATACTCCAAGCAGGCTCGCATCACTGAACTGTAACGGCTGCGACAATGTGGAATTTCCGACGGTGGAAAAAAGTCGGACCGGTTGGTTGTTCCACGCGGCGCTGTACAGCACCGTATGACCATCAGATCCGAATCGTGCGGAGTAGATGGTGCCTGATTCGAAGGTCAAGCGTTCATACTTTGGCTGCGTGGCAGGTGCTTGCAGTAGTTGAGCTAACCCGAGGACCACGACAGCGGTCGCCAGCACCGCCGAAATTGTCCATGGAAGCCAATTTTTCTTCCTACTTTTCCAGTGAGAAAAGTCGCTAGGTCTTACTGGCGAGGAACCAGATATTGTCTGTAGCGCAAATGCCAGGTCCTTTGCGGACTGAAAGCGATCGTCGGGCTCCTTCTCCAGACAATGCCTTAAGACATCCTGATACACCGAAGGAATCGCAGCCTCATCCAGCTTCGTACTGGGAGGCTCCTCGCGCAGGACGGCCGTCATCGTGTCGACTTCGGTTTCGCCATGGAAAGCCCGGCTACCGGTCAGCATCTCGTACAGAATCGCGCCGAAGCTAAAAATGTCGCTTCGGTGATCCACGCTCTTTCCCCGGAGCTGCTCCGGTGCCATGTAAGCCACCGTACCAACCACCGCTCCGTGTTTGGTGATGGTCGTGAGGCTCTCGATGGAACGATTCTGGTCGCCAGAGGGCTGAAGCTTGGCGACTCCAAAGTCGAGGATCTTGACGCGTTCGTCATTCGTTATGAACAGGTTTTCTGGCTTTAAGTCCCGGTGCACGATTCGCCGTTCATGCGCGGCTATCAGCGCCTCGGCGATCTGGAGTGCGTATCCGGTAGCTGTCCGTATCGGGAGCGGTCCCTCGGAAAGCCGCTGGCGCAGTGTCTTGCCTTCCAGCAGTTCCGAAACAATGTAGGGGGTCGTGCCCTCGAAGCCGACATCGAAAATCGCAACAATGTTTGGATGATTGAGGGCTGCGGCAGCGCGCGCTTCGTGCTCGAAGCGGTGAAGATGATCTGGATTATCGCTGGAGGCTGGCCGGATCAGTTTGAGCGCCACATCACGCCCCAGTCGCTCATCCCGTGCGCGGAAGACTTCCCCCATCCCGCCTGCACCAATCTTCTCCAGGACTCGATAGTGTCCGACTAATTTCCCGATCATAAAATTTCCGCGCGATGGAATGGTAGGGTGCAGGCGATCCCCCGTCAATATCCCTGCCGCCACCAAATTGCAAGGAGTCAGGGGTATCCGATAACTCACGCCTTGGTAGATTTGGCTTCGTGGACGCGTGTTATAATCTACTTTTCGCCTGCGTGATATCGAGGCTATTCTGTGATCTCCTCTAAAGGCGAATCCTGCGCCATCCAAGTTCTTTAAACACGAGGTCGAACCATGTCCGGCCATTCAAAATGGGCCACAATTAAGCATAAAAAGGGCGCGCTTGATGCTAAGCGCGGCAAGATCTTTACCCGTCTAATAAAAGAAATCAGCATCGCTGCCAAGAACGGCGGCGGCGATCCTGATTCCAATCCTCGCCTTCGCACTGCCATTTTGGCGGCCAAGAGCGAGAACATGCCTGCCGACAACATCAAACGCGCCATCCAGCGCGGTACCGGCGAACTTCCGGGCGCTGTCTACGAGGAATTCACCCTCGAAGGCTACGGTCCCGGTGGTGTCGCGGTTATGCTCGACATCAATACCGACAATCGCAACCGTACGGTCAGCGAGATCCGCCACGTCTTCGGCAAGAACGGCGGAAACATGGCCTCAGCGGGCGCCGTCGCATATCTGTTTCACAAGAAGGGTGACATTATCGTGCCCAAGACCGCAGCCAAAGAAGACGATCTGCTGAACATCATCCTCGAGGCCGGCGGGGAGGACCTAAGCGATGATGGCGAGAACTGGGAGATCGTCACGGAACCCTCCGCCTTTGAGGCGGTGCTCGAGGCCGTGAAAGCTGCCGGTATCACTCCCGCGTCTTCCAGCGTCTCCTTCATTCCTCAGAACTACATCAAGCTTGAGGGTCAACAGGCGGGCACCATGATCCGCTTGATGGAAGCGCTCGAAGAGCATGACGACGTGCAGAACGTCCACGCCAACTTCGACATCGATCAGAAGTTGCTGGAAGAAGTCGCAGGTTAGTCGGTTTCAGCAGGTTTTCGTGAGCCGCCCAGATGATGGGCGGCTTTCGTTTTTGTGGAGGCATTTTGCGAACCATAGTTTTCAACACGTTCGTGCAAAATCGTGTGGAAAATGACTGCGCGGCGCTTCTAACTCTTTCTGCCAGAGATGGTTCAGCACTTTGCACCGAACCGAGTGCGGACACTTCCATGATATGTTCTCGAATATCCTTTGAAAATTCGTCTCGACAAATTGCTGGTAGAGCGTGGGCTGTTTCCATCGCGTGAGCGCGCGCAGGCGCTCATCCTCGCGGGCAAGGTTCTCGTCAACGAGCAAAAAATTGACAAGTCTGGCGCACAAGTCGAATCAGACTCGGCAATTCGCCTCCTCGATCAGGATTTAAAGTTCGTCAGTCGGGGCGGACTGAAACTCGAGTGTGCGTTGGATCACTGGAAGATCGACGTTACTCGCAAAGTTTGCGCAGATGTTGGCGCTTCCACCGGAGGATTCACCGATTGCATGCTCCAGCGCGGTGCCTCACGCGTGATTGCAGTCGATACCGGATACGGTCAAATGGATTTCAAGATTCGGCAGGATCCCCGCGTTCGGCTGTTGGAGAAGACCAATGCCAGGTACCTGACCCGCGACGTTTTGGGCGAGTACGTGGACTTCATCGCGGTAGACGTTTCGTTCATTTCTGTCACTCTGCTACTCCCGGCGGTAATTCAAGCAGCGTTCCCGGAAGACCGAACCGGCCGGAACATTGTGGTCCTCGTCAAACCGCAATTCGAAGCCGGCAGGGAATTCGTCGGAAAGGGCGGCATCGTCCGCGACGAAAATGCACAGGCGGCGGCGGTCGAAAAAGTACGTGCCAGTGTTGTCTCCCTGGGCGCATTGAAGACCGGCGTGATCGACTCTCCGATTCTTGGCGCGGAAGGGAACCGCGAGTTCCTACTGTACGCCCAGTTTTAAAAGTACTAATAAATGGCCCGCATCGATCCTTCGTGATCCTTAGTGTCCTTTGTGGTTAATGAATTTCGCATTTGGCGCCGATAGCCCTGATTCCTGCGAATTCCGATACAATCACTCTTTCGCCATGGGAACGTCCAACCCGCAATCCCAGCAAAAAACAGCAGCCGTCATCTCCCGGCCGGATCGTCCCGAAGTCGGAGAGTTGGTGCCCGGTTTGCTTCGCTGGCTAGACGAGCACGGTTACACAGTTGTTACCGACGCAGAAACAGCGAGGTATTGCCCGGGAAAGGAAATCGTTTCCCGCACAGACATGGGATCAAGGCTGCTGGATCTGGTCGTGGTGCTTGGCGGCGACGGAACCCTTCTCTCCGCAGCGCGGGCGACAGCAGCCATTGATGTGCCCCTGCTTGGCGTAAATCTCGGCTCCCTCGGATTTCTCACCGAAGTCCCACCCCAAGGGATGTACAGGACCCTCGATGCTATTGCCAAAGGACAGGCGACAATTGAGAGCCGAGCCTTGATGACGTGTGAGTTAGTGCGTGACAACAAAGTGATCGGGAGTCACCTCGTCTTGAACGATGCCGTCGTCAACAAAACGACGCTGGCTCGACTGAATACCTACGAACTCTATATCGACAAAGTATTCGTCTCGAGCTACAGCTCAGACGGCGTCATCGTTGCTACTCCGACCGGTTCGACTGCATACTCGCTTTCTGCCGGAGGACCAGTGCTCATGCCCTCAGTGAATGCGTTGTTGATTACGCCCGTTGCTCCGCATGCGTTGACCCATCGCCCGATCGTCGTGCCCGACTCTGCCGAGATTGAGATTCTGCTGCGCAGCAACGATGAAGCCGCATATCTCAGCCTCGATGGCCAGCCAGGCCTCGACCTGCGTAGTGGAGACTGTGTTCGCTGCCGCCGCTCCCAGCACCACGTGAACCTGTTCCGCACCGGTTCCGATTTCTTCCAGGTTCTGCGTACCAAACTGAAGTGGGGAGAAAGAGAAGCCTAGCGTTCGGCTCGCAGAAGGTCTGCAACCTTCTCTCGTCTTCGAATCACTTTCACACTCTTGCCTGTTATCAACACTTCCGCCGGTCTCGGCCGCGTATTGTAATTGGATGCCAGCGCCATCCCGTACGCTCCCGCATCCATAACCGCCAGCAACTCACCTTCTTGCACACTAGGCAATTCGCGATCGCGCGCGAAGAAATCGCCAGTTTCACACACCGGGCCGACAATATCCGTCGTCTCCTTCGCTGCGGCTCTCCGTACGACCGGCAGAATCTCATGATGCGCCCCGTAAAGTGCCGGCCGGATCAAATCGTTCATTGCGGCGTCGACGATCAAAAATCGCCTTCCATTATTCGATTTTCGGTAAATCACCGTCGTTAGGAGGACGCCGGAAGGCCCGATGATCGACCTGCCGGGCTCCAGCAGGAGACGAATCCCAAGCCCACGCAAGGGCCCCGTCAATATCCTTGCGTATTCTCGGACCTGCCTCCCGAAGTCGGCGTTCGCATCCTGATAAGAGATTCCCAGCCCGCCGCCTGCGTCCACAAAGTCGATCTGATGGCCGTCCCCTCGCAGTTGCCGCACAAGCTCTGCTACTCGTGACATCGCCTCCCCAAACGGAGCTGCATCGGTAATCTGGGACCCAATATGAACGCTCACCCCGCGCACCCGCAGATAACGTTCTTTTGCGGCCTCTGCGTAGAGCGACCTCGCTGAAGCGATCGGCACCCCAAATTTGTGTTTGTGAAGGCCGGTAGAAATATACGGATGCGTTTCAGCCGCAACATCGGGATTCACACGTAGTGCTACCGGGCCCGTCTTGCGCAGTCGATTCGCGCATTCCGCCAGCGCCCGGAGTTCCGACTCACTCTCCACATTAAAAAGGAGAATCCCCGCCTTCAGCGCCCCAGCAATTTCCTCACGAGTCTTCCCAACGCCCGAAAACACTACTTTTTTCGCGGCTCTGCGGTCCGCCGCCAACACACGCTGGAGTTCTCCTCCCGACACGATATCGAATCCAGCGCCCTTCTTCGCCAACAATCGCAGCAGGCTCAAGTTTGAGTTGGCTTTCACCGAATAGCACACGGTGTGCGACAAATCGGCAAAGGCATGATTGAACTGGTCGTATCGTTCGTGGACCATCCGGGCGGAATAGATGTAAAGCGGCGTTCCGAACTTCTGCGCAAGTTTGGGCAGAGGCACGCCTTCACAGTGCAACGTGACTGCCGCTTCTGAGCTCGAAAGCCGGGTGGTTATGCGTTGATATACAAACCCGGGTGGGCGTACTGCCTTGGTTTCTTTACCGAATATCATTTTTTCTTCGATGGAGTGTGGGCGCCTCCGCGGACCCGAATGGCAACAACCGTTTGGTCGTCAAACGTCTCGACGCCTGCGGAGTGGTCGGCTACTGCTTTGAAGATCGTGTCCACCAGGTTTGCCGCCGTGCTGCCATCGTTTTCCGCGATGATTTTCTCGACTCGCCCACGCCCGAACAAGTCTCCTTGCCGGTTGCGAGCGTCGAGAATGCCATCACTGAAGAAGACGAACAAATCGCCAGGCTTCATCTTGAAATGGAGTTCGTCGTATTCCGCTTCATCGAACAAGCCCAGGGGAAGCCCCGTTGCCTCGATCACTTCGCTCTTTCCGCCATGTACAAAGATGGGGCGAGGAAGCCCAGAGTTTGAAACCGTCAGCGTCCGATGCTCGTCGTCCCACACGGCATAAATGATCGATACAAACTGCGCCTCGACCCGGCGTTCTGCTAATGACAGGTTCACGGCCGACAGCATCTCCGAAGGCGATGGCTCAATCGGTGCATGGGACCGCAGTATGCCGCTGACCAGCGCAGCGTAGATCGCCGCCGGCGCGCCCTTGCCGCTCACATCGCCGATGGCAATGCCAAGCCGCGACAGAGAGTAAGGAATGAAATCGTACAGATCGCCCCCGATCGTTCTTGCGGGAACGAATTTCGCCGCAACGTCCAGATGGGTAAGCTTAGGGCTCGACTGCGGCAGCAGTCGGCTTTGCAATTCGCGCGCCAGTGAGAGGTCTCGTTCCAGACGCCGCTCTTGCCGCTCGATTTCTTCATAGAGTCGTGCATTCTCCAGCGCAATCGCAATCTGCGCCGCCAGCGTCGTCATCGTTCGCTGGTGTTCCTCGGTGAAGAAACCGCGGCGCGTGTGCTCCAGATCGAGTACCCCCACCATCTTGTTCTTGTAAATCAAAGGCACTGCGAGCTCAGACTTCGTCTCCGGGTTCGTCTGGATATATCGCGGATCTTTACTGACATCCGGCACCAGCGTGGCCTGCTTTTGTGCAGCCGCGTAGCCAACGACCCCACGTCCAAGCGGGATCTCATGTTTCAGATGAATGTTCTCGTTAAACCGCAACGAAAATCGATGCTGCAGTTTCTCTCCCGCCGGGTCGAGCAGCAGAATGCTGAACATCTGGTAGTCGATCAGGCGCCGGACGAGCTCTGCGATGCGGCCTAGCAGTTCATCGAAATTCAAAATCGAAGTCAACTCGCGCGCGATCTCGTTCAGCAGCGACAGAATGCGCGCCTGCTTCTTGGTGCGCGTATAAAGCTGCGCGTTTTCAATCCCGGCGGCCATCCGCGAAGCAACCAGCGTGAGGATGCGGACGTGTTCTTCCGTGAAAGCGCCGGGCTCACGGCCTTCGATATCGATAACTCCGATCACCCGGTTCTTCGTGATTAAAGGGATCGCGAGCTCCGAGCAAACGTTCGGAATGGCTTCGATATACCGCGAATCCTCCCTCACATCATTGATCAAAACTGCCTGGCGAGACTGGACCGCGATTCCCGTAACTCCTTCGCCAACCTTGACGCGGGCGCGCTCCGCAAACTCGGGCGGATATCCAATCTGAAATCGAAATCGCAACTCCTGCGTCTTTTCGTTCAACAAAAGGATCGCAAAAATCTCGTAATCGATTACTTTTCTAACCACTTCGGCGACACGCCGCAGGGTAGTGTCCAGGTCAAGTGAAGTCGCCAATGCGTCGGCAACATCGAGCAGAAGATTCTCGACTGGAAGACGGTCCGGCTTGGAAAGTACAGAATCCATCGCACGCTATGATAGCAGCCGCGTTGCGGCGTTCTCTTACTTGAAGCTACTCAGGATACTAGAGATGCAACTGGTCTCTACCGTCGCTAGTCTCTTGGGACGACGCAAATATCTGCGAGATTGCGGTATTTCTCCGCATAGTCGAGGCCATAGCCCACCACAAATTCATCTGGAATCTTGAATCCGACGTAATCCCCTTCGAGCGGCAGCTTTCGCCGCGAAGGCTTGTCAAGCAGCGCTGCGACTTTTAAAGATTTTGGCTGGCGAGCTTGCAGCAATTTCTTCAAATACGTCATGGTCAGGCCCGTATCAAGGATGTCTTCAACCAGGATGATGTTCTTGTCCTTCAAGCTCTGGTCGACATCCTTCGTGAGCTTCACTTCACCAGTCGAATCCCATCCGCTCTGCAGTTCTTGAGTCGGCGTGGGACGGTTCCCATAACTCGACACTCCGATAAAGTCGAAAGTAGCGTCAAGCTTTACTTGCCGCGCCAGGTCAGAAAGGAAAATCGCCGCGCCTTTGAGAACTCCAACAAGATTCACGGACTGCCCCGAGAAGTCTTTCGTGATCTGCGCACCCAATTCGCTCACACGCTTCGCAATCTCATCTCGCGAAATCAGCACCTTCAGTTCTGGCATGGCGATTCATATTAAACTAAAAGCTCCGTTGATATTAGCGATCATGCCTAACTCATATCGCTTCTCCGCGCATCCAGATTTGAACGAATAGCTAGGAGCCAGTAGCTAGGAGCTAGCAGCTAGCAGCTATATGAATTTGAAAGACATCAAACTCACTTGGCTGGGACATGCCACCTTCCGCATCGAAACCCCAGCAGGAAAGACCGTCATCATCGATCCCTGGATCATGGGCAATCCCATGTGTCCGGACTCCGAAAAGCAAGTCAAGCGAGTCGACATTCTCCTCTGCACCCACGGTCACGGCGACCACATCGGCGACGCGGTTGAGATTTGCAGACAACACAACCCGGTAGTCGTCGGTATTCCTGAATTAGCCCGCTGGCTCGGCAAGAAGGGCGCAAAACAAGTTGCGGAAATGAATAAGGGAGGCACTCAAACCGTCGACGACATCAAAGTCACCATGGTTCACGCCGACCATTCCTGCGGCATTCAAGACGGAGATGAGACCGTCTACGGCGGCGAGGCTTGCGGTTATGTCATCGAATTCTCGACCGGCCAAAAGATCTACCATGCCGGGGACACAAATGTTTTTGGCGACATGGCAATCATCCGCGACTTGTATGCTCCCGAAATCGTGATGCTGCCCATCGGCGACCACTACACAATGGGGCCGCGCGAGGCCGCCTATGCCTGCAATCTTCTCAAGCCCAAAGCGGTGATCCCCATGCATTTTGGAACGTTCCCCGTCCTGACTGGACGTCCAAACCAATTACAAAAATTAGTTCCTGGCGTCGAAGTGGTTGAGATGAAACCGGGCCAGACCATCGGCAGCTAAAGAGCAAAAAAGGAAAGGAACTCCGTGCCAGCTAACAAAGCGAACAAGAAGAATGCCGCGCCGCCGAGTTGGCGGCATTACAACTTCACCACAGCAGGTCCGGTCGATGACTACCTTTATTCCATGCTGCCAAAGCGCGATCCCGTTCTGGTTGAAATGGAACAATACGCCTCCGAGCACAATATCCCCATCGTTGGTCCCGCGGTGGCAAACGTGCTCCAACAGCTGGCACTGATGATCAACGCCCGCAGCGTTTTCGAGCTTGGCTCTGCCATCGGATATTCCACAATCTGGTGGGCGCAAGCCGTCGGCGAAAACGGGCGGGTCATTTATACCGACAGCGATACCAAGAACGCCGAACGCGCGCGCGGCTATTTTTCCCGGGCGGGCGTTGCCAAACAGGTCTATCTGCACATCGGAGATGCCCTGGAAGTTCTTTCTGAACAGAAAGAGCAATTCGACATCATTTTCAACGACATCGACAAAGACGATTACCCACGCGTTCTGCACCTTGTCGCGCCCCGCCTGCGCAAAGGCGGATTATTTGTTACTGACAATGTTTTGTGGAGCGGAAAGGTCGCCGAGAAGAACCCCGACGCCACAACGAAAGCAATCCTTGAGTTCAACCGCAAGCTCTATAACTCGAAGGACTTTTACACGACGATCCTTCCCATTCGCGATGGGCTCGCAGTGGCATTGAAGAAATAATTCCCATTGCACCCGCTTCTGGCTTAAGTGGTTGTCCTTCCGACGACTCGCGCCGCGAGGACGGGAAGAATCCGCTGTCTGCTGCCACCATCACAACCGCACGCGGACGGCAGACCGCAAATCAGTTCGGCAGCAATCCGTAAACGGTAATTTCCGTTCGCGTGCCAACGTACACCTTGCCGTTCGCCACAGTGGGCGGCACGAACTTCACCGCATACCCCGCCTGATCGCGGTTGTTCGCGGCCTGCGTGCTGTTCCAATACTCCTGTGCCAGGTTCGTCGCGTTGTACGCGTGCAAAATCGCTGGCCCGCTGCATTGAGGCGGTACGGGGACGGTATAGCAATTTACGCCTCCATTCGGGCTCGCATATCCATACAACGATTCATCGATCGTCCACACGATCCCGTGTGATGCGCCCTGCGACGATATTGACGGAGTGGTCCCCGGATAACCATACCCTCCCGTGGTCTGCGAAGCCGTAGTTTCGTTGAACAGCTCCGTGCTGGGATTAAACGTGAACTGCCGGACGTTGTCGGATTGTCCCCCGACATACAAATTGTTCCGCCACAGCGCCGGTGATCCCCACAGCCCGAACGAGAGTCCCTTAAAGCTCTGCACAATCTGGCTGTTGTTCTTGGAGTTGTATTGCCCCATGTTGTCGCGGTCGATCAGATAGATAACTCCCTCTTTTCCGACTTGGGTGAGCAGATTTACCGGTCCGGATCCACTCTGCTTCGGAAACAACACCACTCCGCCCGACCCCAGGTCCGTGTCGTATTGCGCCAGCGTGCCTTGATCATAGGGAGTGAAATATCCAGCAATGCTGAGATTCACGCCGTTTAAGGTATTACCGACCACGTAGTGCAGTCGAATTGTGCTGTCGCCGTAGTCGTCGTTCGGCGGTGGCGGCAACTCATCGAATATGCCGTTGCCGGTCGAAACGTAAAGATCGCCGCCACTATCGATCGCCGGAGCGCTTCCTCCACCCCAGATGCCGCCGTCTGCTCCGCCCACTCCGTTTGGTGTTGTGTTAAATACGGCAACCTGCTGTTGCACATTCGACGCTTTATATGCGATCACCCAGCCGTGATACGGCGAGGCGTCTTCGTGCGCCGCGAACGGAATATAGATCCTGCCACCGTTCTCAGCGAGCCCACCGCGGTTGTGGTGCAGTTGGGAATTAAAATAAACGATTCCATTCACCGATCCATCGCCCGTGCCCGGCACCTGCGCCGCAATCGTCACGGGCGCGTTGTACTTCTCGCTTCCCGTAAACAGATCAAGCGCGTGCAGCCGATGATAAAAATTCCCAGTCGTTCGCGAGCAGTTCCCCGAATTGTGTGCGTTGCTTTCTGACGCACTCACGAGATAAATCGTTTTCGTCGAAGGATCGATCACGGGTGTCCCGGTCACTCCTACTTCGGGATAAATGTCGCCGAAGCAATTGCCAACATCATTCCACGTGACCGATGCCTCTCCGGTAGTACCTCCATGCAACGTGTCAAGCAGGTTGACGTGCCAGTAGGTGACACAGGGACTCGCGTCCGCATCGAAAGCATACGCGCTGTCATGCGCCGTCGCTACCACCAAAACGTTGTGCGTGCCGCCGCCAATATTTACGCCCTTCACCCATAGCGGCTGCGCATAAACAGCCCCATCCACAGGACATGAAAACAGTTTCCCGAATAAGTTGGTTTTGACGGTCAACGCTTGCAGCGCGAACTCTCTCGAGTTCACCCCGTCCCGTGCCTGATCGTTGTGGAAGGTCTGCACTCCTGTCAGATCAGTCACGGCAATGTGTGCCGTTCCCGACGCACCATTGGCAGCCGCGGTGATCGTATGAACCCCGGCTTTCGCCGGAGGAGTATAGAGTCCGCTGCTACTGATCGTGCCTACGGTTGTATTTCCGCCTGCGATGTCATCCACGCTCCAGGTTGCTCCCTGCACCGATGCCGTGAACTGCTGCGTTTGCGTAGTGGCCGTAACCGCCGCCAGCGCTGGCGAAATCTTCACGGTCGCCGCCGCCAGATGGGAACTAAAACTAAGTAGGTAAATGAACCACAAAAGAAGGGACGTTACGCGCAGACTGCTCCACATACCCGCCTCCCCAACACGGTGAAACCCCGCCACCATCAAGGCAGCCGCGTAAGTTTACTCTATTTCGCTTTTGGTTGGATCAACTCCGTGTCAATTGTGATGTTGATGTCATCACCGACTACAGCGGGCAAACCGTTTACCCCGAAGTCCTTGCGATTGACCTTGGTAGAAGCCGATGCTCCAATCCTCTGGTTTCCCCATGGATCCTTGATGGGAGCCGAAGGTCCATCCACATCCAAGACGACTTCCTTGGTCACGCCGTGAATCGTCAGATCGCCAACCATCTGCAACTTCCCGTCGCCGGCCGATTTCACTTGTTTCGACTTGAACGTGATCGTCGGATATTTCTGGACATCCAGGAAATTAGGGCTGCGCAGGTCGTTGTCCCGCATCTGTACCCGAGTGTCGACGGAATTGGCATCGATCGTAATGTCCACAGAATCTTTGCTCGGGTCCGCGGGATCATATTGCGCCGAGCCGCTCACTTTCATGAATGCTCCACGCACCGTCGAGACCGCCAAGTGCTTCACCGCGAACTGCGCCGAGGTATGGTTGGGATCGATTTGCCAGGCACCAGCCTGCGCCGCAGCCGCGGCCGAGAGTGCCAGAGCGATGAATCCAGTAAAGACAAAACGAGACATGCAGGCAGGATCTCCTTCGGGAATAGAGTTCAGCAATCCTATATGGATTTAACGGGGATCGCCAACAGGTCATCCACAAGCCCAACTTCCTTTTGCAGAAAAGGCTCGCCGTAGGTTACGCCGCCCAGCATGCCGTAAAAGCGAGCCATAGATTCCACGCGAGAACGAATTTCTTGTTGGGCAGGGAAGATATCCTTCCCGGCTTCCTGATCCCCGAACTGAGACTTGTACGCGAGAATCGAAGAGAACTTCCCCTCAAACTGATCGCTGATATCAACGACAAACGTAGGCCGAATGTCGTAATAGAGCGTAGCGTAAACAATCTTAAAAGGCCGATGCGGCAAGAGTGTAGCGCCGGCATCCTGCCGGCTGTCGCGGAGGCGTCCCGCTTCCGCAGTGTCCAGCTTTGCTAACCCTGCCAGAAAGCAAGCCTCATAGCCGAGAGTCGATGCCGTGTAATGATCCGGGTGTCGCCCTTTCCAGTAAGGCAGAATCACCACCCGCGGACGCGTCTCACGAATCACCATAGCGACCTTCAGCCGATTTTCAAACGTGTTCTCAACACGGCCGTCAGGAATATCCAGCGCCCGCCGCCACGAAACGCCCAGAATCTTTGCAGCATCATTCGCTTCCCCCTCGCGATCCTCCGCCGTCCCACGCGTGCCCATTTCTCCGCGCGTGAGATCAAGAATGCCCGTCCGCTGCCCTCTCTGCGCGGCTTTGAGTAGAGTCCCGCCGCAAGTCTGCTCCACATCGTCGCGGTGCGCAGCAATAGCAAGAATGTCAAGTCCGTCAGTCATTGCGCACGTAGTCTATCAAGCGCCCTTGTAACAGTTTTAGAATTATGTCCTGCGGATCGAACATGCTGGATTTAGCCGCGAAGCGGCGGAAGAGTGCAGCCCACATAGTATGAGGGCAAACCCCAAAGGAAGGCGAAAGAAACGTTCTCAACGAATTGGACGGCACTGCTCAGTCGAGGTTTCCTTGTTCAATCACCACGTTCTCTCTCACAATCAGCCGGTGCGCGGCCATTTCTTTCAGCGTGGGCAAAACGCGGTTTACGTGCTCATCCGTATCCACAAAGATGATGATCACCGGCAGCTTGCCTCCAACCTCGACCAGATGCGCATTCTCAACCCTGTGGCGTCCTAAGAATCCTGCAACACAGTGCACGGCTGTGGCAGCATAGACATTTTCCTGCCGGAGATATTTCAAGATCTCCATGTGCAGCGGACGATGATGCCATTGATCCGCTTCGTTCAAATACATTGTGACCTGTACCGCCATGGCACTTGGCATTTTACTCGCCTACCTCTCATTTCTACTGTGCATGCTGATACACCCTTGATCAACCGGAAGACGGAAGAGCGAAATCGGACTATAACGCTCGCGCCAGCACTATTCCGGCCAGCGCTCCGCCTAGGCAAAGCAGGTTGTTGCTGAAGACGTTGGCCAGCATCAGCCCCCACTGGCCCTGCTCAAAGAAGGCCATGGATTCGTAGGCGTAGCTGGAGAATGTCGTGAACGATCCGCAGAATCCGACCACAACCAGCAGGCGCCAGCGCGGATCGATCAACACTCGTTCGGTTGTCCAGGTCACGAACAGGCCGACAATGAAGCTGCCCAGAACGTTGATGAGTGTTCCGTAGGGAAACACGGGGCCGAACTCTTTCAGCGCAAACCGGCTCAGCAAATAACGGAGATTCGCGCCCAGAACTGCGGCCACAGAGATAGCGAGGAAGTCTCTCAAAGCTGTTCTCCTACAAAATTGAACTTACTTCTGTAGGAGTTATCAGCCTGCGTCCTGGCAGACGGTTATGGCGAACTCCATCGCCCTAAGTTACTTTTATCTTAAATCACCACGGAGGCACGGAGCTACTGAGATTCTCCTAATTACTCCGTGCCTCTGTGTCTCCGTGGTGGGTGTTAATTTTTTCGCTCAACAAGAAACCGAGCTAATTCTTTCAAGTTTTCGCGGCGTTCCCCAAACTCCTTCAGCTCCGCGAACGCTCTCTCCACAAGCTCGTCAGCCTTCTGCTGCGATTTCTCAATCCCGAATAACGCCGGATAAGTCGCCTTCTCCGACGCCGTATCTTTCCCCGCAGTCTTCCCCAACTGCTCCGATGTCTGCGTCACATCCAGAATATCGTCCACAATCTGAAACGCCAGTCCAATCGCCAGCCCAAACGCGCGCAGCCGCGCGACTTCCTTCT